>ERZ1740068.918-NODE-918-length-11109-cov-8.866474_pt1 | contig 11109 bp, 6 predicted proteins | sample MGYA00581735_ERZ1740068 | MGnify/ENA primary metagenome ERZ1740068 (study PRJEB43018, sample SAMN04849740) | marine metagenome | isolation source: floating plastic debris | place: Pacific Ocean | collected 2008-08-30 | study: EMG produced TPA metagenomics assembly... | reverse complement strand
AAGTCTGAAACACCTTTAATGAAGCAGTACAATGCCATCAAGGCCAAGCACCCCGGTGCCTTGCTGCTTTTTCGTGTCGGTGACTTTTATGAGACCTTTGGCGAAGATGCTGTTCGCGCCAGCAAAGTGCTGGACATTGTACTCACCAAGCGTGCCAACGGATCGGCTTCTCACATAGAGTTGGCCGGTTTCCCCCACCATTCGCTGGATACCTACCTGCCCAAGCTGGTACGTGCCGGTAACAGGGTTGCTATCTGCGATCAGCTGGAAGACCCAAAGACAGTGAAGGGTATTGTGAAGAGAGGAGTCACAGAGCTGGTGACACCTGGGCTGTCGCTCAATGACAATGTGCTGGAGCAAAAGCGAAATAACTACCTGGCCTCCATCCATTATGGCAAAAACCAAATGGGCATCGCCTTCCTCGACCTTTCTACCGGAGAATTTCTGGTTGCGCAGGGGAATCAGTCTTACATCGAAAAACTGATACAAAGTCTGAGTCCCTCAGAGATCATCTATTGCAAAAAGCATCGCGGTGAATTTGAGTCCGTATTTCAGAACAGTTTCAACACTTACTGCCTGGAAGAATGGATATTTGGCCAGGATTATGGTTATGAAAAGCTGACTAACCACTTCAACGTCAAGTCACTGAAAGGATTTGGCATAGAGGGTATGTGGGAGGCCATCAGTGCAGCAGGAGCGGTGCTGTTTTACCTGGAAGATACGGAGCACAAAGAGGTATCACACCTCTCGGCGATTTCGAGAATAGAAGAAGAGCGGTACGTATGGCTGGACAAGTTCACCATCCGCAACCTGGAACTGGTGGGCGCTCAACAAACGGACGGCATCCCCCTGATAGAAATCCTGGACCACACCTTGACGCCCATGGGTTCGCGGATGCTGCGCAAGTGGATGGTACTTCCTCTTAAAAACAAAGAAACGATCAGCGGTAGACTGGAGGTAGTAGAAGCCTTCCGCACCGAAGACGAAATGCTGGATCTCATCCAGTCGCATCTCAAGCAGATAGGTGATGTAGAACGCCTGATCTCCAAAGTGGCGACCGGCAGGATCAATCCCAGGGAGTTCCTGCAACTCAAAAAAGCACTGCACAACACCCTGCCGATCAAGGAGGCACTGGAAAACAGCTCACTGGACCAGCTTCGCAACCTGGGTGGACAGCTGCATCCGTGCGATTACCTCTATGAGCTGATCGATGAGAAAATCAAAGAAGATCCTCCGCTGCTCACCAATCAGGGCAACATCATCAAGGATGGCATACACGAGGAGCTGGACGAATTGCGTAAAATCGCCTTCTCCGGAAAAGATTACTTATTGCAGATTCAGCAACGTGAGACGGAAGCGACAGGCATCACTTCACTCAAGATCGCTTACAACAAAGTATTTGGCTATTACCTGGAAGTCACCAATGCCCACAAAGACAAGGTCCCTGCAGAGTGGATCAGGAAGCAAACCCTGGTCAATGCTGAGCGATACATTACCGAGGAGCTAAAACAGTATGAAGAGAAAATCCTCAATGCCGAAGGTCAGATTCACGTCATCGAAAGTGCGCTCTATCAGGAGGTGGTCACGCAAGCGGCCGAATACCTGACGCAGGTGCAACAAAACGCCCGCATCATCGCTTCCCTGGACTGCCTGTCGTCATTTGCTGTGGTAGCAAGAAAACAAAACTACTGCCGACCGATCATTAACGACGATGCCGAGATAGACATCAAAGCCGGTCGGCACCCAGTGATAGAAGCACAGATGCCTGTGGGGGAAGAATATGTGCCCAATGACGTCTTTCTGGACAACCAGTCGCAGCAAATCATGGTCATCACAGGACCCAACATGGCTGGTAAATCGGCGCTGCTCCGACAGACGGCACTTATCACACTGATGGCACAGATGGGCTCATTTGTCCCGGCGACCTATGCCCGCATTGGCATCATTGACAAAGTATTTACACGGGTAGGCGCCTCCGATAACCTGTCGAAAGGCGAGTCTACTTTCATGGTGGAAATGACCGAAACGGCCAGTATCCTCAACAACCTGAGCGACCGAAGCCTGGTACTGATGGACGAAATTGGCCGTGGTACGAGTACCTATGACGGTATTTCCATCGCCTGGTCCATTGTGGAGTTTCTTCACAATCATCCCCGTTTCAAGGCCAAAACCCTTTTTGCGACGCACTACCATGAACTCAATCAGCTCGCAGATGATTTTCCTAAGATCAAAAACTTCAATGTGTCCGTCAAAGAGTTGGACGACAAGATCGTGTTCATGCGCAAGCTCAAAGAAGGCGGCAGCGAGCACAGTTTTGGTATCCACGTAGCTCAACTGGCTGGTATGCCCAATGAGGTAGTCATCAGAGCCAACGAGATCATGCGACACCTGGAAAAAGACAAGGTGAAAGAGGACAACGTCAGGAAAATAGAAGAGATGCCGAAGAATAATTTTCAGTTGAGCATGTTTGAAGCAGACCCTAAGTTTGAGAATGTAATCAAAGTGCTCGGAGAAACAGATATCAATACCATTTCGCCGGTAGAAGCACTGTTGAAACTCAATGACCTCAAGGCGATTTTAAAAGGCTGACCTGGTTGCACAGCAACTGCTAAACCCTGTTATTTTCTCCTTGATCCTGAAAGTATTCCCTTCCATCGGTTTTTGAGTTTCACTGCCTCCACAATTGCCTAAATTAGCGCTTACCAAATCGGGGATTAAACCTGCAATATTCATCATAAGCCAAGACCTTGCTTAATCAGTAACCGATAGTCAGAGATTTGCATCTCCTACTATCTTGTTGGGGTAACGTTTATGTAAGCTATTTTCGGATCTTACATTGACACAATGAGTGCCTTTCAGATAATCATGTTGACCAATCATTCAGTTTAATGTCAGGAAAAAACAATAGCTATAGAAAATTGCAACAAACGGTCTTTTTGACCTTTATGCTACCTCCTTCATTGGTCGTTATTACCCTATGGATAGCAAGGGTCGTCACAGTAGATGATCTTATCCATTTGTTTCAGACAGCACCATTTTATCTAATCCTTGGTCCTTTCAATACCATCGTACCGTTCCTTTTCTGGTTACGTTTCAGAAAGTTGAAAAGCTTAATAGAAAGTGAATCTTTCGATCAAATAAAGGGTCAGCGGAATTTCACCATTTTGATCTACTCCGTAACGGCTGTGATTTACGCAGCAACGGGACCTTTGATCGCCAATCAAATCGATTTTTATCCCATGCAGGTGCTGCTAACGGGGATCATGGCACTTGCGTGCGTTTTTACAAGTAGTATCCCGTTACTCATGCAGTTCATTGTGCGATTGGACTTGATGTTTCAATCGGTGCCTGGCCGTTTTCTGGCAAACAACTCTCTTCGTTCCAAGTCTCTGGTAATGAATATCACCTCCACCATAGGCGGGATCACCATGATCGTCACCGCTGCATATGGATGGCTATGGCGTTCACGTGAGTTCCCAGTTTCAAGCTTTTCAGACGCGGACTTTCTCTTAAGAATGAGTTCCATAGGCGCGTTTGTTATTTTTCTGGTCGCTCTCCCGGGAATAGTGGAAACAAACCGGTATGCAAAGTATCTTAACAAACTCAAAAATTTTGCCCGCTCTATGGGGAGCAAAGATCTTACACACTCAGTTTCCATTACGTCTCGTGATGAATTTGGAGAGTTCATGGAAGACCTTAACCTGCTCAATTCAAACTTCAAGAATGTCATTATGCTGCTGCAGTCCAACAGTGTAGGCCTGCATCAACTATCTGGTGATTTGGCCAATTTAGCCGCCGGATTATCAGGTACTTCTGCACAGCAAGCCGCCAATGCGGAAGAGATCGCGGCCAGTGTAGAAGAGACCTCTGCCAACATCGCCAACGCCTCAGAGCATGCCCAGGAGTCTGCGAAGATCAGCGTGACCACTCACTCATCGATGGACGAAAGTTATCAGTTGACTAACAATACACATCACAATGTGAGCCAGATCATCGACAAGATTTCTGTGATTCAGGAACTGTCAGACCAAACCAACCTGCTGGCCATCAACGCCTTCATAGAAGCGGCCAATGCAGGCGATAGCGGCAAAGGTTTTGCAGTGGTTGCACGCGAAATTCGTGCGCTGGCAGACAGAAGCAAAACAGCAGCAGAAGAAATCTCAGTACTTGCAGGTCAAAGTAAAGTCAACTCTGAAGCCTCCGTAGTCAAGAGTACCGAAATGATCGCCTACATCACAAAAACTTCTGAGATGGCGAAGCTGGTCAGCGAATCCAGCAAAGAGCAATATAGCAGTATAGATCAAATCAACCAGACGGTACAGGACTTCAATAAGACTTCACAGTCACTGGCTATGTCTTCTCAGGAAATTTCAGCCAGTTCAAAAACATTGATGAACAAGGCTGGCCAGCTGGATGAAATTTTGAAAGAATTTCAAATTGAAGCTGTGACGAATAGCCAGGAAAAGTAGGTGTCGGTTGTAAAAAACGGAGGGTATTTCGATAATTCTTGCTACGAGCAGGTAAACATTTAGCGGAAATTACTAGTTTTATGAACTTATTCTGATGAAGTAAGCAGTGGCGGATTGAAAAGCGTTTGTAGGTTTTATTTCATTTAGATATTACGCAAACATCCAGCTATATGAAAGACCTCTCAACGGTCCGTAAAGGACTCAACAGAATTATTGTACTTACTATACTCGTTTCACCACCTACTATCGTTCTCATATTATTTGTCGCGAGAATAATAGATGTAGATGGCATTATCGATATTGCCACGAACCCACCGCTGTACTTGTTCATGGCTCCTTTTTGTACCGTATTCCCAGCAATAATGAATTGGCGCTTCAATTATTTGAAAAAAATGATCGAGAGTCAATCCTTCGATCAAATTAAGAAAGTAAGGAGTTACAGCATCATCATTTACGCACTTTACACGCTGTTTTTCGCATTTGGTGGCCCTATTATTACATCCGCACTTGGCTTCAATCCCATGCAGGTCGTTCTGGCCAGTCTCATCGGGTTGGCCTTTGTGATCTCTGGAAATGTTCCTTTTCTGGTGCAATTTATCAACAGGTTGGATCTCATGTTCCTTGACGTGCCTACCAAATACCTTAGTAAAAGCTCTATCAGAACAAAAACCATCGTCATCAATACCACTTCTGCGCTTGGTGGCGTGATGATTTTGATTACGTCAGCTTATTCACTGTTGTGGCAGATGTCAGCAGCATCACCAGATGGTCAGCTGAATTACTATGATTTTATCATCAGAATGATCATTCTGGGCAGCATCGTCATCTTTTTTCAAGTCCTGCCAGGCATTTTGGAGGCCAATCGTTATGAACGACACCTTAGTCAGGTGAGAAGCTTTACAAAGTCTATGGGCAACAAAGACCTTTCACAATCTATCCCCGTCACATCGCGCGACGAGTTTGGCGCCATTGCAGGAGACCTCAATGTGCTCAATGAGAACTTTACTGTAGTCATCGGTTTGTTGCGAGAAAATAGCAGTGGGCTACATCAGGTATCGGGAGAATTAACAGATCTCGCCACAACACTACAGAGCACTTCCTCTCAGCAGGCAGTCAGTGCTGAAGAGATCGCCGCCAGTATAGAAGAGACGTCGGCAAATGTAGCGGCGGCGGCAGAAAATGCTGCTGAATCAGCCAGGATTAGCATCAGTACCAATGTTTCGGTAGACGAGGGACATGAGTTGACTGCCAATACCCATGAAAATGTGGCCAGCATCATTGAAAAGGTATCCATGATACAAGAGCTGGCCGGCCAGACAAACTTACTCGCCATCAATGCGTTTATTGAAGCTGCCAATGCAGGCGATGCCGGCAAAGGATTTGCAGTAGTAGCCAGGGAAATCCGCACCCTTGCAGACCGTAGCAAGGTAGCAGCGGAAGAAATCTCTCTGCTTGCCAGCCAGAGCAAGGATAACTCTGCAGCTTCCGTGGCCAAAAGTACGGAGATGATCAATTACATTTCTAAAACATCAGAAATCGCCCGTCAGGTGAGCCAGTCCAGCAAGGAACAGCACAGTAGCATAGACCAGATCAATGAAACGATACAGGACTTTAACCGCACTTCCCAGACACTGGCCAAATCATCGGAAGAAATCACTGAAAGTTCAGAAGTACTGATGAAGAGAGCGAGTGAACTGGATAAAATATTGAGCGAATTTAGTCTGTGATCATAGGTCATTGCTGCATACCAGCATCGAAAGTCGCTGAAACTTTCATCCGTGAGGAATGCAAAATGAAGTTTAGCGAAGCTGGATCGGATCGCGCAGATCGGGTCGCGAAGATCAGTATTTTGATGACGTGACATCAGCAGCAAAATAGGATTGTCCAGAGCAGTACAACAAACAACAGGGAGTTAGGAGAGGTGCCTTCCAATCAAAGACTTTTGCAAAATCCGGTTTAAAATCGGTAGTTTTAAGGCAATTGACGGCGAAATATTTATAAACTTCATTATCTCCCCTAACCGATCCACCAATATGAAGAGTGAGTACGCTTTAAGAAGCCGACTGGTCTATACCATGCTCATGGCCTTTAGTCTTCCTCTGTTGTTAGTTGGCAGTATTCTGGTAGACACATTGGTCATCAATAGGCAGATGCTTTCCTCCATCACTGGCAACTGGCAAACCTACCTGCTGCTAATCCCCTTTTTTGTGGTCTTCCCTTATTTGCTCAACTGGCGGCTCAAAAAGTTACAGTACATGATCGCCAATGAGCAGTTTGACCAACTGATGGCCGAACGACTATTGATCATGCGCCTGTATGTCATACCGGTCTTGTTATATCCTATGCTGATCATGCCGGTGGGACTCGTCAACGGCTATACCTCCATACAGGCAAAGCTGACCTTCATCATGGCTTTTTCCTACATGTTTGCGGGCAACACACCTTTTATCCTGCGTTTCATCCTGCAACTTGACACCCTCTTCATCGGGGTACCCGCCCAATATGTCAGAAACCTGTCCATCAAAGGAAAGACCCTCTTAATGAATACCTGTGTAGTGCTGGGGGGTATGGCGATTGTAGTAGCGGGAGCCTATTCGCTCATGTGGAAACAGTCTACTGCCCCGGAACTGGAGATCACTCCCGAGTCTGCCATTGTCCGGCTCATGATTGCTGCCTTTCTGATATGCTTTTTTCAGATATTACCCAGTAACGTCATCGCCTGGGGCTATGCCAAGCAACTGCGTAGGATCAGGAAGTTTTTGAAGTCGATGACTGCCAATGACCTGAGTGGCCATGTCTACATCTCTTCCCGTGATGAGTTTGGTGTCATCATCAACGACCTGAATGCGCTCAACCACAATTTCAAATCGGTACTACAGGTAATCAAAGAAAACTCTGCCCACCTGCATGGGTCCAGCAATGAACTTAACCGTATTGCCTCAGAGCTCACCGATACCTCCAACCAACAGGCCTCTTCAGCGAGTGAAATAGCTGCTACTATGGAAGAAACATCAGCCAATATTGCCAATACCGCTCAAAACGCAGCAGAATCGGTAAAGGTGAGCCTGTCCACCAATGATTCAGTACAAGAAGGCCACCAGCTGATTGCCGATACGAGAGACAACGTGAGGAACATCATCGACAAAATTGAGGTAATCAGCGAACTGGCAGATCAAACCAACCTTCTGGCCATCAACGCCTTCATAGAAGCAGCCAATGCCGGTGAGGACGGCCGGGGTTTTGCCGTAGTGGCCCGGGAAATCCGCGGTCTCGCTGACAGAAGTAAGTTGTCTGCTGAAGAAATCTCAGAGTTGGCCGCGCAGTGCGCAGGCTTTTCCGATGCTTCCGTCAACAAAAGTGATGAAATGCTGAGTTTCATTGCCAAGACTACAGATATGGCCAAAATGATGAGTCAATCGAGTAAAGAACAACATGTAAGCGTTGAACAGATCAACCATACCATTCAGGAATTCAACAGGTCTTCCCAAACGCTGGCAGACTCTTCCCGCTACCTGGCAGATACCTCTTTAGCCATGTTGCATAGTGCCGACACGCTGGAAAAACTACTGAATGAGTTTAAAATGGAAAGCGAGGAAACTGAATATACCGAAACCCGAATAGCTTAACTGTACTTAAATAGGTTACGATTAGCGATTTACAGCAAGCTACTAGTCCTCCATTTAAAGGACTGATGATCTATGGCACGCATGGTACACAGCACACCATCGAGGTGGTCACATTCGTGTTGCAATAATTCTGACAGATCGTCCTGCATATCCCATGTTTGTGACCCCCACTGCTCATCAAGGTAGTGGAGTGTGATAGATTGGTGTCGTTTGACTTTGACCAACAGGTTGGGAAAACTCATGCAATCGTCCCACAATTCGATTTTCTCTTCGGAAGGTGCATGTATTTCCGGGTTGATGAATACCACAGGGCGGTCAATGTTCATGTAGACTAATCGCTTCATGATACCCAGTTGAGGCGCTGCAATGGCACGGCCAAAATGATACTGATCGCGGATGGCCTGCATGACATCAGCCAGATCGGCTACCCATTCCTTCACCAGTGGCAGTTCTTCACGCTGTACCGGCTCACAAACCTCATAAAGCCTGGGATCGCCTAGCATGACCAGGTCCTGAAGTGTTTTCTTCGTTCTCATCACATTAAATTGGGTTGCAGCAGTAAAATACAGTAACCATGGGAGATCGCATTGCACTTTATGACCAATGGTGTGGTAGCAAATACCAAAAAAGGCCGTGCATTTACATGAACGGCCTCTTCAAGAGTTAATTTTCTTTCGGGTTACAGGCAGGGAGAGTTCACCGGCAACGCACATAGCCCACCAGGTCCAAATGGGAATCCACTCCATTCTCCTCCGCAGTTATTGCACTCCGCTTCTGAACGTGGGTGAGCAGGACAAGCACCACCATTTACATTTTTCTGAGCTCGCTTAGTAAGCGCTTTTGCTCCGTTAATTTCTAAAATGTTTGTTAGCATGATTAATTTGTTTTGCGTAATAAAATTAGTTTTCTCATCACAAAGGATTGTGATGACATATTGTACATAACGGTAATATAAGGAATTATTCCTGAAAACAATCCAAAAATGAGATTTGCAAAGCCCTGTACGTCTTACACAGGACTTTTTGAAGCATCGTCTTCCCTTTAAGACAATCAAGAAATCAGCGCCAAAGTAATTATCCTGACTCTATATTGGCCGTTGATTCCTCATTCTTCATCACAAACCTCATACCACAACTGCTGAGCAGGAAACGCTGTCTTCAACAGCTGTGCTGAACTCACGATACGCGCTGAATCCCGTCAATGATTACCGTGATCTGTTCATTTAGCATAAAAGTTTAATCTCAGCACAAACTAATAACTTCTAATTAGGTAATATTGTTGTACATAACGGTGTATAATAACAATAACTTAATCTGAGTTTCAGGACTTCATTCTGGGCGAAGCTACACCACAGCACTAATTGACCCGAAGCAGGCAAAGGGCAGTGGGCAAAAAATGTAGCAGGAATATTATCTGTGCCCGTACCAAACAACGGATGAATCATCCTGTTATCATCATGAATGAAAGAAATAGTAGTGGTATGGTTCAAAAGGGACTTGCGGCTGAGTGATCATGCGCCGTTACAGGCGGCCATTGATTCCGGCTATCCGGTGTTGATGGTCTATTGTTTTGAACCCAGCCTCCTTTCACTCCCTGAGTCTGACGACCGACACTGGAGATTTGCCTATGAGGGCATTGCGGATGTCAACCACCAACTGGTCGAATTCAATACCCGGATCTACTATTTCTCAGAAGAAGTAGCGCATACTTTCAATGAATTACTATGCCACTTCAACATCAGAGCCGTTTACAGCCATGAGGAAACCGGCCTGGAAGTGACCTATCGCAGAGATCAGCAATTTGCCCGTTGGTGTAAAACCAAGGCCATTCCATGGCATGAGTTTCGCAGAGATGGTCTGTTACGTGGTGCACCAAACCGAAAAGGATGGCAACAACAATGGGAGCAATTCATGAATGCACCGTGCGTCACTCCACAGCTGTCAAAACTACAACCTGTCAGCATTCCCTCCCAATGCCTGGCTCAACTCAACTCAGACCTTCCCAAAATGCTCACGACCCCTGAACCATCTTTCCTGAAAGGTGGTCCAACGCTTGCCGCTCGGTTGCTCCGGTCTTTTGTGGATGAGCGTTGCTACAGCTATATCTCACATATTTCCAGGCCGGCAGAAAGCCAGCAAAGCTGCAGCAGACTGTCCCCCTACATGGCACATGGTAACATCAGCGCCCGCGAGGTCTATCAAACTGCTAAACAACTAAAGGCGCTTAATGTCCACAATCTAAGTAAGCAGGCAGATGAATTTCTCAGCCGGATCTGGTGGCGCTGCCATTACATGCAAAAGCTGGAGACTGACTATCGGATAGAGCATTCACACATCAATACCGGATTTGACAAGCTGGAAAAACCTTACAGGGCAGATTTCTTTGAGGCCTGGTCTCAGGGCAATACAGGTTTCCCAATGGCTGATGCCAGTATGCGTTGCCTGATCCAAACGGGCTATCTCAACTTCCGCATGCGAGCAATGCTGGCCACCTTTTGGTCATTTACACTATGGCAGGACTGGCGCAAAGGCGCTGAGTGGCTTGCCAAAGTATTCCTCGACTTTGAGCCGGGCATCCACTACCCTCAGTTTCAAATGCAGGCCGGGATGACAGGTTATCATCCACTGAGAATTTTCAGTCCCATCGCGCAGACAGAAAAGTATGACACAGAAGGTAAATTCATCTACCAGTGGGTACCGGAACTCAGAAATGTACCGGCGCATCTGCTCGCCCGCCCCTGGGAGATACCTCCATTGGAACAACAGTTCTACGGATGTCAGATAGGTATAGATTATCCAATGCCCATCGTTGACTACCAAAAAGCCACCAGGGCAGCCAAAGAAAAGTACTGGGAGTTTCGCAAAGGCGAAGGGGTCAAGGGTCGCCTGCCGGATGTGTGGCATCGCTTCAGCCTCCCCCAGGACATCCTCAGCTATCAGAAAGAACTCTTTGCCGGGAAAGAAGTAGTGGTGACCGAAAGCCTCATGTACCAACCGGAATGGTGATGTTAGACA
>ERZ1740068.917-NODE-917-length-11117-cov-9.587778_pt1 | contig 11117 bp, 13 predicted proteins | sample MGYA00581735_ERZ1740068 | MGnify/ENA primary metagenome ERZ1740068 (study PRJEB43018, sample SAMN04849740) | marine metagenome | isolation source: floating plastic debris | place: Pacific Ocean | collected 2008-08-30 | study: EMG produced TPA metagenomics assembly... | reverse complement strand
TAATCGAATACGTTCACCAATAGTCATAACAGAGCAAAAATAGACTTTTAGTCTAGAAATTGACCTGATTAGGACAAATAAGTGAAATCTTCATCAATTATTCCTGAATATATTTTGTTTTATTCTAAGTAGTGATATATTTGAGTCAAATAAATGATTATTTAAAATAAAAATCTCATATTCGAGAATAAGTAACTTGATTAAGAATGAAAGGCAACCTCGAAACCACGAACAAAGACCACCTGCTGTACAAGCACCCACCATTAGATATTGCGATACTTGGCGGTATCCGCTTGGAAGGACTTGAGAGACTTAGAGTAACATTGAAAATCCAAATCGAACATCTGTCATTACGCCATAACCTGGATTTATACAATGACAATCAAACTGAGAAACTCATCAGAAAGGTAGCAGAGCGGCTGGAAGTTGGTACGAGTGTAGTTGCAGCAGCCTTGATGGACTTAACCGACCAGTTGGAAGCCTACAGGCTGGAAGAGATCGAGCAGCAGAACAAGGTAGAAGACAAACGCAAGATGCTAAGTCAGGAGGAAATCCAGTCGGCAAAACAATATCTGTCGGCACCCAATCTGATGCAACGTACCATGGAGGATATTGGTAAAGCGGGTGTAATCGGTGAAGAAACGAACAGGCTATTAATGTATCTGATCTTCACGAGTCGCAAACGTGAGAACCCTTTACACATCATCAGTTTAGGCAGTTCAGGAATCGGCAAAACACACCTGCAGGAGAAAGTAGGCGCATTAATCCCAGATGAACACAAAATCGAAATAACGACACTGAGCGGTAATGCCTTCTATTACTTTGGTCAGCAGGAGTTGAGAAACAAACTGATCTTGATAGAGGACCTAGACGGAGCAGACGAAGTGCTTTACCCTTTGCGAGAAATCAAGAGTAAAAAGCGTATCACCAAAACTGTAGTGATCAAGAATACCAAAGGCGAAACCAGAACGGTCACGCTCATTGTCGAAGGCCCTGTCTGTGTGGCTGGTTGTACAACAAAGGAATCATTGTATGAAGACAACGCCAACAGGTCATTCCTTATTTACATTGATGAAAGCAAAGAGCAGGACGAGAAAATCATGTCTTATCAGCGTAGTCTAAGTGCTGGTAACATAGACTTATCCGAGCAGTGGAAAACGGTTGAGCAGTTCCAGGATATGCAAAAAATCCTAAAACCTGTCAGTGTTCGAAACCCCTACGCTGAGCAGCTACAAATCCCGAAGGAAGTCTTCAAGCCAAGAAGGACAAACGCACATTATCTGGCCTTTATCGAGGCAGTAACTTTTTATCATCAGTATCAGCGAGAGTCACAATATGACAAGGAAACAGGGGAAGAATACATCGAAACGACACTAGAGGATATTGCAGAAGCTAACAGGTTGATGCGAGAAGTATTGATCAGGAAATCAGACCCATTGAATGCAGCTTGTCGCAAGTACCTAGAATGGCTGAAAGCATGGTTAAAGATGGAAGGCAAAACCAGTTTTACTAACAAAGAAGTCCGTCAAATGCTCAGAATCAACCCGAGTAACCAAAAGCGCTACATGATCCAGCTGCGGGACTACGATTATGTGCAGAAGATCAAAGGAGAAAAGGGACTGACTCACCACTATGAGATTACCAATCTGGAAGAATACGAGAAACTAAAAGACGGAATCAGCAGCGTATTGGACGAAATACTGGTCAAAATCGAAGAAAGTTCAAGGTAGTTCAAACCAGTTCAATCAAGGTTTTAAACAAGTAAAAACACAAGAAAATCAATTAGTTAAGCACGAAAGTTCACCAACTCAGAAAACACATACCGGAGTGAAAAAATTAGCCCTATCAAATCCCTCGTTCAGATACCTTGAAAGCAGCTTTGCCGAATGGCTGGATATACAAGGCTATGCAAAGAGTACAGTCTATAATCTGCCCATCCATGTACGAGAGCTTTTGCATTACCTGGAACAACAAGGAATCAACCACATCAAAAAATTAGACAATCAAATCATCCTTGTACACTACGAGAAACTGAAAGAGCGATCTAACCAGAGAACAGACGGTGCTATCAGTACAGCACATCTAAACAAGCATATCCAGGCACTCAGGAAGTTTACCGACTACTTGCGCAAGGTGGGGCGCATTACACTGCCAGTGTTGCAGATCAGAAATGAGACGGCAGATAGTAAGCTGATTTACCTGACAGAAGAAGAGATTAAGAAGCTTTTTGCGGCCACTCGTCAACCAGACCCGAAAGGGAAATATAATGTGCATTATGAGGCTTTACAGTCCAGGGACAGGGCCATGTTGGCTCTGTTCTATGGCTGTGGGCTGAGACGCAATGAGGGCGTACAAATGAATGTGTCAGACATCAACTTTGACAGAAGTGTGTTGCACGTCAGGAAGGGCAAGAACTATAAGGAAAGGATGGTGCCAGTAAACAAAAGTAGCTTGCAGCACTTACAGGAGTATGTTTATGACTACAGACCGCAGCTGAGCCTATCAAACATAGACGCACTCTTCTTAGGTCAAAGAGGCACGAGGTTGCAAGGTCAAAGCCTGTTACTGAGACTGAAATATCTACAGACAATGAGCGGCAATGTCGAGCTACAGGAAAAGGAAATCAGCTTGCACACACTCAGACACAGCATAGCCACTCATCTGTTAACGGCAGGAATGAAAATGGAGAGCATCAGCAGGTTTTTAGGCCATAGCAGCTTGGAAAGTACGCAGATATATACGCATCTGGCCGGTACCCCGGACGGAGGAGTAGAAACAGAACAAAGTCAACCATATCCAAACATCTCGAAATATGAAACTGAGCAGCTTTGAAGACTACCTGAAATCAAAAGGCTTTGCATCAAAGAGCATCGTCAATAGGTTGAAGATTATCGGGCTTTATGAACATTGGGTTAAACTAGAAAACCTCGAGATCGAGCAGATTAGCTACAATGACCTGTTATTGTTCCAGAAGTATAGCCAGCAGCAAGGAAGGTCACAAAAGACGATTAACCAGTACGTAACGGTGATCAGACATTACTATGATTACCTGATTGAGCAGGGCAAGGTTGCCAGTAATCCAGCCTTGAATGTAGAAGTGAAAGGGATCAAACGAAAGGTGCTTTATCACATCTTAGAGCCTGCTGAGTTGCACCAGCTTTACAATCAGTTCGTAGACGACAGTTTAAAAGGTAGCAGAGATAAAATCATGTTGGGCCTATTGGTTTATCAAGGCTTGCAGACCTCAGAACTTGCCAAACTGACCACCGAACATATCAAGCTGAGAGAAGGTAAAATCGATGTTCCAGGAAGCTTAAACATTAACGGTAGAATGATGCAATTAGAAGCCCATCAGGTGATGGATATGTATGATTATGTGTTGCAAATCAGACCCAAAATATTAGAACAATCAGGACAGGAAACTGAAAAGCTTTTGGTCAGTCCATCCGGAGGAACTGAGGTGAGCAACTTTATGAGTCGAATGATTAAAAAGCTTAAAAGAATCAATCCCAGTGTAAAGAACGCTCAGCAGATCCGAGCCAGCGTAATCACCAAATGGCTTAAAACAAAGAACCTGAGAGAGACGCAGTATCTGGCAGGACATCGCTACATCAGTAGCACAGAAAGCTATCAACAAAACGAGCTTGAAGGCTTGAAAGAAGAAATTAACTTGTACCACCCCTTGGGATAATAGCAAGCCATATGAAAAATAGAAGCCCGTAAGAAGAAATGAAATGACTTGATCCCAGAATCGTAAAGAGAGTGCATATCTTTGAAAATACACCCCTGTATGGCTTGCGACAGGAAACGACCGCAAAATGTCTTTTACGAGCATTGGGAAGCCTAAGCAGGGGTTACCCTAAAAATCGTAAAAATGAAAACCAGATTACATGCCGGTGAGCTTGTCCAGCTTGCCACTTTTATCAATGACAACTATGACGGAAATCTTGCACGGTTAAGCCATGATCTAGATCGGGCAGTGTACCTACTTCACTTTGTTAACAAAGACGAAATAGACCCTGATCAGATCGAAGAAACGTGTTTTGCCTTGCACCAGATTAATCAACAGTTGTTCAGTAGTTATCTGCGAAAGCTCGTAGATTAGTGTGAACGTTAATGAAGTCCTACCGATTGTGTCAGGACTTTTGTTTTTACGATCCCCCAGTAAGAAAATACGATTGTCCAACCCGCTCCTATGGTCGCTGATATCGTTAGGTAGTTCAAATAACGTTCTAGGAAAAGCGGCGTTCCTGTGGTACTCGCCCAGGCTGCAGTCCGTAAAAAGCAAGGTGATCCTTATCAGGCTCCACCTTGCTTTTTACTCCCTTTGCTGGTCTGTGTTCCTCGTCACAGGTGTTCTACTGCCGTTGATTAGATCGATTGACAGAATGCCTGCCGGCTGAACGATTGGAAGCAATCAACGTCACCACACCTCTATGTTTTGCTCGCCTGCGGGTCGCGGCAGGCTGCGGATGAGATTGTTTTATGGCCTCCGGCAGGTGGGTTATCCTTGTGTAGTCCTACCGTCCTACATAGCTGCCCTTCCACCGCTGAGCGGTTCCCAGGCCATCACCTTTGCTCCTCTCGCAGGCGTCTCGCATTGGCTACCCCTTGAACCCTGCCGCCTAGAATCTAACCCCTCAATCCCCGGGATCATCCGGGGAAGCTTCCGATTGCTCACAAATTAACGGCCAGTGTAAAGAACAGAAATAAAAAGGGCTGCAAAGTTAGGCGCATGGCCGGCATAAAGCAATGAACCCCGCCGTTTAGCCCTGCCAAATCCCCTCGCGCCGTAAAGCGTCGGGAACCCTTGCAAGAAATGCCGCCCATCGCCTGGACACGAGCATATTTTTTATTCATTCATTAAAAATCAGATAGTTATGAAGAAGTGTTTTATCATCAACAGAGATGGCGAGTATGTGATTATAGACGTCAAACATGAGTTATTAGAGGCGTTTTATGCAGATCATGGTCACCAGATCATAGTAGAAGCAGACAGCATGGGAGATGCAATACAGCAGTTTGCACGGCTCAGGCGTTAGCTGCCTCTAGTCCGGCAAGCCAGGCTTTACAGCTTGGCTTGCCTTACGTCTTGCCGAATGGGCCTGTACAGCTGACCGCGCAGACGGGCTGAGTAGGTGACCGCCGGGGTGATCAGGCTGCTTGGTGCATCCCCTGAAAGCGTAAATGCCCACCAGATGCGTGCAAGGAGAACGATTACGCCCAGTCATTTACCCTTCCAGGCGATGAGTACTTTTTGCTCGACGTATAAAACAGGAATGGATAGTTATAATTATTGGTAGTCAAACTATCTTTAAGCCTAAGAGGCAGACGGCCTTAAAAAAAAATTGCTGGAGACACTGGCCGGGGCATTAAGCGTTTTTTTGTTTTTAGTTGGGGAAGCACTAGGAAAAATGGGCAACCGTTAAATTTTTTCGTGTTGATTACTCTCCTTTTGGTGGATCATTTAACCACTGGCAAAACACAAACCCTGAGAATTTATATACCTATAATAACAAAGAACTACAGTCTGAAAACCAATGGCTTGACTATGGAGCGAGGATGTATGATGCCAACTTAGGAAGGTTCTTCACTCAGGATAGGTTTAGTCAAAAGTATCAAGACTTATCGCCTTATCAGTACGTTGCAAACAATCCAATAAAGCTGATAGATATTAATGGTGACTCAATTTGGTTTACTAATAAATATGACGATGATGGTAATTTGAGCGGTGTCGTTATGAATGTAACAGGTAAAGTTTTAAATGGAACTGATAAAGACGTAGATATTGGAGAAGCGATTAGTGATATCACTGAAGGAATAGAAAGTTCTTTTAATGGTACAATAAAAGTTAATGGTCAAGAAGTCTCTTTTACTTCAAATGTTCAAATAACAGAAGCAGAGTCCATAGATGATGTTGAAGAATCCGACCATTTGATAGTTCTAGCTGATGGCAGTGGAGAGGCAGGAACTGCACGAGGTACATCTAATCAATTTGGTGGAAAAGTTGCTCATGCATATGTTGGTGATTATCCGACGAATGCTTGGTATTCTCCTGGCTGGTCTAATACAAGGACACTCATTCATGAATTTGGTCATTTAACAAATTTGGAACATGTCAGGAATACATTTGGAAACTTGATGAAACAAGGTGGTAGCCTTAGTCAATTGAAAAACTGGCAGCTTCAAAAAGTCTATGATAAGAGAAATCAACTGAATCAAGGTGCTAATGTTGTTAAAGACTATGCTGGTAGAAAGATACCAAACCCTGCCGTTGGTTTTAGTGGGGGTACGATTTCTTCTGGGGGACTATCAACTAAGTATTTTCCATATTATACAGTAAAATGAGAAAAAAGATAGTTTTAGGTATAGCAGTAGTGCTCATTTCATTGTTCATATTTACAGTGACAAGGGAGAATAAAGTGACTCTGTACATAGGTATAGGTTGCCAAGATTCTATAGAATTACCGTTAGATATTGCTATTGATGGTAAACAGGTTTTTGATGGAGTATTAACACATAATCCTTTGAAATATGAACTTTCCACTATCTCTTTAGGTAGTGGTTTTCATAATGTGTCAATTACATCAAGCAAGCTCACAAATAAGGAAGAGATGAGTTTTTTTGTAGTTTATGATCAACATTTAGTGATAGAGTACTTTCCTAAGTGTAGTGATGAAATACAGCCAGGCTTTTCAGTGAGAAATCGACTGAGGCCGTTTTATTTGGAATAATAGACAAACTATATAAAGTAAAGCCTTGCAATAATGTAAGGCTTTTTTTTGGAAAAAAATTAAACTATGAGGCAAGTAGAAAAGAAAGACATCATATTACGCTATCTGTATGAAAGAAGAGATGATGGTAAGCAGTATAATCTACATGAGGTTCTGGCTATCAATGACATAATGACTAATAGTTTAGAGGTAGCGAGGTTGGCAGATGATCTGAGTAAAGACAGATTTATTAGCTTAAATGACCCTGTCTAGGTCTAACACATCCTTCTCCACTCATATCTGGTATCAACTGAGCTATCTTAAGCGACGAAATAAACGCTGAATTCAATACTTCAAACCCAAAAACTAAAGAATTTTTATAAAAATTGAACAGACCAGTCTGTTTTTGTGTTGGTTTTGTATATTTGTAATCTTATGAAGCACTCTGAAATAAGAAATAGAATCATTGAAACAGCCTCCAACCTGTTCTACCAAAAAGGGTATAATGCAACGGGGATCAATGAGATCATTTCGGAGGCAGGCATCGCCAAAGCGACCTTGTATGCTCACTTTAAGTCCAAGGAAGACATCTGTGTGGCTTACCTGCAGTTCAAAGATGCCACTTTCATGAAAGACATTGAGGAGTTTGCCCGATCAAAAGACAAAGGCATCAGTCAGGTATTGGCGGTGTTTGATTTTCTGCAACAGTTCTTCGAAGACCAGGATTTTAATGGGTGCTGGTGCTTAAAAACCGTTGCGGAGATCCCCAAAGACAACGATAGAGTACGCAAAGAAATTCAATCGCAAAAAGAGGGGTTTCTAGGCCTCATCTCTACACTGATCAATGAAAACCTTACGGGCATAGAAGCAAAAAGGGCCGACTCGCTCACACGAAAAATCTACTTGCTATATGAAGGGGCTCTGAGTGAAAGTCACCTGCACAAAAACGATTGGCCTATTGGCGAAGCAAGAAACTTAGGAGCACAAATTCTCACTCAATGAGGAAACTATAACCAGAAATAAAAAAATTTATTAATTCATAGACAGACTTGTCTGTCTTTATTTAAATATTACATAGATCAAAATGGAAAATTTCGAAAACAAAGTAGCTTTAGTAATTGGTGGAACCAGTGGTATTGGATATGCAACCACTCAGGCCTTGCTGGCAGGTGGCGCGACTGTTCATGTAGTGGGAACGAGCATTGATAAAATTGACAATGCACCCAACCTGATCAAGCACCGGGCAAACATCACGGACGAAACAGCAGTAAACGAACTGAACCAGCAAATCGATGGATTGGAAAACCTGGATTATCTGGTCAACTCCGCTGGTATTTTTGGCCCAAAACCCTTCCTGGATCACACCAAAGCAGACTATGATTCATACCTCGACCTCAATCGTGGTTATTTTATGATCACGCAAGCCGCCGCGAAGAAAATGAAAGAAACGGGTGGTGGTTCCATCGTGAATGTGGGGTCTATGTGGGCCAAGCAGGCCGTAAAAGCGACACCTTCTTCTGCATACTCCATGCAAAAAGCCGGACTGCATTCGCTCACCCAACACCTCGCCATGGAACTGGCCGATTTCAACATCAGGGCCAATGCGGTGTCGCCGGCAGTAGTACAAACTCCTGTGTATGATGGCGTTTTCGGTGGACGTGAAGAAGCCAACAAGGCGCTTGAAGGCTTCCATGGCTTCCACCCCATCGGTAGAAATGGTACACCAGAAGACATCGCCAACTCCATCATCTTCCTGCTGTCCGACAAGGCTGACTGGATTACCGGCACTATCTGGGACACAGATGGCGGCGTCATGGCAGGGAGAAACTAACTACCCACCTGTACTATCATCCATGAGTTTGCAAAGGCTTCTCAAATCAGATATTTTTATCATGTAACAATTGATCTGCAATGTCGACTTATGGATGATAGTATGCCCACCAACCAGCTGATGGCTTTCAAAGCATACCTGGACAAAATCAGTCCCTTGAGCTTGGACGCTTTGGGAGAGCTTTCTCGTCTTTTTAGACCAGCAATCTTAAAAAAAGGTGACTTTTTTGTCCGTGAAGGGGCTTATGCAAAGCAAATCGGTTTCTTGAGTAACGGCATTGTACGTTCCTTTTTCCTGAGCCCTGATGGAAAAGAGTACAGCAAACAGTTTTTTGTGGGGCCAGCCATCATTGGTTCCTACGCCTCGCTGATTACTCAACAGCCCAATCGTGTCGCACAACAGGCACTGACTGATTGTGAAGTAATGATTGCAGATTACCACCGGGTGGAAGCTTCGTATGATCAATATCATGACCTGGAACGACTCGCACGGAAGATTGCCGAATTCTACTTTGTAGAAAAGGAACAGAAGGAAATAGAAATGGCGCTGCTGGACGCTGATAAACGTTACCTGATGATGCGGGACAGGTTTCCAGGCATTGAAGCAATGATTCCCCAGTATTACATTGCTTCTTATCTCGGCATTTCGCCTACCCAACTCAGCAGAATACGGAAGAAGTTGTCGCAATGAAGTTGTCGCAGTCCTGATTTTATTTACATATGTAAATGCACCTTCCGAAAGCCAATCGCAATTTTGCTAAAAAAGCATAGATGATGATTGGACAATCTCTTTTACTCTTATCCACCGGCACCTTAGGAATCTTTTTGGGTGCACAAATTACAGAAGCTGTTTTGTTGGTACCGTACTGGAAGGCCATGAATGCCGATGACTTCTTTAATCTTCACAAGACCTATGGCCCAAAAATCCATCGGTTTTTTGCACCCCTGACCATCGCTGCTACCTTCTTGCCGGTATCAACCGCTTGTTACCTCCTTCTCCAACAGACGGACAAGCCATTATTCACATGGCTCATGGGACTATGCTCGCTTGCTTTCTTCTCCACCTATTTCCTCTATTTCAAAAAAGCGAACCAAAACTTTGCCGACCGCAGTTTGTCCAACGAGGCACTGCCTAATGAACTGACCAAATGGGGCCACTGGCACTGGACGAGAATTGGTTTTGAACTGGTGGCTTTTGGATGTGCTTTGTGGTTACTGGCGTTTGGTTGACGGCTGTGATGTGTAATTTGTAATGAGGAATTAGTGATGATTGATTTGAGATTCTTGTAATTGACCATAGTAGGATGTGAGGACCTGTCTGCCGACAGGCACAGCCTCGGGCTACGAGGGCTAGGGATAGAGCGGATACCCCGGAGCCTGGCCCGGATTTAATCCGGGGCGGGAGAGGAGTATGAGTGAAAGCCCGACCCCGGACTGGTCCAGGACTACTATCCGGACTACACTGCTGTTCCGTTATCACTGAAACCGCCAGCGTCTGTACTGATCCGGGGGAGCCCCCAAATAAATTATCCCATCGTCATATCATCTGGCCGCTGTCTGAATTATTGGATCAAAGTCGGCCTTTTTCCTTATTCCAGGCAACCTTTCTCCCAAATATGAGTCCTTACATGGTAGGTCCCTGGTCCACGTCTTGAAATGGGTATGGATGATCTCTTCTTGTTTTATCAATTTTTATGGCCACAACGGGCTCAACGGTTCGGGGTGATTTTTTGAGGTTACAAGAGAGGAAAAACAGGTTTCAAGCAAATAAGTGAAACAATTGACCATGGTGCTAGTATACGTATTGGGATTATTTACTCTATGAATTCATATCATACCACTATTAAACAGTTTTAACATGTTGAAATTTTTTTCGCTGCTTGGTGGACTTTTGCTACTAAGTAGTCTGGGTTTTGCACAGCAATATACCCTGAGCGGATACATCAAAGACGCCGCCAATGGGGAGGCGCTCATCGGGTCTTCTGTCTACGTGAGGGAGATTGAGGGCGGTACGGTTTCCAACGTTTACGGGTTCTACTCTATCACGTTGGCTCCTGGCACTTACAATGTAGAATTTAGCTACATTGGTTTTCAGACGACTCAAAAGACCTTTGAGCTCAATGCTGATATCCGGTTTGACATTGAATTGAAGTCTTCCAGCGAACAGCTGCAGGAAGTGGTGATCACCGGTGAGGCGGTGGATGAAAATGTGAGTTCAATTGAGATGAGTGTGGCAGAACTTGACATCCAGACCATCAAAAAAGTACCGGTGTTTGCCGGTGAGGTGGATATCATCAAAAGTATCCAACTACTGCCTGGAGTCAGCTCTGTGGGCGAAGGTTCCTCAGGGTTCAATGTGCGGGGTGGTAGCGTAGGCCAAAACCTGGTGTTACTGGATGAGGCTCCGGTCTATCAAACCTCACACCTGTTTGGTTTCTTTTCCGTGTTCAACCCAGACGCGGTCAAAGATGTCAAACTGTACAAAGGGGGTATCCCGGCCAAGTATGGCGGTAGGCTGTCTTCTATCCTCGACATCCGGATGAAAGAGGGTAATAACAAAGAGTTTAAAGTCAA
>ERZ1740068.916-NODE-916-length-11119-cov-5.169469_pt1 | contig 11119 bp, 6 predicted proteins | sample MGYA00581735_ERZ1740068 | MGnify/ENA primary metagenome ERZ1740068 (study PRJEB43018, sample SAMN04849740) | marine metagenome | isolation source: floating plastic debris | place: Pacific Ocean | collected 2008-08-30 | study: EMG produced TPA metagenomics assembly... | reverse complement strand
TCGCTACACGCCATGTTACTGGATTGCTTGGTTCTGCCTCGCAGGGCGAGTGGTGGATGCGCTGTTGTCGATAAGAAACAGCAAAGCAAACTCTCGGATCCTCCAACCTACCCTCGTGACCCGACATTTATCAAAAAAGATGATCTGCTACTTGGCAGAGCAAAGATTCAGACTTCACCCTCGCCGGAATTTCGGTCAAAAGACCAGCAGATGCACAGCATCGACAATCGCATTTTTCGAATCCCCAGCGCTGCGCCAGGCTTTCTCTTTCCGATGAATTGGGGGGCCAAATGGCACGTATATCTGAACGCACGGTAAACGGTATTCTTGTTGCGGATCAACGCAGGGATCAGGTTCTGTTGTTGCAGGATCTTGATAGTGATGGCAGCGCCGCAGCGCCTGCCGAGACGACGGTTTTCTTCGATGCCTCAAATGAAAGCGGGCTTACGGACCCAACAAATAACGTCTTCACTGTCCATCAGGCGCAGGACAAATCGGTCTACATCGGAGATGGCAGCACTGACGCTGTTTACCGGCTCACCGACCTGAACGTCGATGGCGACGCTCAAGATGCGGGCGAGGCCGCGATCTGGTTCTCAGCCGACAACGCGGCGAGTCTGTCCACCGTCACACCGAACGGGATCGCCGAAGGTGCCGACGGCGCGATCTATATTTCCAATGCCGGAACGAGTTCCGCGCCGCAGGATGCGATCTATCGTACCATCGATCTGAATGGCGATGGGGACGCAAATGATGCAGGTGAGGCAACCGTCTGGTTGGATGTGCAAACCATCGTCGACACAGCCGTTCCGTTTGATCTCTGTTTTGATGGGGATGTAGCCTACTTGAATGATCTAGCGGGCACGGCAACGGACGTCATCTATCGGATCGAGGATATCAACGGTGACGGCAGCATTCAGGCGGATGAGGTGACTACGTTTATCTCAGACGAGATGAGCTTCGGCGCGCCTGTTGATATCTCAAGCGCTGTCGCGGTCGACGGTTCGCTTTATACGCTGACTTGGTTTCCTGATGGCGACGAACTTTTGAAGATCTACCGGCTTAATGACCTGGATGGGTCAGGTCAGATCGACAGCGTCTTTGAGGCGGTCGAGGTCTGGAATGCCAGTCTGATGCCAGACGGCATCCCCGCTGATATCGGGTTCTCCATAGCGACGGACGGTGATGGCGATCTGATCTTGACGGCCAATAGCTTTGGTGGCGACGCGAACGTTCTGAAGCTGACTAACCTGAATGGTGATGGCGATTTCTTCGATGCAGGCGAAACCGTGATTTTCGGATCAGACCAGTTTGATGGCCAGTTGATCCGCCCTCGCGCTGTGGAAGACTATGAGGGCGTGGCGCAGGTCGTGCCCAGTACGGTAGGTGCAGGCAATCACTTCTCGGTCTTTCTCGAGGATGGAGTGCTCTACAGTTCTGGTGAAAACATCGTCAGCCAGCTTGGCAATGGCAGTATCGGGTTTGATGTCAAAGCGCCCTTGGCAGTCCAGTTGCCCGAGGGTTTTGACGCAACGATCACCTCCGTCTCGGCGGGTATGTTACACACTACGTTCCTGACCGATAAAGGCGATGTGTACGCCTTTGGCTTCAATAATCGCGGACCGCTGGGATTGGGTGATGAAGAAAGCCGTCAATCAGCGGTCAAGGTCGACGCCTTGGATAGTGTTGAAGTCATCGGGGTCGAAAACGGCAATGGGGTGTCCTATGCGCTCTCCGCCGATGGCACGCTTTACGCCTGGGGTAGCAATACTAATGGGCAGCTTGGGACCGGCGATCAGGAGGAGCGGTTGGTGCCAACAGCGGTCGAAGCCCTTGCAAATGAAACCGTGGTCGCAGTCTCCTCGGGCACCTCACATACGCTAGCACTGACCGCCGATGGCGAAGTCTATGCGTTCGGGAGCAACACTGACAATCAGGTCAGCCCCTCTGATGACCGCCGGGTGATCGACCCCGTCCTTGTTGAAGGTCTGCCCGAAAACATCCTTGCCGTTACTGCAGATGGCAAAACCTCTTTCGCTGTCACTGAGGATGGTCGCGTGTTCGGCTGGGGCCAAAGCGACAAAGGGCAGCTTCTGCAAGGCACGGACAACGGCGACGGTACGTTTACACCCGACCCGGCAGACGTTGCTGCCCCGGTTGAATTGACAGGCCTGCCGGACAATGTGATCGACGTCAAAGGTGGGGCCCGCTGGGCCATCGCTTTGACCGAAGACGGCGATGTTTATGCATGGGGCCCGAATGATGAGGGGCCAACTGGCGGCCTCGACGCTGATCCGCTCGCGGAAAGTGATGTCAGCTTCCTCCCGACCAAGATCGCTGAACTCGACAACATAAATATCGTTGAAATCCAGACCGGGCCAAACTCGATCATTGCTGTTGCCGATACTGGCGAGATATTCACTTGGGGATCAAACTCTGATGGCCGTTTGGGCTATGCATCTGACGGGTCGGTCTATTTCCCGCAGCAAGTGGACTTCGATGCAGATCCCGCACCGTTCCTCAAAAGCGCCATTCCTTCGGATAATGGGCGGGATGTGAGCAATGATGCAGCGCTGACACTGACATTCACCGAGGCCGTGGAGGCAGGTGAAGGCTTCATCACGCTCGTCAACCGTGACAGCGGCGAGCGGACGCAGATCGACGTGATGGACGCGCGTCTCGTTAGCTTTGATGGGGATACCGTGATCGTCACACCACCGGAGCATCTGGAGTCGGACGCGCGCTATGCGATCGAAATCTCCGATGGCGCCTTTGTGGATGACGAAGGACAAGGATTTGAAGGGATCGCAGAGGGTGATACGTCCACCTTCAACTTTGCGATATCAGATACACCTGCTACGTCAGAGGACCGTTATCGGGGCACATTTAACGATGACCTTCTGCGTGGCGGCGCCGATGATGATCGGATCAGCGGCCGTTTCGGTGATGACGTCGTCTCAGGCGGCGGTGGAGACGACAACCTACGTGGCGGGTTTGGTAATGATGATCTACTGGGTGGTGCCGGTAATGACCGAATGAGCGGTGGGTTTGGCCGGGATTTGCTGGATGGTGGCACAGGCAATGACCAGATGCGCGGCGGCTTTGGCATCGATACTTTTGTCTTCGATGCGGGTCATGACACGATCCTTGATTTCGAAGCCGGTTTCGATTTCTGGTTCTTCAGCCTGCCTTCCGATCAGATTATCATCGATATCGCGGGTGTTGAGACCTTTGATGACCTTATGGCAGCAGCCGATCAGGACGGTAGAGATGCGGTCTTCCAGTTCTCGGATCAAGACAGTCTCACACTGCAGCGAACACAGCTGTCTGATCTGGATGCCGATATGTTCAGCTTCATCTGACAAACGTAGAGAGAACCGGCAACATATGAAATGAGATTGCGGCGCTGACGCGCGCCGCAATCGCGCCCTAAGAGTCATGCATTCGAGGGCACTGTCTTTACCAGTTTTGGCGACGTCTTAGTGAACATCACATCTTTGCCGCAACGAACTGCTTCGTTGTGAAAAACGACTACACAGCCGGATAGCTCGGTTAGGAAAGCATAGCGTGCAAAAAGGGACCGCTTTGTCGAGTTTCGTACGCTAAAGGACAAAATCGGCAAGATGGCATTTGCGTTGTACGTGGCATGCACGACATTCTGTTTGATGAAATCATCTAGCAGAGGCTGTACGCGTGCCTTGGTATTCGATCACCCAAATTGACAGAAGCGATGATTAAGGTAGCCGTCACAAAACCTATCTACACCTGACCCTTCTTCGTTTCACAAACGTTCGATTCCCGCCGCGATGCGGGTCACTTCTTCCTGAGACAAACGGGGTGGGTTCCAGTCCCTGCCGGGTGCGGCATCAAGGAGCTTTTTCGTGTATGGGTGCCTTGGATCGTTGAAGACCTGATCAGCGGCGCCAAACTCGACCATCACACCTTTTTCCATCACGGTAATATAGTCCGAAATCTGAGCAGCAACCCGCAGGTCATGCGTCACAAAAATGATGGCCATCCTGTATTTGGACTGCAGATCATTCATCAGTCGCAGCACCTGCTTTTGCACCGATAGGTCCAGGGCAGACACGCTCTCATCCGCGATCACAACATCTGGCTCCATCGCGAGCGCGCGTGCAATTCCAATGCGTTGACGTTGTCCGCCAGAGAAGTTGCGCGGCTTGCGCGACATTGCGGGTTCACCAAGACCAACCTGGTCAAGTAGCTCAATTGCACGTTTCTGTGCCTCTTTGGTACTGAGGCCCTGTAGCGTCAGCCCACGTGTGACCATGAAGCCTACAGACTGAGAAGGGTTGAGAGATCCAAAGGGATCTTGAAAGATCATCTGGATGTCTTTGCGGGCCTTTACAAGATCATCACCGGTCAGGCCCAAGAAATCTCTCTCGTTGATGACGACAGCGCCCTCGCTCGGCTCTTCGAGGCGAATCAAGGTTTTTGCAAGGGTCGATTTTCCAGAGCCACTCTCGCCCACAACGCCCAGCGTTTCGCCGGACCTGAGAATAAAACTTGCATCCTTGAGCGCATGCACTTGTTTGCCGCCTGCACCATAAATTTTGTGCAGCGATTTGGCCTCAACGACGGGCGGGTCGTTGCGGGTCTCATCCGGGCGGCGGGTCGTTTCAAGGAGCGGCATCGCATCGACGAGCAGTTTCGTATAATCCTGCTTTGGTTTAAGGAGGACCTCCTCTTTTGGGCCTTCCTCGATCAGTTTACCCCAACACATCACAGCCACCCGGTCAGCCACATCAGCCACGACGCCAAAGTCGTGGGTGATGAATATCGTCGCGTTTTTGTATACCTCTTTGAGGTCGTTGATCAGACGCAGGATCTCTGCCTGTGTTGTAACATCAAGTGCCGTCGTTGGCTCGTCAGCGATGAGCACATCCGGTTTGCAGGCAAGCGCCATGGCGATGACGATGCGTTGGCATTGCCCACCTGACACCTGATGCGGATAGCTGTCATATATGCGTGGTGGCGTAGGAAGTTTCATCTGTTCAAGTAACTTCAGCGTTTCGGTACGCCGGTCTTCAGGTTTGATGTCCGGCTGATGGAGCGCCAGCACCTCATCAACTTGTTTCCCGATCTTCATGGCGGGGTTCAGGGCTGCCATAGGCTCTTGATAGATCATAGAAATGCGTGCGCCGCGCAATGCATTCAAATCTCTTTCCGGCAAGCGCAGAATGTTGCGCCCGTCGAAGATAATCTCTCCCTTTTCAACGGTCAGACCGCGCGCGATATCTGCCATAATCGCACCGGTCATGACTGATTTCCCCGATCCGCTTTCACCGACAACACAGAGAATTTCGCCACGGTTAAGGCTGAGGGAGACATCCTCAACAGCGAATTTCCGGTCCGCCCGTTCTGGAAGGCTGATGGAAAGGTTTTTGATCTCAAGAATAGGGGTCGACATGTCTGTCATTTGCGAGGCTCCTGCAAAGATTGGAGACGATGCTGGGAAAACCTGGCGGTTGAAGCCAAACAGGTTTGCGCGACGAAAGCAAGCGCAGGCGAGCCAATCTTGACAGCGGCGACACATCATAGGAGTAAGGTGGTACCCCAGCAAAAGATGCACTGCGCCAGGATTTCAACGGGTCTGCCCCAGAATGAAAGACTGCACATGAGGCATGCAACGCCGAAGCCAACATCCCAAATCTTAGTTTATGAACCCGGCATATCGGATCGCGCCGCACTTGATATGGACACGTTTGAAGAAATGTTCCTGACAGTTGCGCGCCAAATTATCACAACATTTGACGAACCTGATACGCAGTGCTGGATGTCTGCCTTTATGGAGGCAGAGGCGCGCTTTCCGCCTCCATTTGGCGCGACAATAGCACATGCCATCGTTGTGATCGTTAACGTCCTGAGAGAGGAGCGCAGCAGCGCATTTTCCTACATTCGCCATGATGATCCGGCAGACGTACTCTTTATCACACCGGAGGAACGTTACCTCCTGCTGACTTTACGCGAAGTCCGGCAGAACAACGGGTTCCGCGCCAGAATGAACGCCATGCTCGCCTGTGAAGGTGGAGACGCAGCGCGCCTGCTTGCTGCGATTGAGCGGCTAGGCATCATCACAGGCGATGTCGGCTCACCCGAATTTCAGCCATAGAGGAGGCACTTCATGCAAGCGCGAAAAAAATCGCCGTATTTGATGCGTGTGGTTGAAGCCAGTCATCTGACCCGCAACATGATACGGGTCACCCTGTCAGGTGAGGCAATCCGTGAGATGCCAGCCGGGTGCGAAGGAGCCAACTGCAAAATATTCCTGCCGCAGACTGGACAAACAGAGGCAGACTTTATTTCTCAGCTGCGCGACGGTCCACGCCCGACCGTACGGACCTATACTGTGCGGCACATCCGCCCAAAAGAAGCCGAAATGGACATCGACTTTGTAGACCACGGGGATGCAGGGCCAGCTTCTGCTTGGGCCAGAGCCGCTGGACCCGGCGTATTCTGTGGGTTTGCCGGGCCGGGGCCTGTCAAAGTACAGGATTTCTATGCTGACTACTACGTCGTTGCAGCCGATATGTCTGCGTTGCCTGTGGCTGCTGCAACGCTTGAAGCCATGCCGCGTGATGCCAAAGGTATAGCCTTCTTTGAGATTACTCACCATGACGACGTTCAGCACATCAACGCGCCTGTGGGAATTGAGCATTTCTGGCTGCTGCATTGCAACACCAGCCAACCCAGTCGCCAGTTGGTTGATGCGATCAAAGACTGGGATTGGCCTCAGGGAAGGATCCAGACCTGCATTGCTGGCGAGAGCACTGCGATCAAAGCAATCCGGCAGTATTTGCTTCATGAAAGGAGCTTACCGAAACAGGATTGCTATATCTCTGGGTATTGGAAGGTCGGCCTTGTTGAGGATGAGCATCAAATGATGAAGCGGGCGGAGGCGGCTGGCTGAAGTTGACCACCGGTATCAGCGCGGGTCTTCGTCGCGCTTTGCGGAAAGCCACACAACGTTAGCTGGCTCTTGAGCCAGTGGTAACAGGTCATTGGTGCTGAATTCGGCCAGGTCGCAGCAAAAGAGCTATTTGTTGAACTTGCGGTGACGCCTCAGGTTGACTCAGTCCCGGGAGAACATCCTTACTCTACGGCGCGAGAACGTGATGAGCCGTTTCAAATCACCGCTTCATATACAACGCTTCCTTTCAGACGACGATCAGCCCGCCGTGTTGTTTTGTCCTGAACGCTACCGTCTGTCTGCGGCCCAGTTTCGTCAAACATGCTCAGCCTCCTTCGATCTGTGTAGTAAATTCACCAACGAACCGACAGCCTGACAAGGCCCTCGGCGCCAGCGTGAGGTGGTATACAAATTGGACAGTATCACGTCTGTAAACGAGCGAGCCGTCAGCGTTGCGTGCCACCCATCAGGGTAAAAGGCATCTTTTTGTAGATCCGCTTTGATCATTGCACACTTTAAGATTGTATTCACGCGAAAAAAGTTGACAAAAACACTCAAGAAAAACTACAGCTACAGCGGCTTGGGCGCGATAAAAGTGTCGCCCCGTTTTTCAGCAAGCTCTCCATGCCAGCATCACATAGCCGACCGGAGACCTGTCTTGACCCCCGAATATAATCTCATGCGCGGTACCGCGTATTTCATTGCACTTGCTTCAGCGCTTGGTTCAACAGCATTTGCGCAAGAACAAGAACAAGAAAGCCCCCTGCTTTTGGGGCGTATTGTTTTGACTACTGACCGTGTCGGAGAGCAATTGCTAGATGTGCCTGCCAATATTACAGTTATTGATGGCGAAACCATTTCTGAACGTCAGATTACTGATATCGAAGAGTTAACCCGCCGTCTGCCTGGCGTGAACGTATTCCGGCAGGTATCTGGCGCTGATCCTTTTAGTTCGTTCAGTGGCTTTACCATTCGTGGTGTGGGTGGCAATCGTGTGGCTATACAGGTTGACGGCGGACGTACGGCTGAGAGAATCATCGACGGCACACGTGACTATCTCGACCTGAATTTCACAAAGAGCGTCGAAATAGTGCGCGGCCCAGCCTCTGTTATATGGAGCGCAGACGCGCTTGGTGGCATCGTCGCGTTTGAAACCATTGATCCAGAGGATTTGTTGCGTGGCGAGGATAGAGCCGTGCAAGTGACAGGGGGCTACAACAGCTTTGACGAAAGCCTGCGGTCATCCCTGACCTTCGGTCAAAAGCTGTCTGATGATCTTGAAGTTGTTGCTGGCCTTGCGCAAGAGGTGGCGCATGAGCCGAACCTGACGAACGCCCGCAATGATGGTGGTATCTATGGCTGTCCGCGCAATATCGATTTTGGTGCGACACCCTGCGGTGAATTCGATCCAACCGATACCATGTCGACACGCGGTTTGCTAAAAGGTGTGTGGACGCCAACCGGCACGCAAAGATTCGAATTCACGCTTGACGCGCTGCAGCGTGATACATCGGTTCAACAGAACTATGTCCTTGGTCCAGACGATCTTGCCGATCCTGACAGCGAGGTTATCAACAACAAGGACCGTTTTCTCGATCTGCAGCGCACCCGCTATGCGACCGAACACACATGGACCCCGGACGGTTCGCTGTTCTCCGAATTGAAAACCACCCTAGCCTACACGCAACACGGCTATGAGCGCAGCGGAACAGAGAGTTCGATCTCTTCTGATGGTGATAGCATCTTCAGTGAGGATACCCTGCGCTTTGATGAGAACTTCCTTGAACTGGATATCCAGGCAACATCAGAATTTACGACTGGTTGGGCAGAACATCGCCTTCTGATGGGTTTTGATGGTGATGTGGCCAAAACTGACTACCAGCGCATTGATATCGTAAACAATCTGACGGCGGGTACCACGACCGAACAACGCGGTGGTGGCTTCAACTTCGCGAATGCTACGACCACACGTGCTGATATCTACATCGCGGACCAGATTTCGCTGCTGAATGATGCGCTTGAAATCACGCCTGGGTTGCGCTTTGCCTCATTTGAGCTCGATCCACGACCGGACGCCGACTATCAAGAAGTGCCTGGTTCTGAGCCAAAAGTCCGGGAAGACACTGTACTTTTGCGAAGCCTTGGTTTGGTCTATCGTTTTGACGATAACTGGTCCGTCTGGGGAAAATATGGAGAGGGCTTTAAAATGCCCACGGCGCAACAGCTATACACATCCCTCCCCGGATTCTTCAACTTGATCCCTGCACCAGACCTGCGACCGGAAGAGGTGGAAAGCGTGGAGTTGGGCTTCCGTTTTGAACAAGAAAACGGATTTGTGGCCATCAACGCCTTTAAATCCGACTATTCAGACTTCATCCAAAACTTCTACTTCGTCCCTGATACCAACAATATTACCTATCGAAATATCTCGGTTGTAAATGTGCAGGGGATCGAGGCTTCTGCCGGGTGGGCGATTTCTGATACGACGCAGCTGGATTTTTCTGCTGCGTGGCAAGAAGGTACACAGCGCGTGACGCCCGAGGCAGATGAGACCCCTCATACTGTACAGCCTTTGACAGCAACGCTTGGGCTGACCCACGAATTCGCGCAGCTTGGGCTGACGTTGGAGGGGGTGCTAACCATGGTGGCTGACGTCAAAGAGACGGCCGGTGATGATGATTTCAAACCGGATGGCTACACGGTCCTGGACATGTACGGCAAATATGCATTGACCGAAAATGCAGCATTGAATTTTTCCATCGGGAACATCTTTGATGAAAGATATTTCACTGCCAGTGCCGCGTCTTATTCGACAGATGTTTCTGACAATGTGGCAGCAACAAACCCGATCGAGCTTCAGACAGGTCCCGGGCGTACATTTGGTGTCAGCTTTGATGTGACATTCTGATATGCGGGTCGTCTTTGGACGTGTCTGGCGGCTGAGTTTTCTTGTGGCCGCAGGGCCGCAAGCTTGGATCGGGTTTGTTCTGTTTGGGATCGTTCTCTTGTTTGTCGGGGTAGATCTATATGTAGATGTACTGATGATCGATTGGACCGGCCGCTTCTTTGATGCAGTGGAGCAGGTGGATGTTGATGGCACCATCAGAGAGCTTGGCATATTTGCGATCCTCGTGCTTTGCAGCGCGGGCATATTTTTGGTCAGTGACTACCTGCGCAAATGGCTCCTGCTGCGCTGGCGCGCGCAACTGACCGATCGGGCGCTGGATGCATGGACGAAGAACGATGCGTATTGGCATTTGCGCCCCGGATTATCTGCTGAAGCTGTTGATAATCCCGACCAGCGGGTAGCAGAGGATTGCAGACGATTTGTAGAACTTTTACTTCTATTTTCGTTTGATCTGCTTGGTCGGATCGCCGGTGTTGTCACCTATGTCATTGTTCTGTGGAATTTATCAGACTTTGTACTTTCCTTCTCAGTCTTCGGCTTCGATGTAGCCATTCCACGATATATGGTATGGTTGGCGCTGCTTTACGTGCTCGTTTCAAGCGTCATTACCCATTATTCTGGCCGACCGCTGAAAGACTTGTTTTTTCGGCAGGAGCAGCGCGAAGCTGATTTCCGTTACACGTTGATCCAATTACGCGATAATGCGACTGAGATTGCGCAGTCCGGCGGCAAAAGCGCTGAACGACGGCGTTTGGTGGCTCGCTTTGATGGGATTCGGCGAAATTGGTTTAAGTTGATCCGGCGGGAGTTCATTCTTGGACTTTTTGTCCGCCCCTACTTTCAGACGATCCTGCGGGTACCAACGTTTTTTGCATTGCCTGCCTATTTTGCAGGTTCGGTTACCTTTGGTGGCCTGATGCAGATGGCTGGCACCTACAGCCGTGTGACAACGACATTAAGCTGGTTCATATTTAACTATGATGAGTTGGCAGAGTTCACAGCGGTGGCGCAGCGGCTGGATGACTTGTTTCGTGCGACCACAGATCTTGATCCGGTGGACCGTGTTGCGACTGATATCGCTTTGCAAATCGGGACAGACCAGATCAGCACCCAAGGGCTGCAGCTTTCCACTCCTGACGGGCGTTGGCTTAGCGCGGTTCCAGATATTTGCATTACCTCCGGGGAACGTGTTTGGATTACTGGGCCATCCGGCAGCGGTAAGTCCGCGTTGATTGCCGCTTTAACCGGTCTTTGGCGTTATGGATCAGGGAATGTTGTGG
>ERZ1740068.915-NODE-915-length-11133-cov-8.887705_pt1 | contig 11133 bp, 6 predicted proteins | sample MGYA00581735_ERZ1740068 | MGnify/ENA primary metagenome ERZ1740068 (study PRJEB43018, sample SAMN04849740) | marine metagenome | isolation source: floating plastic debris | place: Pacific Ocean | collected 2008-08-30 | study: EMG produced TPA metagenomics assembly... | reverse complement strand
GACACACCAGGATCCTACAGCGAAACCATCAGTATTTCCAACAACGACCTGGACGAAGATCCGCTGACATTCACACTGGAATGGGAGGTAACTCCTACACCAGAGGTGGTCATGACCTTTGAAGATGCTGAGATCGCCAATGGGGAACTTATAAGTCTCAGTGCCATACAAACCACGGAGCTACAGGCGATTATTACCATTTCCAATACGGGAACGGCCAATCTTGAATTAACGAACCCAACGCTCAGTGAGCAGGTCACTTTGGAGACCGCACTTCCTGCGACCCTGGGTTTTGAATCAAGCAACTCCGTTGAAGCCGTTTTCATCCTCAATACTGATTCGCCGGGAACCTACAGTGAGACCATCAATATCTCCAATAATGACCTGGATGAAAACCCGCTTGCATTCACACTGGAATGGGAGGTAACTCCAACTCCTGAAGTGAGTATGAGCTACCAGGGTGCAGAGATTAGCAATGAGGAGGTCATCAGTGGTCTTACAGCGATAGAGAACAACAACCTGAAGGCGACTATCACGATCACCAATACGGGAACTGCAGACCTGGAATTGACCAACCCAACACTCAGTGAGTCAGTGTCTCTGGAATCTGACCTACCTGCTACTGTTAGCCCTGACAACTCTACTGATGCAGTGTTCATTCTTAACACCACCACGCCGGGATCCTACAGCGAAACCATCAACATCGCCAACAATGACCTGGATGAAGACCCATTGACATTTACCATTGAATGGGAAGTATTGCAAGGAGGAATTGCGATCTTCTTAGACGGAGACAGACTCCAGCAGACTGACTTAGTAAATTTCGGTAGTATCATGGCTGGAAACACAGAGGTGAGGAGTTTTACCATCGTTAACAATGAAAATGAGCCGGTGACGATCCAATCGGTGGATTTACCAGCAGGTTTCAATAGCTCAATTACTGATCCGGTGGAAATACCTGGCGGCGAAGAATTGGCCTTCGAAATCTCGCTTGTTGGTCCTGAGGCGGAGTTCTATCAAGGTACTGTCACCGTTGTAACGTCAAATACTGATTTTGACCAGTCTTTCGAGATCAGCGGTAACGTCATAGCACCTGAGTTTTCCCTGGAGGCGAATAACTTGCTGGTAAGTAACAATGAGACCATTGATTTTGGTACCGCATTGGTAGACAACCCAGCCACTGTTCAATTTGTGTTCACCAACATCGGATTAGCAGATCTCATATTATCAGATGTCCAACTATCAGGGGAATACCAATTTGCAGATGGGTTCCCGACTACTGTGTCTCCATTCTCAAACGAAGTATTTAGTATCACACTCCCTGCCACTGAATTGGGCACTTTTGATGGTGTTCTTAGCTTCTCAACAAATGATCCGTCAAATCCATCCTTTGTGGTGAACCTAACCGGCTCGGTAACGGAGACGGCAGTACCGGACATGACGGTATTTGCGGGCGACAGATTCCTGTCCAACAATTCATTGTTTTCCTTTGGAGCCGCCTCATCGGGAGGTGTATTGTTTGAACAATTCAAGATTTCCAACCAGGGGACAGCCACGCTGTCTATCACTGACGTAGAGTTGGTATCCAACTCCAACTTCGTCCTGGTGGAAAATTCCGGGGATCTTTCGCCGGGCGAATCCCTCAACACTACTGTGGTTTTCTCCGAAGAGTTGACAGGTGAATACCGGGCAACGCTCACCATCACCAGTAATGATCCTGAAGCCAGTGAATTTGTGGTCAATCTGGTGGCCATCGTCACAGAGAGCTCGAAACCCACCATGATTGTCACAAGCGAGGGTGTTGAACTCAACACAGCTGATGTGCTCAACTTTGGCGAGAAGTCCACTAACAGTACAGTCACCAGAACCATTGAAGTATTCAATGCAGGCAATGCAGCTCTGGAAATTGGCAACTTCCTGCTACCTACAGGTTACAGCCTAGAAAGCCCTTTCCAGGATGGTTCAGGAATCATCCAGGCAGGCAGCGCTGCTACGCTGCAGGTCCTCTTTGACGCTACTACAGCAGGGACTTTTGAAGGCACCATGAGTTTCTCCAGCAATGATGAAGAAAGCACTACTTTCGAACTGCAATTGACCGGAAAGGTGAACACCCCTGCTGCCATGGTTGTGACGATCGATGACACGGAAGTATCTTCCGGCAGTGTCAATGCACTTGGAAGCACAACTGCTGACGAACCGATCACCGTAAGTTTTGCGATTGGCAACAATGGGGAAGAAGCATTAACACTGAGCGACTTTACACTCAGCGATGGCTTTTCTTTCAATGAAGACTTCCCTTCCAGTATTGCCCCTGGCGAAGTAGCCGCACTTACTTTGTCATTTGAAAGTGAGGTAATCGGGGACTTCAATGGCACGCTCTCCTTCAATACAAATGATCCGGAAAATACAAGCTTTGCGCTGGACCTGACAGCAACAGTTACACCGGTGACTTCTGCGGAACAGTCCATTGTCATGGCTTTGAGTATCTATCCAAACCCAACAACAGACAAGGTCTTTGTGAAGTTGACCGATGGCTACAGTGGCGCTGTAACTTTGAGCATCAGCGACCTTTCCGGTAAACGCCTGATGGTAGCGTCGTTCAGCAAGCGCTCAGAGACAGAGGTTTTCAGCCTCTCTCCCGGACAGCTTCCCGCAGGTATTTATCAGGTAACTATTGAGAAAACAGACGGCGTTTATGCCACAAGATCATTGATTGTGAAATAAGTATTACCACCACCAATCAAAGGAAGGCTGCCCGGCAATGGGCAGTCTTTTTTTTTGAATTAAAACCGGGCTGTGTCATATAGATTCGTTGCTAAATCGACTCATCACAAACCCCAGGTCAACTGTAGTTCATCACGAACTGCAAAACAATACTCAATTGATATGAAACAACTGACGCGCTCCTTTTGTACCTTATCTGTCCCGCGGGCTATCCATCGCAAAGGCATTGTCCAATATCTGCTCTCCACACTACTCATCATTTTACTGCTTTGCACCCACAACTTATCTGCTCAGAACCTGCTCCCTGTCAAGGGCCGGGTAATTGATGCGGAAAGCGGCGAACCACTGCCCTATGCAACCGTCTATTTCAACAACAGTACCTATGGCGCCACCACCGACGAAGCTGGAGAATTCCAGTTTGTAGCACTCCCTGGCAAATATGACCTCATCGTCAATTTCTTCTCTTATCAACCAATCATCTTCCCCATGGAACTGGTTGCGGATGATCTTAAAAACTATGTGTTCAAAATGAGTCCGCTGGAATATGATTTACCAGAAATTTCGGTAGAGTCTACACGTGACGAAATCTGGTATAAAAACTATCAGACCTTCAAAGAGCAATTCCTCGGTACTTCAACAGCAGCGGCGTCTTGTGAAATCCTCAATCCTGAGGTCGTCATCCTAGACTACAATCCGCAGACCAAAATCATGACGGTACGAGCCCGTGATATTCTGCAAATCAGGAACAAAGCCCTGGGCTATGACATTCAGTATTTACTGGAGCGCTTTGAATACGATATTGGAAAGGGCTATGTCTATTTTCAAGGCTATCCGCTGTTTGAAGAACTGGAAGGCAGCAAAGGCAAGCAAAAAAAATGGGCCAAAGCGCGCGCAAAGTCTTACAACGGCTCAGTTACCCATTTTATGAAATCGGTGATAGACGGTAATGTCGCAGAAGAAGGCTTTGAGGTAACTGAAATCATCAAAAAACGGAACGTTAACAGGCCATCGGCCGAAGAGGTCGCCGATGCAAGGGCCAGAATGCGTACCGCGGGCATCAACGGCATCACCATCAACAGCAGCTCCCCGGATATACAGGTCATCAGGAGGTCTAATGAGCCGGAATTCATTCGCTATTCCAACAACCAGCCCTACCCTACTGATTCCCTGATTGTGATGAAGGAAGGCAAACACCAACTTTACTTTCCCAACCTCCTCAGGGTACGCTACACAAAAGAAGCCAGTGAGCCCGCTTTTTTGAGGTACTCCAAACCACGTAGCTTCCAGGAAAGCACCTTATCACTCACAGGAAAAGCAACGGAGGTAATGTCCAACGGCATCCTCGTCGATCCATTGTCTGTGCTCTTTGAGGGCTATATGGGCTGGGAAAAGATGGGCAATATGCTACCCGTAGACTATCTACCTACCAACCAATAGCAACGGGAAGTTTTCCTTAGCTAAACACGGGCGTAGTTGTACGTTACTTGCCCATTTTGTGTACGATTGCGAACTTGAACGCACCTCACAGAATCTTTAAAATACTTAATACCAGATACTTAGTATTTCTGGCATCATAATTATATCATATGCTATAGCAGAGATCGTTAACGGGAGATTGACATTGATGCCTTCAATAGCTTTAACCTGTTGCCAGGAGGAAGATATTCTGTTCTCCTGATACCTGCTCTGCATGATTCCAGGAATCATTATTTGAGAGCCGATAAAGCGTATTTTATGATAAAGAATTACATCAAAGTTGCATTCAGGTCACTAGTCAATCAAAAGTTCTATGCCATTTTGAACATCTCAGGCTTGTCCGTGGGACTTTGTTGTTTTTTATTAATTACGCTCTATGTTACTGACGAACTCAGCTATGACAGGTGGGTACCCAAAGCCGAAAATGTCTATAGAATGGACTTCAGTGGCGAACTGGGTGGCAACCGGTTTGTAACATCTCTTTCAAGCGCCCCTGCCGCTCAAGTACTACTGGACGACTATCCCGAAATAACAGCCACTACCCGTATGCGAGGTGTTGGGGAGCAACTGATCAACAGAAAAGGAGAAATCAACTTCTTCAAAATCACCCGCACCATCTGGGCCGATGGCAATGTGTTCTCGTTTTTTGGCATCCCACTGGTCCACGGCGACCCTGCCACTGCCAATAGCAAGCCTAATCAGGTTGCACTGAGTGCTTCAAAAGCGCAATCCATCTTTGGCGACATCAATCCGGTTGGTCAAACAGTCATGCTGAATGGCGAGACTTCCTATGAAGTATCGGCGGTATTTGAAGACCTCCCCGTCAACAGTCATTTCCATTTCGATATGTTCATGTCTATGGAGACGCTGGACGAAAGTAAAAGACCTGATTGGTTTAGTATCAACTTCGCCACTTACATGCGCCTGACTGATGGCTTTGATGCTAAAGAGCTTGAGGCAAAATTCCCAGACCTGGCGGTAAAATACATTGGACCTGAACTGGAACAAGCATTAGGCGTAGGCCTGGACAAACTCCTTGGTCCTGAACCGGTCGCTGCTTTCACCCTCACACCACTGCTGGACATCCACTTACACTCTGACAAACTGGGGGAACTCGACGCCAACAGCGACATTAAATACATTTATATCTTTTCTGCCATTGCCATGTTCATTCTGCTACTGGCGTGCATCAATTTCATGAACCTTGCTACAGCGAGATCTGCACGGCGCGCCAAGGAAGTGGGTGTAAGAAAAGTCATGGGGGCTTACAAAAAACACCTGATCAGGCAGTTTCTGACAGAAGCAATTGTCATTAGCAGTATCTCTACCTTGTTGGCCATTGTTCTGACCGCGATTTTACTCCCGTTCTTCAATGACCTGGCAGCAAAATCAATCAACGAGCAGGAACTCATGAGACCCACCATGCTCGGTATCATGGGAAGTGTTGTATTACTGGTGGGCTTGCTGGCGGGCAGCTATCCATCATTTTACCTTTCCAGTTTCAAACCGGTGGAGACCCTAAAGGGCAAACTCAACCTGGGGCTGAGGAGTGCAGGAATCAGAAGCTTGCTGGTGGTGGTACAGTTCACGATATCCATCTCCATGATCATTGGCACAGCAGTAGTCTTTGACCAATTGGCCTACATACAGAACAAAAAGCTGGGTTTTGATAAAGACCACATCATCATGATCAAAGATGCATGGATGCTAAAGGACAATGCGAAGCCTTTCAAAAAGGCGGTGATTGATGAAACAAGTGTCGTCAACGGAACGCTCGCTTCATTTCTCCCGGTAGCCACACATTATAATAATAATCTATTCTTTCACGGTAACGACCCTGAGAACTCGCCTAACTACATCATCGGTAATTATATGGTAGACTATGACTACCTCGAGACGCTGAGCATAGAAGTGATTGCAGGAAGAAACTTCTCAAAAAGTTTCCCTACAGATACCGCAGCCATTTTATTGAACGAGACCGCTGTGAAGATGATGAATCTGGACAATGCAATAGGCACGAAGATCTACAGTTATGACGGCGGCCCGGAAAATCCGGTGATGCGCTCACACAAAGTGATTGGCGTAGTCAAAGATTTTCACTTCTCGTCTCTGCGTGACAATATCTCTCCTCTGCTTTTTCAGTTGGGCGAAACACAGGGATTTGCCTCTTTCAAAATCAAAGGGGAAAACATACAGGAAACCGTTTCCAGGATCCGCAGCAAATGGAATGAGTTTGGTCCCGGACAACCCTTTGACTTTGACTTTCTGGATCAGCGCTTCAATGCCCTCTATAGTTCTGAACAACGGGTGGGCAATATCTTCAGTGTATTTGCCTTCCTGGCCATCTTCATTGCCTGCCTGGGCCTCTATGGACTTGCAGCCTTCACTACGGAGCAGAAAACAAAAGAAATTGGCATCAGGAAAGTATTAGGCGCCTCCGTCACCAGCATCATCACCTTGCTATCGAAGGAGTTTATCAAATTGGTAGGAGTTGCCTTTGTCATCGCCGCAGGAGTTACCACATTTGCCATGAATAAGTGGCTGGAAGACTTTGTCTATCGCACGGACCTTAATCCCATTACCTTCATCATTGCAGGTATCCTGGCCATGGTCATCGCCTTCGTAACAATGGGCTTACAGTCCTACAAAGCGGCTAGTTCCAACCCGGCTAAGACGCTGAAAACAGAATAATTGCCCAACCGGAACCTGTTCATAGGTGTGATCTCAAAGGATGCTTGCCTGACCCTATTTTTTGATATTCAGATAAACAGGCTTACCTTCCCTTACAAGTCGATTCACCACCAGCTTGTTCTGGTACTTTATCTGGACACGGATGTTTTTTCTTTCTCTGCTGACCATGATATCATGTGGTTTCCCGGCAAGGTATACCTGCTCCAGTGACAATTCTGCCCAATCCTGAGGAAGTGATGGCTGAATGGCGAATTGACCGAACCCGACAGGCGAAATACCAAAGATACCCTCCAGGTAAATCCTGGCATACAGGGCGCTCTCTGCTGAGAGGTGCTTCATGTTGTTTTCCGGATAAGCTTCGACGGCATAGGGGACGTGGTCTCCCAGTAAACGTTTGCTGGAGTAGGCCTTCAACTTCTCCATCGCTGCTTCCGCCGCTCCTACACGCAGCGCACCGCGCAACGCATATAAGGTCGCCCGGTCCCAAAACGTCTGTTGTTTGTTCTGCTGCGATGCATCGTACTCCACCAGCACGCCATTGGCCGTCCACATCTTACCAAACAAAGCCTCCAGGGTTGCTTCCTTCCTTTGGGTAATACCCATGGTCAGTGGCAGGCAAATCCAATGTCTGAGCTTCTCATTGCCGTCGTAGTAGCGGTAGGTTTCCAGGCCTTCTACATTGGCACCAAAATACTGCTCTATGACTTGCTCCATCTCACTGGCCCTGTCTGCATATTGATCGCTTTCCCGCTCCTTCCCTAACTCACGCGCCAGCATAGAGGCATATTTCAAACCTCCATAGTACAACGTGGAGGTGGAGAGGTTGGCATCTCCGGTAGGAATACGCCCCTCCATCTCATCTGACTCAGACATGACCGCACCCGCTGCATTTCTCATGCGATGGCAATAGGACAAAGACCAGGTAATCAATGGCCAAAGTTGCGTGAGCTCAGACCGATCTCCGGCATTTAACAAATACAAAGAAGTACCATAAGCAATCATGGCAGCATCTCCCCTGTCCAGGTGTGTCATGGGGAAGTTTCCATCTACCTCGAAGGCATAAGCGATATGTCCATCATCTTCCGGGATGTTATCGAGAAATTTTTGATAGGTATTGTATGCAGCGGTACGAGCTGTCCGATAACCAATCAGAGGAAAGAAAGGCACACTGTATTCTACCTGATCATTGGCCCAGATCCCAACGTAATAATTACCTCCACCTGGGGAATGTACCAACCCCATTGAAGATTCAAAAATACTCTCAGCGGCCCGCAACTTGGCAAAATAAAACATGGTATTGAGTGCCGGATCGGGTGTTTTCAGGACCAATTGTTGCCGACACAATTTCAGGTACTCGTCTCTGGATGCACGTGCCTTCTGAAAACTAAAGTCCTGCACCTGTTCTTCATTTAACAGGGCACCATAATAAACAGGAAAGACATACTGTTCTCCGGCGGAGAGCTTTACCTCGTCGCTGGCATTACTGGTCACCACAAACGTATAATTACCTTTGTACCCCCGTTCCGTCTGGCGGTAATCTATGGCACCCACAGATACTTCCAGGGCTTGCGAGGTAACATTGGTCAAATGCCACTCCTCCACCAGCAACCGGTCATTCATAGATGGATACAGCACCTTGGTAAGCCGCAAACCATTGACCTGCTGATAATATATGGTCATCTTCCCATCCAACATCACGGAGTCCACCTGATGGTGACGTATGACCTTATCCTGATTTACAATCGTTGGGGCGATCGCTGATGTCACTTTGCGCCTGAAATAGGCCCTGTACTTTTTCCAATCCGGCTCATCGGTTTTGTTGAAAGTTCTGAGCTGAGGAAAAATCAGGTCTTTCTCCATGGTGAACTCACCAGCTTCATTGACCTGATAGTGAATGATGGCACTCACAAGTTTACCAGACATTTCCAGGTTATCATGATGGGGTAAGTTTTGTTCTCCGCCAATGCGCCAGACGATCCCATGCTGATTGAGCTCCCAATATTGCGTGGTGTCGCTGTTAGAAGTAGCGTTCGCTAATAGATTTTGAAACAGTAATAGACAACATCCTATAAGAGCTTTTTTGATCGCCATATTCTCAAATTTAAGTCAGACTTAAAAACTTGAAAAATAAAATCAGCAATAGCTGCGTCGATGGCATTTAAAAAAGGAATGCCCGGATACAAAAAATCTGTGTTCAGCAATTTGTCAATAGCAGAAATTAGTCCTTACCATGAAATTAATGGATAAAAAAGATTGTGGCAGATCAATTACAGATCATCGATGTTGAGGTCATGGATGGCAGTTCGCAACTCTCTTTCAAGTACTCTCCTGTTGTACAACTGTCGGATTTTCCATAGCGTAAAACCGATGAAAATAAACAGGATGATGAAATAGATAGAACTGGTCAGGTTCGCTATTCTCCTTTCTCTTTCCAATTCTGAGAAGTAGCTCACAGTAAGAATATCCATTTTAAATTGATCACTAATCTCCATTAATTCTTGCTGCTCTCCAGTGAAAGCTGCACTTTCTTCTTCAAATCTACTCGCATAAATCTGCGATTGTGAATGATTGCCCAGACCAGATTCAGCTTTTCGCAGGAGCGAAAATATTTCGTAAAACTCAGGGCTTTTTCGAAGATTTTTATAGTGTTTCAAAGAACTTTCAGACATAGCAACTGCCTTCTCAAAATCCTCACTATTCAAATATAAATCTACCAATTCAATCTCCGTGATGAAGATTACTCGATCATTACTACTGATTGTCTTCTTTTCAAGTGCTTCCAACAGGTACTGTTCCGCCATCTTCGTATCCCCTTCTTTCAGATATGTTTCAGCGAGATTGTGTAGCGCAAAACCGTGATACTTGTCTGCATCACTCATTCGAAACTCAAAATTCAGCATTTTATCAAAGAACGCTCTGGCTTGCTCATAGTCTCCATTGGTAGTATGTAGCATACCCAGTAAATTCAAAGAATTAATTGCCAGATAATCGTCTTCGAAATCAATTGATAAATTATATGCTTGAACCAGATGATCTATGGCAACGTCAAGATTTCCCTGTCTTCGGTGGGCATTACCGATTTTATAATGTAGCTCCGCAATGTCTTCTTTCAATTCATATGACTCGGCAGTTGCCAACCCCTCGGAGAAATACCGAATCGCCTCATTGTATTTGAAGTGTTGTCTCAAGATCAAACCTGTGTTGATGTACAAGCTTACCTTCAGCTTCGCAACTTTTTCCGAATCGCGTCTTTCTATTAAGCGTAACGCAGATAAATTAGAAATAAATGCTGATCCAGATTCATTTAGTTCATCTTGCACATACCCTTTTTGATACAACGCATAGGCTTCTCCGTACTCATATCCGATACTACGGGACATGGACACAGCAGAATCAGCCCGAACCAGATCATTTGCCCAGTTATCCCCGAAATAAACGTTGGTCTCACGATTAAATTCATCAATCGATTGCTCCGTAATGGTGGGAGCAATGAACATCGTAAGGAAAAAGAGTGTTGTTAGTGATGCTGGCATAGTTGTCGATTCTTACCAAATATTTCTGGAATATAGGCAAAAAAACTCCCATGCGGAAAAGAAACAATAATTAGTTTTTTCCGCTAAAATCAACTTGAGAATGGTTTATTCTCATGTGCTAACAAACATCACAGACCAACTCCAAATTCAAAGCGACTGCGAAATCGAAAACTTAGAGGGTGTTATTTTTAGGTCGAGACTTACGGTCATCATCAGTCATGAATGATTTTTGAGTCTCAATCTCTTCCATAGTTTCTTCTAAGCTCTCAGAAGTGGAGCAAGCAGGAAGGATGAATGCAAATGCTAAAACTACCAGGATTGTGTAAATTACCTTTCTCATGTGACTATATATTTGATTGAAAATTTCCGGAAAGTTACGGTATTTTATGTGCTATTTTAAGTATTTCACTGTTTAACCCACAAAACCAACTTAAACGTTATCATTTGATAATCAGAAGTTTAACCTCTATATTCTTCCGTTTCATTACTAACTAGTCAGAAGGGAATACTGTTTTTCAGTAAAAAAATACAATTTTATTTGCTGATAGCGTAGTGAAAGAAAAATGGAAAAATATACCTTAATCAGGCCGTTATGCCCAACGGCTTTAATATAGTCGTTCTATACAAAAGAAAAAAGTGTGACGAACAAACGCCACACTTTCTTACCCATTGACGAGGCGGTCAACGCCTCTGCTAATATTTTTGAAAG
>ERZ1740068.914-NODE-914-length-11144-cov-5.070971_pt1 | contig 11144 bp, 5 predicted proteins | sample MGYA00581735_ERZ1740068 | MGnify/ENA primary metagenome ERZ1740068 (study PRJEB43018, sample SAMN04849740) | marine metagenome | isolation source: floating plastic debris | place: Pacific Ocean | collected 2008-08-30 | study: EMG produced TPA metagenomics assembly... | reverse complement strand
ACACATACCTACCATGTTTCATGAAAATTGATTTTTTTTGGAAATTTTTCAGGTCAGACCTTGATACGTATATTTTTGTGCTGTTTTGCTTTACTGTAAAAATAGCCCCAGAAGCCCACGGGGGGGGGGCTTACAAATATAAATAAATGTTACTATTTACTTACAACTTACTAACTCACTTTGCAAGAGAAGATGTAGTTGATTAAGATTGCGTTTTTAGTAAAAGGCTTGTGTGACAAACCTGCCATCTTGAGAGGAGGCCAAAGGAGTGAGATTCACATTTTAGGGCAATTTTGCTCAATGATAACATATATAAGGTCTCACTCTTTTCTCACTCTTCTTGGCCAATATTGCAGGGCAATGGAGTGAGTCTCACTCCAAAAAGAGTGAGACTTGGCAGGTCTGTTGTGTGACTACATATTCATGACAAATTTTCTATTAGTTAAATCCTGACATTAGGCCTAACTTGACTGTGTTTGGTTAGCAAATTTAATCCTCAGCAATAGTACAATGGGGTATTCATTCATGCCACAATTGAAAACAAACAAGCTGAGTAGGGAAAGTTAAAAAGCTTAATTTTTAACTGGTATGAAAACTAACACACTCAATATTCTGAAATAGAATTTTGGATTTTTAAAACATTTTGAATTGTGAAAACCCATCACGAAAAAGCCAAGTTAGGAGCCCGTGATTGAGTTGGCCTATTTAATTTGATCACTTGATATCACTCCAAATTCTCTTCATTTTGTCTAAAAGAGTCAATCAAGACCTCATTCTCCTCCTAAGAACATGCTGAGAGTGATTTAGACATCCACTTGGCAGTCAGGTGTCGCTGTAAAAAAGTAAATCTTCACTGCAGTATTGTTTGTTTACAATTACAGTAATTAAAAGTAAACACACAAAACCTCACGCTTGTCAACTTGGCCTAATCAACCTAAAACATCAAAGGGCACCCGAAAAACGTCCTAGAAGGATGCTCTCCAATCATCAATATAACTGATGAGCAATCTGTCATGTTATGTTGTAAAGTAAACATTTGTAAGCCCCCCACGCCAGTAATTCATACATACATACTCCTCACACTATTACAAAGGCCGCAGGGCCTCCTTATCTATCTATGTCTGGCTAGAGTACATACTTACTACTTTACACAGGCCCCCTGCAGCCCTGCCACGCTTCCTAGATACCCACAGTTGGAGTTACAAAAGGGGCCGAAGAGAATACATTGCAATGCTCAAAGGTCAAAGTGGATGCATTGATGTTTTTCATCGGGTGAATCGTAACAGAGTCAAATTCTTATTTCTGGTATGAAAATTTTAAACAATGAAAACTGGAATGAGATCTACTGCACCAAATGAGCCAAGAATACCCTCAAACTGCTGGTAGTGAGACTTCTCTTAGTACAATCGTAAGGGGAGTGCTGCTCAATTTCATGAATGACCTTCTTTCTCTTCTTTTCTTGTTCTCTTCGTCCCCTTTTGTAACTCCAACTGTGGGCATCCAGGGAGCGTGGCAGGGCTGCAGGGGGCCTGTGCTACTTTACTATATATGAATGGCAAAGGAGGACTGCAGCAAAGGTCACACAAAGGAGAGTAATCCCCATAAAAGTACCTACTAGGCTGATGCTTGAATCTCTAGATGATGCCCTAAGCACTCTTATGGTGCTTTCTGAAAAAGGTACCCTCTTCTTTTCACTACTTATTTAATATTTCCTACGCTACTGGAACTTTTACTCTCAACTTTCAGTCCAGAAAGCACCCCTGACTGACTGAAATGACACTTACCAATGCAATGGGTCTTGAACTGAAAGACATTTGGCCCTGGACAACGTAATATAGGGAGGGTGAGTTGTCCAGGGCCCACTGTGCACTGAACTAACTATATCAGTCAGATAGATAGTGATCTGACAATCTCTGGAATACCATTACAGAGGCAGTGTATGTATACCTTTCCAATACGGTTTGGGTACATCTATTTATGCAGGTCACAATGGAGCATATGATTTTCACCCTCAAAACGTTGACATATACAATTGTTGGTTGGGATGTTATTGACCCTGGAAAAAGTTATTGTTTATGAAGGTCTCTTCTTTTATGAAGGTATTTTTCTTTTTTGGGAGACTCACCTGTATTAAAAAATTGCACTTACATGGTTCTAAGCATCATTAGTCACTGACCAGTCAGCATTGAGATGCAATAAAGCTGCTCAGAGCTCCTAGCGTACATGTATAACACAACAACGAGCTCCCTAGTGATGTAAGTAAGGGTTTCACACACAACTCGAAAGCTTTGCCAGATTTATTGCATCAAATATGTGGCGTGCTCTGTCATAAACACCCCACTTTTCTGGTCACAATGAACTGAGTATTTGAAGTTGACCATATCAGGTCAAATCCAATATTGACAGTTCTCATCTAACTTAAAAACTGACCAATAAAAAGATGGTATTTCAGATGACATAACTTTTTCATGGCTCAGATAAACAAGTTTATAGACAGAAAATAAATATGTGGTACATTATGTTCTATAGAAAACATGCACAAGTTTAACCCCCTCTACTTCAATACCTTGCAGCTGATACTTTTTTTTTGAGTTAGCATTGATGTAATGGTTTTATCTTTTTGTGCATTGCTTGTTTTGTAAAACATCTTATCAGGATGAAAAGTGAGCCAATAAAGTGAAAAAAACCCCTTTGCCTGATAAATCAACTTTAACATCCTGCGACACGCCTCAGCATTTTAAGGAATTTGACTAAATCCTCAGTATTGTTAACTAAAATTGATGGATAGAGGAAAGTTGGTGTTTATGAGAGAGAATGCCACATACTGCGTCTGATTTTCAGTTGGAGAGTCCTGCAGATAGGGCAGAAATCTGAAAATACATGTACCTGGGTAACTTGATATGAAGTGAAATGATAGTGCCAAGTGCCATCGGTTTTGCACAAAAATTATTGTTCGGTTTAGCAGACTAAGTCATTCTGTATTTGTAGTTGAGGTTGATCATTTCAAATGGCTTCGAAGGATCTGGTTCTCAATGCTCTGGTAGGTACTTAAAATACTTTCTGTCTGATGGTATGAGAAATGTGGCCTTGAATGATGAGTGTTCAGCTACGATGTTTTTTTAGGTTATATAATATTATTGTATTATTATATATTATTATTACATGATACTATATACATTTCATATGATATTATGTTGCTAGGAACCTCTGGCGTGACCCTATGTGCCTCTAGAACATGATTTTATGATTTTATGATTTTAGAAGCAGCTTCTGCCAAAAGAACATGACTATGAATTTGTCAGCATAACCAAGCCAGGTGTATATGAATTCCGTGTTGATCTGAGGACCAAACAACAACTGGATAGCTGGTTGGACAAATTTAGATGGCATTGGGTGTGCCACCGTACTCGTAGAAACACCACACATCTCTACGAGGTAAGCTGATTCCATGTTGCACTGCTACACCAATAGCATGGGTACATCATTGTTTATGCGGTTCCAGAGTATGCAAACTGCATATTATATCAGCCCATCACTGCTTTTTAGATCATGGGGAGGGAGACTTAATTTAAAGTATTGGATTTTACGAGGGCAAGACAAGGGCAATTTTTAAAAAAAGAATTGTTATGCCATCTCCTCAGCTGCAAGGGGATGGGTCTAATTTCATTTTAAGTGAATTTCTGTGCTCTTAAGGTGACGAGGGATGATTATTCTTACATAAATAGTTTGTTTACCTCACCTTTGTGGGAGAGAAAATTAAGGTTTGGTTTTAATGCCTCTGTTTCCTCTCAGCAGATAGCAGAGATAACATTTTTTATGTATTTTTTTATGAGGATGAACACTGTGCTATAGAAGTGAATCATATTTTTGGTAACAAGCTCAGGCTATGTTAAGTGATAAAAGTTCACATTCTTCTGCTGCCCACTTCTTCCCCAAGTACATTGGATAGGTAGGTATGTTTGTACACTCTGGGGAGAGCCATGCAGGAGGTCGACATTGTGGTTTAAAGCTGTTCTAAAGGCACATAGGGTTATTGTTTTCAGAGGTTTCTTAGCACATCTTATAACGCCAAGAAGCAACATTGCTGAGAGGTAATGATAAGTATGATTTTTTTTGCTACGCCCCCATATGGTAGCGTTTTGAGGAGTTGTTCCATCTTGCACAACAGGGCCTAGTTATGAACTTTTCAATCCTACTGCGCTCATTTGGTGTATTAAATTTTGCAATGTAAAATTGATCCAGATTTTGAGATTGTTCCAAAAATAGTCTTTCGACTTGAATAAACTGGTTTGGGCACAGCATAGGCATATAATAACGAGTTATTATATGCCTATGGGGCACAGTTTTGGGTTGATTGCTAATAGATGAGGCTTGAAGTTGCTGTTGCTGGATCAATCCTGGAAATCTAAACGATTCCAAGTTGAATATTTAAATAGACCGAAAACATCATAACTAGGCCACGTTGTGCAAGTCAACCACTTCCTCCAAATGCTAACTTTTGTGGCATATAAAGAAATGATACTTACAGTGTACGATGAGTGTTAAGCAAAAATGCTTTCGGAGGTTTTATATTACGTCAATGGGAACTTCTGGAACTGATAACCCCGTGTGCATTTAGAAAACAAAATGTATATGGCTTGCATAGGATGTGAAGGAGGTGCAGGTTGTGCAGGTTAAGATTTTTGGGTTTTCATTGTCTGTTTATGTTTTTCTTTAAAATGCACTCAGGGTGAGAGTTTTCAGTTAACAACTGAAAAAATCTTCACAAGAGCATGTTTAATATGGAACTTTCGCTTGCCTTTTGGGATGTTGTGTCTATTCCAGCTTGATAACAGTTTTCACAAGGTAGAGAAATTAAATAAAACTTCAACATTAAGCGTTTTTGTAAATGTGAAAAATTGGTTTTCCAACTGTTCATTGCCTTCATATTTTTGGTCCCGTTAACCTGCTTACTAAGCCTTCTCAAAAACAGTGAGCTTGCATAACGCTGATAGTTAGCAGTATAATACCATTACAATCGGTGTCAGGTCATCCATAAGTGTGCAACATCATTGTGCGCACTAACTCTGAATTAGCAATGATAATGATAAGAGACGCCGAAGAATGCCTACATTTTTATTTTAATACCAAATACTTGCTTAGGCCTACTTGCTCATTACTTACACTGAATAATTAGGCGGTGCTTTTCATGTACATAATCAATGTCAGATCATGAAATGTTGCTTTTTCTAGGCCTCATACAGATGCCAGCATAATACTGAAAACCACAATGCTAGTAAAGTGTATAACACAAAAGACACACAGTGCCCGTCTTCACTCTCAGTCAAAATCCGAAGGATTGAAAGCACTAGGTATGTACATCTATAAAATTATATTCACCTGCAGGGATTTTGATGTTGAGATGTTATCCCGTTCCAAGAATGGTTTCCAAAGAGCTTTGGGTTGGGTTTTACAAGAGAAGACAACTCAGATCAGGATAGGCATAATATAGATTACGGAAAGGTTTTTGGCAGGAGGGATTCGTCCATGTGCACATCTCTCCTTGGATGGTATTCTCCAAATGTGGTGGTAGTGTTAATGCAGACTGTCTCTTTGGCTGCCAGTACTTATATTATTATTGCAATGGGTGCCATATATCCTATGCCCGTCAATATCCATTACTCAATGTCTTTTCATCGAGAATATATCAGTGGGCAAAAACTATTGATGCCCAGAGAGATTCACAGAACACCGTATTAGCTAAACTTTATTGCAGGAATATCAATTCAAGGTCGCCATCGGAGGTTCCAACTCCCAATTTCATTATCAAACCAATAAATTTGGAGCTATAATGCGTTAATGCGAGCCATAGGCTATTATACTGTTACAGCAGATAGCAATGCAATAGGTTAGCATAAGGTTTCTCAGGTGACTGTTAACAGGGTAACAAAAACTTAGCAATTTTATTGTCTTTCAGTTCTCAGAAGGCAACAATATGTACACTAAATGGCACACACAACCATTCCCTAACAAATGCTGCTGCTTTAGCAGTGAAACCTGTGTCTGCTGAGACTAAGGAGAAAATAATTCAGCAATTTGAAACAGGGAAGACCCCATCAGAAATAACCAAAGAGATGAAAAAATCTTGTTCTGACCTAGAACTAGCTGACCGATCAATCAATCCAGGCTATAAATATGTGAATCAGTAAGTACATGTACCGGTAAGGCTTTTTTCCAATTTAGGCTATATTTAAGAGTATCCCTCAATGCATAATTTTGGATTTCCCAGCTATACTCAGTCAATGATAACACATGGGTTTGACTGAGTAATCATAGGGATTCCAGTCACAAGTTGCATTAACGCTACTCAGATACTAAGTAAGCCTAAGTGCTCAGACTCCAAATCGGATGGAGAGAAGTTGATAACAGGGTGCCTCAACTCCATCCGTTTTGGAGTCTGAGCACTTAGCTTAGACTACTCAGGTACTTATTGTGTCACAATGTCATGTTGACCATAGTACACCAGGTTTTTCATGTTACGATAATAAATATACATTATTTTCTATTTACATGTAGCCAGATGGTAGCAGTCGGCTTTTTTTAACACATTTCAGAAAAGCAGTCCGACAAATTTTATCAGTCGACATGGTTTTGCTTGAAGCTTCTGGACCATGTTGTGCTGAGCTACCACCCTATGAAGCTGATTGTTCCCGCTTCTTGCTCTGCAAAGCCAATGCCGTAGTGTAAGGTCACATTCGGATTTTTGTCCAACGATTTGCTTACTTTTATATCACACCATTATTAAAGTTGAAGTAGTATTCTGCAGCTGATGATGTAATAGTATGAAGTTGATTTTTATGCACCATCACCCTAAGTCCATATTACATTTCTACCTGACATCGCTGCGGATTCAATGAATCGATTAAAAATTTCACAGTGATTAAAATTTGAGGTTAAACATGATTAATGTGTACTGTTTTTTAGCCTGTACCACAAGGTCGCCAGGATGAAGTTTGGAGCCACATCAACACCAATTAAACAGTTGGTTACTGAGATAGAGGAAACTTTGCAATCATCTGATGGAGTGCTGTACCAATCAAGCATCACTGAAAAGGAAGCAGCAGTTGTAGCATTTGTGATACCTATCATGAAGCGTGCCCATAAGATGAGGTAAACAACTTTATGATGTAGTATGTCCATGCTTGAATGACTTCAGTAGAATGGAAATTTCAAATTATGTAACGTTATTCATACAAATGATGTACCGGTACATGTAGTCTCAACAATGCGTGCCAAGGCAAATTACCAAATAGGGAGGTGCTTCAATTTTTGTCACTGACACTATTTCTGTTGGTTAGTTAGGACTGCTTAGCAAGCTGAAGCAGGCAAAAATCACCAGTGGTTATAGTGTTGTAATAATCTTCTATTCGCCGGTAAAGTTTGTTCATGAACCATCTAATGGAATCTCTTTGGGAGCTAGCTGAGAGCTCCCGCTATTCTGTTTTTTGCATGTGTTCTGAACAGATTCTTGAAACACCCCCTAGCTTGCGGCTGATGACATTTCAACAGATGATATTACAATATTTATTGCAAAAGCTTATATTGTCAAGGTAGAATAAAGTTGTTAACCTACATGTAAATGAAAAATGATTCCCGGCAGAAACACTCGCACATTGTCAAATTTTATGTTTGCTATCTGGAAAAATTCAAGCAGATTATTGAAGCAACTACATATTTCTTCTGTGTATAGATTCAAGAGGATGAGTGTAGTAGTTTAGGACCCTGCTGCATGGGTGAACAAGACTTTGTATAGTACAGAAAGTTGCTACCTGATCAAAACACATTAGAGGAGTGGGGGATAGCTCAAAAAATACTATGCCAAATTTGGATTTGGCATGCTCAACGCCCCCCATACCGACGCTTATTCGACATATTGACATAATTCAACCATTACTTGATTTCAATGGACATATGAATTGTCCACTCCCCCCCCCTTCCAGGAAAGCATGACCCCCCAAGGCCGACAGCCAGCGCTGCACTTGGTAATGGTAAGGCAACTCCAGTTTTCATTACTTGATCTTGGTGAAATTTACTGGTAAATAGTAGGAGGGTAGAGGGTTATTAAATAAATAATTTTAGTCCGTTCTACAAGAACAAAATCATTTTATTCAAAATCAATTTTGAAGAGAAAGCTGCTGTTTGATTATTTTTATCACTGATTTTTAGCCAGCGTTGAACGAAATCTCACCTGGAGACAGACTGTTTTTTAATTGTTTTACATTGTAGAAGAAGACACTGGATTCAGGCTATTGAAAAATTTACATTTCATGGCACGTTGCTTGCAGATCGACTCTGAGACATGAGTCTCTCTACACTGTAACGACATAGCTCAATTAGGTCTATTTTCTTTATTTACAATTGAAACAAATAGAGGCTAACTTTTCAAAGTGCGGGTGGGTCAGATAATATTTTTAGGAACTTAAGCATATTTGAACTAGTTCACCTAGGTAACTTGCGGTAATCACCAGTGGTGAATGATCTGGTGAGCATGTGCAGTGTGATTTCATGGAACTAAGGCTAGGCAGTATTGAAAAATTGACCCTCGGTATCATTCCACCCAAAAACATGGCATTATATGATATTGCATTATTGTGCAGCTCTTAAACTTCCTCGAATCCAAAAAATCGAAGCTGATTTTAAGTGAAATCGAGGACCAACCTGCATTTTTCTACATTTTCAGCTCAATTAATGAAAATCACAGAGATTTTTATGGTATTAATATTGCTGTTTTTGGGTATTCCGTTGCGATATGATTGATTTTGTCGCAATGTTCTGTGATTTTTGGTGTGCAATATATATAATTTGGATATCTATCTAATTGCATTTAAGTATTTTGAAATATTCCAGTAGGCCTACTGTAGTAAATACCTAAATATTGCCCAGCCTTACATAAAACACTGGTGGCTGATCCCCTAGATCAATAGGAGATAAGAGAAATGCATTTACATGTATTGGTCGGAAAACTGATCAGAAGAGTAATACTTCCCAACAAGAAACCATATGTGAACTGTCCCCTCGAGCCCCCCTCGAGCAAAAAAGAATTTCCACAAATCTCATTGTGTTCCCGATGAGTAAATTTTGATGATTGGGTTGCTCTATTGACACAACTCGTACTAGTAAGCCTATCTTACCCTGATAAGTCAGCCCCGGTTCTAGCCAGCCTGGCCATTGCTCAATAAAAGCAATATACAGCATATAGGGTTGACCAAGTGTTAGAAAGTATCATTTCATATTGAAAACAGCAAACTCACCGGTAGAAAGTTTTATGATACATGTTCCTGAACACTCTTGGGATCTAATTATCTTGGTATATAGTGATGATGAGACTATTGCAGATGTCGAGGACAGGATAACAAATTCCAAAAGGGAAGAAAGAAAATCCCCTGGTTTCTGCTACCCCTGCAAGATGGTACTAAACACACCACAGGATATTATCCCTCCGTTAAAAAAATGGCGATTGCTTTTCATGCCTGGAAACCAGTCAAACAACATTAAAAGAGTGCTGCTCAGGTGCAAACTTTAATATTATTAACATTCTCGCAAACCATGTTCAGTATTTCTAACACGGACAGCCTCAGCCAAAGTTGTATTCATACGCCAGTTTGCAAACAAAAAATATGTAATGCTGTTAATTGTGAGATACTTGTATCGGATTGTAATGGGATTTTCCCAGTTTGGGAAGAAAGTAGTCTGATAGTGCTTAAATTCTCCATCTATTCAGTAGGAGGGATTGGTGGCAAGCTGCCATTTAAACAAAATGATGTTGAATGTAATCTTTTTTAGTTTATTTCAACACAAAAAGTGAGCTCTCGGCCAACCCTATAAATGTACTATATCACCTATGGAATATATGAGTGTTGCTTGTGTAAAATTTGCTTGCTTAGCCATTTTGTGTGGATATTGATGGAATTAAACACATTATCACCCTTTGACTCACTGAGTAGATCATGATGTGAGTTAATGTGTATACATGTATGTCCATGTTTGTTCTTTTCAGTGAGAGCTCCAATATATGCTTCTTGGATGCTTCTGGTGGAATGGACAGTAGCAAGGTCAGATTATTTCTACTTGTGGCCTACAGCAATGCAGGAGGAATTCCGCTTGGTGAGCCATTTCCTCAGTTTTGTGCTTATTGTATTGCACTTTCAGTCTTGTTGTTTGTGTATCATCCAATGCACCGTGACCATAAATTTAAAATAGAAGCTAGATAGGCCATTAGAGAGAGTACCCTCCCATAAATGTGTTTATGACGTCCCTTATTGCCTTAAATATCGCAGTGTTACGCAATGCATGATCACTGACTCAATTTGCTGCCAAAATGCCGGAGAGTGATGTGATAGGCCTTAGGCCAAGAAATCTGAACTTCTAAAAAGGGTTTGAAACCCACTCCATGGATTGTGATGTGCTAGAGATGCTGATTGGATATTTATAATAGGTTCATCAGAATGCTAAACTTAGCTTGGTTCATAATATGAAATAGGCGAGAACACACAGTTGCCAATCAAACTCCCTTTTTAAGTTTATGACAGTGAGAAATATGTATGGATGAAATAGCCTAGATTATCAAGTTTTTCAACCACAGGGACTTGACTCGCATTACCTGCAGCAGTACCAGTAGTGAATAGCAAGTATGCTAAGTGCACTATCAAACCATATTTTATAAAATTGGGTAATTCACACGAGTCGGTCCAAAGAACGGTAGGCCTACACATAGACCCAGTGAGATACAATCCTACATTCTTGGGGGCTAGAATTGCACAATGTGTACATTAAACGACTTCTTCTGGGCTAAACATGCTAGGGGGAGATAGAGTACTCCAGACCCAACTGCACCCTATCCGCCCTGAAATTTCAAACATAAAATCAAACAAATTGTGTGACAGTAAAAGTTCATTATATGGTTTTATTTTATTGCTTCTATTATAACTCGTAATGTTCACCATCTTTTGTCTCATTTTTTGGCCATATATATGCTTGTAGAATAGTGTAATCGGCGCAATGGATCTCCAGTGATTGTGCACTGAAATGCAGATGCTGTATTAAACAACAGAGCCACCCCCTTAGCTCCTACCAGGTGGCAACAATCTGCACACCAGATACTCCAC
>ERZ1740068.913-NODE-913-length-11150-cov-11.520505_pt1 | contig 11150 bp, 4 predicted proteins | sample MGYA00581735_ERZ1740068 | MGnify/ENA primary metagenome ERZ1740068 (study PRJEB43018, sample SAMN04849740) | marine metagenome | isolation source: floating plastic debris | place: Pacific Ocean | collected 2008-08-30 | study: EMG produced TPA metagenomics assembly... | reverse complement strand
TTTTTACATTATAGGAGAGTGTTGTATGGAGTTTGTTCCATTGTTTAATTAGAGTATGAGATACATCAGTTTATGTAAGGTTTAATGGATATGATGGACTTGAAGTTTATCTGACACATTTTGGTTCACATAAACAAGCAGTCTTCCCAACTGTGAATCTACTTAACTTATTCTTCATTCAAGTTATTGCTTTTCTCTCTAACCTTCAGACTTCAGGTAGCTATTGATGTGGTAGAAGGTATTAGATTCTTACACAGTCAAGGTTTAGTCCATCGAGATATCAAATTAAAGAATGTACTGGTAAGTGCAGCCTTATGATGTCATATTTTTTGTGCTGCTTGTTCTTATTTGTTAAGCTCCGTTAAATTGTTGGTTGGTGTGTGAATTCAATACCGCTACACTCGAATATAGTAATACTCTGGATGTAAATACTATTGACACTCTTATTGTGGATTTGGTCACGCTTGCAGTTTCATACAGAGGCCTACTCTACAGCATGAAACCATTCCTAGAATGTAATTTGGCAACCTGACTTGTAATGATTGAATTCACGGATTGAATATTACTGTATTTTCTATTATCATGTTCACTTTCATGAGCAATACTTAATTTGTGAATTTCTAAAATTTCATGTACACATTGTATGTATATTTCAAACTTAACTAGCTTTTCAATTACAAAATATTAGCAAAAATTCCCATGAAGTTATCTTTCGCCTAGGGTATCTGAGAATGCGAAGTGAAATATATTACTATGTAGTGCTGCCTAATTTGTGAATATTTAGTTATGTAAGGAGAGCGGACTGGAGCGAGGTAAGATAACAGATCTTGGATTTTGTAAACCTGAGGCTATGATGTCAGGAAGTATAGTAGGTACACCGATACACATGGCTCCGGAACTCTTCACAGGATACTACGATAACTCTGTTGATGTCTACGCATTCGGTTTGTGGTGTTTGTGATTTATGATGTTTCTACTCAGTATTTCTTGGAATTCAGGTCATAAATTGTATTGTGAGAATGTTTCATTGTTTTTTTATTTCATACCATCAGATTTGCAGAATGCAAAATTGGGTAGAATTGAAACCAAAAATTAAAATCTCCATGTTCAAATTGGCTGTTCACTTGTTGAGCAATTTTCATAATTAATTAAAGATGCTAATAATGAATATATTAACAGGTGCTTCATCCATGTTTAAAGCGATATTCCCCAATTTCCAGACAATCCGTCCAGTTATTGAAACCATTTTTGCAAGCACCAATTGAATTGTTTTTTGCTCGCTCACAGTCTCCTGAAGCATTCTGGATCAATAACGAAGACGCTGTTAATTACAATATATAATTCTGTACAGACAATAACACTTAATGAAGATTTGTTTGATGTTGTTTCTCCTACCGTTTAGTAGCGCCACACCATAACGTCGGCGGAAACATGAAAGTCGAGCAAGGTAGGAAAACCCAGTGGGTGATCATTTTCATTAGGAGTGCTATTTTGGTGTTTTTACTGTGGCGCTTTGGGAAGCCCTACAGGTTCATTCATGATTTTTATTGCCAGTGAGGCAGAAAAAAGTCACCGTATTTATTGACCCTAGGACTGATGCGGCCATCATGATATTTTCTCTGATCAAAAAAGAGAAACAATGCACAATTATATAGATTTAAAGTTAATATTGTTTGTTTGTGTATTACAGGTGTTCTATTTTGGTATGTGTGCGCTGGACATGTGCGTCTACCTTTGAACTTTGAGCAGTGTAGCAGCAAAGATCAACTTTTCAACTCTGTTAAAAAGGGTAAGATGTTCATTCACAAACCTGCAATCCTACATACCTACATACATACCTTCATACATACCTACATACATAAGTACCCATAAGAAATACTGACTATGAATTTTGGCAATTTAATACATGCATGATTAAAAGATTTTGTTCCCCACAGCTTCTTTTTACTCTCAAAGAGGGTTTCTGAATTACTAGAATTACCGCATTGCTTCAAAGTATATGAACATGAATTCATGGTTTTTTAGAAATAAATTCAAAACTCAGTATTGTTCAAAACAAACATAAATGTTTTGTGAATTACACTGACAACCGCGTTAAATGATTTCTCGTATATTTCGTTATAGGGCTAAGACCAGAGAAGATACCGATATTTGATGATGATTGTTGGATTCTGATGGCAGATTGTTGGGACTCACTTCCAGCTAAGCGACCTCTCACTGGTACTGTGGAGGAAACTCTACACTCTATATATGATAGGTCTGTTATTACTACTCGTTTGTATTCATTAATATATTTAAATTTATCATTAAAATTAAGATTACTTAATTACCCGCCTGAGACTTGCTTATGGTAGCCCCGTGATTTTTGCTGAAGTCAAATTTGCGGTTACTTGACAAAACAGTAATCATAAACACATGCATAACCACCCATGAATTGTTATAATTAAAAGATGATTAGTAGATAAAAAAACACTGACCACCAAACTTGATGTTTGTTGATGATTTAGGTACAAAGATAATCCGGAGTTAGTAGCAGCAAAGAATGCAATCTCTGCAGAATCAGCCAGAAAACCATCCTCAAGACGTAGCAGGAGAAATTAACTAACCTACTGTACCTCTCATTATGTCAGATAAGTTCTATCATCAGAAGCCGTGCAAATACATTCACGGTACATTCATTCTAAAATATCGGCCAATACAACTATGCTCAAACTTAGCATTGCTGTTATAAAAATAACATTACCTTGCCTCTCATTATTCATGGAACACATTTCATGTAATTTTTTAGATTGATCATAATCTTGTTACTTATCTGCTTTTCACATGGCAAAATTAATTAATAGTATTTCTACCTCCAAAACATGTGTGATGAAGTTTAAATTCTGGTAACTCCTGGTGCATAGATTTGTTATTGTTACTATTGCCAGAGCTAGTAAATCATTAACGATCTCAACTCATTTTTTAGTTAAGTGAGGGTTGAAAATTCTACTTAGTAGAAATTGAGCTTACAATTGATTTTGAATTATCATTTTGTGCATAATCTATGTTCTAAAAAGCGATAATCCATTATAGTAATGATATGGTGCTACTTTTTTTATTATCAACACACGGATATTTTTATTTTCAAATTTCATTCAATGCTGCAAATAGTCATAATAAATCAATTATGGAAAATAAATTTATGAGTGTAGAAATATGGTGACAGCTATCAGAGCATAAGGATAAACATCTTTATCTGGGAAACTTTGAACACTTTTGAAAAGACTGTCTTTTTATTTTTTCCACACAAAAGAATGATGCTGTGTATCAATTGTCACTCAGCCGTACAATAGGAGTGCTGTATTGATAAACAATGAAAATGTATAGGAATGTCAACAAATGAGGAGTTTCTCATGGTTGCGGTTTTTCTGACACTGTCCCATTTTCTGAGAGCAATGGCATCTGCTTGGGTTTGTTTACAAATCTTTTTAGCCAAATATCACATTTTGTACTGGCACTAAGGGGTACCAATATGTAAGCTCTTTGCGGAAATTAAGAGCGACCCACATTTATTGACAATGAGAATTGGATGTGATTTGAAAGACAAAAGAAGAGATGGATGAAATAGACCGCACAAAACAGTAAATTATCGCATCTAGTTTATTAGCCATTGATCAGAAAGTGACAACACAATAGCCCACTTTTGTTTGAAAAATGAGGACACTTCAATACACTACAATATTATGTGGCTTTCAAGGAACCTGTCGGCTGTTTTGGCCGCGGCAGTAAATTTAAAATCATGAGGATGAAGTTTATAACCTTTTTTACTATCGCCTGTAAAATGATGAGAGGGAAGGGGCAATTTTGCACAGACTTTTATTATCGTATGACCGATGGAATGAAAATACCTGAGCTTTTTTCTTACAACTTTAATCCCCGCAGCCCTTTAGACTAATTCATAATGTTTATCATAACTCAATAAACTGCCAATAAAGTTTCACTCCTCTGCAGGCAAAATTTTGAATTTTAGCAAAATAATGTGATAAAAATATTATGAAGAGTATATGTCTGTAGCAGATGAATTTCAATAGAATTTTTATGAATGGTTAGACATTTTGTCTTACATAAAGCGGTCAGTGCCACTTTTTGCTATGATTACCTGCGAAGGTCTTGAATCATAGATGAAGATGATTGGCAATTATCTGCAAAAGGTAAAGGTAACATGTGATTTTAAAGTCTCTTTGAATTCACTTCACCACACTGGGGATGAGCATATTGGCTAAAGGTTGAACACTCTATTACAAAAGGTTCCCATGGCTGGGTGATATTGAAAGATTCCGACCGTTTGAAGTTATTGATTTGTTTAGCGAATGATCATCCCCTATGATAATAAAAACATACTGATTGGCGAAGGTTTTGACAAACTAAAAAACTTGCATCGCTTCAAAGGTTGTAGATTTTGTGGGTGTAGAGGATGGTGGCTGTTGAACGAGTATGAAGTTGGAATTTGGCATACTTTGACTCATATGCAATCATGTCACCTATTGTTAAACTGTTGACATTGTTATATTGTTGCAATCTACATTTTGCAGGTAAGCAAATTTAGTTTTTTAACATATTAAGAGATTTTGTGCCTGTGCATTTTACTGTATTTACCTTTTACAATTCATCAACTTCATGTCCAACTTCCGGTATGTTTTGACAATCAGGACTATTGCATTGAAATTGACATTTTAAACAGTTTATGTGAATTCAAAAATTTTAAGTATAAAGCAATGTATTTACATACAGTAGATAATGTAAAATTTTCGTTGCATCCCACCTGGATAATATTTTATCTGGTCAACAGAGGTATAGCAACGATCAAAATTGTGGTCCACTTTCCAGATTAATAGTTGTACCTTGTGGAACAGGAAATAAATGCATTGGTACCACTGATTTGTAACCGATGATTGATCACAAATTTGTTCTGCTACTAAGACTCGCTTCTACTCGATGGCCCTCACTGCTTAACTGATGTTTCAGTTTGTCGACAACTAAAAGGCGAGCTAGAAGAGAGAGAATTGAGAGCCAAACTGAGGGTCAGGCCTTCACAGTGTCCTAAAGATAAGCCTTATGTCGATTGTAGTGTAATATCTCCCTGTAAAGGTAGGTGGATCATCAAAGTGCTAGCTAAGACTTCCAAAATGGATGTGATTATTAACGACCACTATCAAACTCCTCTTCTCACAGGAGGGAGTTGATGGCGGATGCCACAAACTCTATCAATTTTTGGGTCGGAGCACTAGACTAGTATGTGGATGTTGTTGAACACATACCTGTATATATATACATGTACAACGAAATTTGTAAGATATTAAACACATTTTACTACATGTACATTTAATTTGAGCAAAAAAATACCAGGGACAATTAATGCTTGTGAGATTTGATATCAAAACCAGATCATTTTATCACAATAACTATTAGCCAAGACTGATGTTTGTGTTGTCAATCGGAGAGTGGGCGGGCTATGTAAATGGAATGCTTATTAAAATTGTGAACAGTGTGGAAAATTGAAAAGCATGCTGGCATGATTGTCTTCATTATCAGTACAGTTATAGGACTGAGGTTCCTCAGTTTTTGGTTTTAATATCGGCTAGTGGTTGTACGTAGTGAATGGATAACAATGGCCATACAGGGTATTCTTGCTTGTTTTTTCTCATGTTGTATGATGTAAGACCAGTTGCAATGATCAGGTTTCAGGTAGTAAGCTGTTTACAACTTTTCAAAGGAAAAGTGTTTTTGGAAATTTCAAATTCCATTTTTTAATTTTATAGCTGAGAGATTGTTTAACAGGCAGTGCGAGTCATACCCACAAGCGATCTGTATAAATAACTATTGTGGAGGATGTGTGGCTCAACATTATGTGGATAGTGAGGAGGTCTTCTGTGGTAAAGGTGGGTCTCAAGAAAGATAATTATTCTGATGTTCAGATCATCATTTTTGAAAGTGTATTAATATCAATAATGTTTAGAATTTTACAAAAAAGATTATGTTATAAATTTGATCATCACCCATTGACAGTAGTAGGTATTTAAACTTTAACTCTGTGAAAGTCGCCATCAGGACAAGTTAGAATGTTTAATCCATAGGTGAGAATTAAAAACATAGATTGTTGATCGCATGCTTCCTCGCAATATTGCTGAAATTCTCTTCTAGTGTCAGTCGAATACATGTAATATGATAATTTGGGTTTTTTTTAGAAAATAACGTTATCTGTGAGCTACAGAGGACAAATTTACGCTGTCCAGTCAATCATGTTATGATGATAAAACATGCCAATTATGGGAGAACTAATCCTTATACATGTCGGCATTCGTACAACTTGGATGCGCTACACAACGATACCAGGTAAAAGTCTACCTGTGCTTGATATGATTGCAATTTTCTCACCAAATGATTGACAAGTGAAGTGTAGTCATTACACAAAACAAACTTTTAATGTTGGTTGGTGCTTATACAGCGGCATTGATAATGATGACACAGTAGCCGAAATGAATTTCGTTTCATCTAAAGAAAAAATTAAGAAACATGTTGCTTGGAGAATCATTACATACTTTAGCTGTGACAATCTAAGGAACTGTTCATGTACCATTCAGATTGCTATAGGACTACATACCTAACTTATTTTGCCAATCATGATCATCTATTTCTCAGATGCTATTCAGAAGGTGCTACAGATATAGTGAAAGATTTATGTGAAGGCAAAACAATTTGCTCTCCAGATGTCTCTGATCAAACATTCGGAGATCCTTGTCATAAAATATATAAATACCTAGAAGTAGACTTTGATTGTGTGCCTGTTCGTGACTATATATCTGATGAATCTGAACCAGGTACCTATTAAGATTATCATTACCACCCTTACTACATTGTATAAATGTAACTAGAGTGGAAATGTTTAGGGAGTTATTTGACCCTGTCTAAAGGGGAGGCAACTTCTACTGCTTTCACATATTTGTAATCCGTAAGTTTGCGCCGCAATTACTGCTACATGTCATGATGTGATCAGAGTTGCAAGGCTGTCAACATTTTTTTTTCAAAAATCCAGGTAAAAAACAACCATCATGTAGACATGGACTGGACATGGACATTCCTTGACGTCAATAACGTCTATAATAATTATCTTGGTGGCATTTTTCTAGTTCTGCTGTGGTTGGCTGTTGCTATCATATTGTTACTAGTATTGCTGAATGCGAATAATATGTTTAGCTAATGAGTTAGAATCAGCATATCTGTCTGATAATTTTTTTTCATTGCTTACCATACAATATTTTTTCAGGTACAGCTGTTGGAATGGAAGCAGAAGAAGGATGGTTGCAAAATAACTCAGCCAATCCTAGCCGCTCAACTTACGATCTTGTGTTTCTTATAGCCTGTGGCATCCTCTTCTGTCATGTTTATGCAAAATAATAATCATAAACTGGTAGTTTTGAGTTGTGTGACAAGGTATGAGGATCATCATTGGTTGAGCTAATAGGTCTCAAATTCTGAATGTGATGTTACAAAAATAAGCCTGTTGTGCTACTAATCATAGTCATAGCTCCGCAACAGAAAGAAAAAAAAAACTATTGTTGGTTTGGTGGGAAATGCGATTTACTATTTTTAGAATGGGCACATGCAAGTCCCCATTTTCCACAGTAAAATTGACGAAATGGGAGAACGCCATTTTCTCTCCTATTTCTTTTCTATCAGAATATCACAGTTTGTGTTTTGATGTTCATTTGTGAGTGACTGATATTTCTCATGTTCCTTGCAGTTCTTGTTTCAAATTGAATCATGTTGAATGAAATATAGCGAGTATTTTTTCCATTCATTATATGTTAAGCGTGCTTGACTTTGAAATAAAGAAACATGACAATTTACTACATCACGATTTTGGTCACTGTCAGCCTGTTTGATTTTAAACCACTTCCCCCCCCAATTGCATTCATGGTAGCCTAAGGCTAAATTTCGTTCACCTCTCAATACAACTGATTTAAATGGTCGTGGGTTCGAGATCAGCCGATGACTTAGGGTACGTGGCCCTCTCTTTCTAGAATGTATCCGGTCTGTTCCTGGCAAAAAAGTACTGCCACGCCCCACAAGTCAGTTCCCTTTTGCCAGGAACAGACTGATTACTGATTACTGATCAGGTTACTTATGGCAATGACTCATTGGTTACAGCAGGGAGTTGCAAACTCCCTGGTTACTAGAGGCAGTGACTGGATTTGAATTGTCTGCCCTTACCCTCCAGGACAAAGTGAAAGCAAGAGTTGTCCTCTCACAAAATATGTTGATTGATTTTATTGCCTCTTTATTTAAAGAACAATTTTAAAAGTCTTGATAATATCGAGTATAGAAACTGACCAACGAATATCGTGAAAAGCTTTCTAGGTCTTTATTAGAAAGAAATCCAAGCTTCATGAAAAGTAAAGAAATATTATTATGTATAATCTTTGATGAAAAGCTACAAGACAAGAAGAGTGTCACACTGCTCCGCACCTCTAGTTATTGGTACTGTTTCCCTACTCTCTGTGGTGGTTCTGCAACTGTACTACCCACCATCAATAAGCCAAGGGTTGCACTGTCAAATTAAGTACTGATGATAGAGTGGCACCTATAAAATAATGACAGAAACTGAAGTTCAACCTGAGTTGTTGAGGAGGAATCTTCCTGGGACAAAATCAGTAGTGAGTCAAAGTTAGACTTTCTTTCTAACAAGTTAATTTTGCTGTGCGAATGAGGTACATGATGACTGTTTATTGCTGGGATCCTGTGGCAGCACTTTCATCATAAGCATTTAGGCAAAACAAACACTTGACATGCCTAAAAATGCCCTTTGGCTTTGATACTACCATGGATTTTCATTTTAAAATCCATGATACTTACTACTCATACTCATACTGAGTTACTGGTCAGGCCTTAATAAATTCTGATTGGAAAATAATTGAATTCATTGGCATATAGGCATGCCTAATAAATGAATGTCAAATGGTTCGGATTTACTACACATACTCGGTATACTCAAATAGTTGCCCCCTTGAGTGGCTCAATTAGTGCACCACAAATGCCAAGTCCTGTTATCAAAACCTTGCTAATTCTTACTTACTATTGAGTCCAGTGATGTAGCTACCATACTGCAATTTCAAATGTGACTGCATTACAGTGCAGTGTAGAAACCTAGTTAAATACTCAGTCTGCCGCAAATTATGATAATTACCAGTATGCTTTTGTGTCCGAACCAATGAGCTGTTGGTTTGCTGCTGTCCAAACAGTTGCATCAATGCATAGGCCTAGCAGACATTCATCAGTCAATGATTAAGTTGGGTCTACATCATTTGGCTGAGCTGTGCTGTTTGGATCTTGGGTGCCAATAGACTTATAATTGTTGCAGATTGATTATAATTTGGATTATGTTTCTGTAGGATTGGTGCAGATGGCCTGAACAGACATATGAGGAGATGGATAGTACTGTAGTGGTACAGCAGTATATCCAGCAGCTCATCAGAAATGACACATATAACATAGATCTCATACTGGATCCACCTGAGGGACAGGACGAGGGTGTGTGGAAATATGAGCATCTGAGGTAAGAATATGAGAAAGAAAGATTGGTGTTAGTCACGTCAGACTTTTCTCAAGATCGGTGGGTTTAATGGATGGCCAAACCAGTGGTTCACTATTTAAAACAAACATTAGAAATCTTGGGAGAACACGGGTTGATATTTACATAATATTTCTTATTGTATGCGTTTCGTATCTCATTAACAATTGCTGTTGCGTCACACCATGGCTAAGGAGAAGGGATCCTTGAGATTTTTTACTTTCGCTAATAGATGGTAAAAGATGCTGCTGATGCCAAACCAGTTCTCTCTTGTAAATTTTGAGCGGTAGGGCCTACTTCATTTTCTCTATGGACAAAGTGAAATTTAAAGTCTCATCATTTTACTGTCAAACACACCTGGTGAGTCAGTAAATCCTCTGTCAATACAGACAGTTTTGTATGGAGTTGAATGGTTTAGCAGTCAGACTACAGGAAGAGTGTAATCCGGAAACATGTACCCAGATGACAGCCACTGAACAATGGATTTTCCTGTGTGCAGCTCATAAAACACCGAAAGAGGTTAGCTTAATCTGCATCAGATGTTATAATACAGTTCTTACTTCAATCGGTTGTGTTGTGGTGTGATTTGAATTTGTTGATAACTATTAGATACAGTCTAAGTAGTCTTATGAATCCTGTAACTACGTAAAAGTCTGGTAGAAAATATTAGTGAGCTGTTCATCCTGTCTACCCCAGAATATTTTGGGTTGAACTAAGAATACTCCTGGGTAGAAGAATTTAACCTTAATTCATATTTTTAAAGAATGTATTATAAGTTATGTTTAGGTTTTTATACAAATGTTAGTTTCACTTAGTTACCTTAATTGATAAAAAATGCGGCATGTTGATTTCGAATCCATTTTGTATCCTGGAAATATTTTCTTTTAACTGTAGTGTCCAGCAATAGACTACACCAGACATACGCTTGATGGAGCAGCCTGTCTACTGAACAGTAGTAAATATTTCCCTAGCAGGTAAGACATGGCCGGTGAAACATGGCAGACAAATTTGACTAGCAATCCGCTGAACAGGTTGAATCAGGTGGTTTGATTAAAATAAAGCTACTAATCATCTGAGTTTGCTGTGCTAAAAACGGTCGCTTTGACTTTGTTCGGCCAACACTTTCCATGAAGTCATCTAGAATTTTAGCAATGGGTTTTGCACCTGATAGGCGGATAGTTGGTCATAGATATAGTGTTATAATGTTCATAATTGATAGCATCTTTTCTGACAAATTAAATTGCTGTTGTGGAGGTTATATCTACCTGCATATGTACCACATTTGTTGTCTACAAGGGGGCCCACTATCACCAACTCCCTCCAAATAACTTCCTGCAGAAATATTAACGTAACACCAACTTTTTTATTTTTTTTATTAAATTACATCCAATATACTGTTCACAGCTGCTCATGTCACGTCTGATTGCAGAAACAGTATCAAAGAATCATCAGTACAGAAGTTAGGTTCAGTATGCCGGAGAGTGTACAGGATATTCTCTCATGCTTATTTCCATCACAGACCTATCTTTGATGAATTTGAGGT
>ERZ1740068.912-NODE-912-length-11167-cov-3.121580_pt1 | contig 11167 bp, 10 predicted proteins | sample MGYA00581735_ERZ1740068 | MGnify/ENA primary metagenome ERZ1740068 (study PRJEB43018, sample SAMN04849740) | marine metagenome | isolation source: floating plastic debris | place: Pacific Ocean | collected 2008-08-30 | study: EMG produced TPA metagenomics assembly... | reverse complement strand
AACACCTCTTACTCATCATTTTGCTCTGCTTGGTATGGGACTACAAACTCCGATTAAACGTGGTGAAAATGCTGGAAAAAATCTAAGCCATGAGTTTGTGGTCTTACAACATTTTCAAGGTACTGGTAACGACTCGTTTAGTTTCGAAATGCCATTGTTAACAAAACATCATGCAGATAGCACCATAAGTGGCTCCCTGGCTTCGTTCTACTACAGGTATAGCGACTCTGATAAAACCGTGGAAGTTGGTGAGCAAGACAAGTATGAGGCCCGAAATCGCAAATACTTCTACGAAGGCCTTAAAGAAAAAGAAGAGAAGAAAAAGCAGTGAGAAAAACAGTCCTCTGTCTGATTGCAGCCATGGCCTTCAGCACCATGGAACATGTCGCTAAGGGGCAGGACCTACCTGTATTTGGCTGGCGGTCACACTTTTCCTATCAAAGCATTGTTGACATTACTCAGTCACAGGATCGGATTTATACTGCTGCTACTAATGCGCTTTTCTATGTAGATAAAGCCGAACTTTCGGTACAGAAAATCACTAAAGTAGATGGGCTTTCAGATGTGGGCATCGGGGCCATTGGTGTTGCTCCTGGCAGCAATACCCTGGTAATAGGCTATACCAATGGCAATATCGACCTGCTGGATGAGAGCAGCATTACCAACATTCGTGACTTTCGTGATGCTTCACTCATTGGCAGCAAGATCATCCGCGATATCCAATTCAATGCCGGACGTGCCTTCCTGGCCAGCGATCAGGGAGTTTTGGCGATAGACCTGGCCTCCAGGCAAATTGTAGAGTCTTATCAAAACCTGGACAATGGCAATAGGCTGGCCATCACCGCAGTGAGCTTTACGGCTGATAGCATTTATGCAGCAAGCCCCAGGGGTATTCTTTCCGCAAGCCTTTCCTCGGGCACTAACAGACAAGACTTCAACAACTGGAGCCTCAACTTCGAAAACAGCACTTTTTCGCATATTGCCGGCAACGGTACTAACCTGATCGCTTCAAGTTTCAATCAGGTATTTGAATATGAATCCGGCACCTGGACATCTGGCATTTTGCTGGAAGACCCTGTCACTGACATTGAATATGGGACAGAGGTATTAGTGCTCACCAGTCAGTCGCTCTACCGACTTGACAATGGCAACCCGGTGCTACTCCTCAACCTGGCAGCCAGTCAGGGGACGGCAAACGCCTTCACAACCCAAGACAGCTTCTTCTGGATTGGTGATGGCCTCAATGGCCTTAGGCGATTTAGTAGCTCTGAATCAGAGTCTTTTTCCCCCAATGGCCCTGTAAACGACCTCAGCTGGAACATCACTCACGGGCTCAATGCCATTCATGTACTGTCTGGTGGGTTTACCGAAACCGGCAGTACCCTGGGCAGAAGTGGCGTGATTTCACGGTTTAGCAACAATACTGATTGGGTTACTTCTCCATTAACCCTGGGCGCCAACAATGAGTTTTTCGACCTGGTAGACATTGAAATTCCTGAATCAGCCGAAGACCTTACTTATGTTGCCTCTTTTGACCGTGGACTGGTTTCCATAGGCCCTGATGATGCCATATCAGCCGTGAGCGAAAGCTCAGTCAACAGCAGCCTGACCTCCGTCAATGGTTCAGTAAATATGACGGCCATTGCCAAAGAAAGCGAGATGCTGTGGATGACCAACTTTGGCACCAACACCCCGCTTCACCGCTGGGATCCCGCTACCGATAGCTGGACTGCCTTTAACCTGGCCAACAGCCTGGCAGATTTCCCAATTGACCTATTTGTAGCCCCCAATGGCGACAAATGGATGCCCATTGCAGCTGAAAGAGGAGGAGGTATTGCCGTATTCAATGAAAGCAGCCAGCGAGAGCGCTACCTCACTACCAATGGGGGGCAAGGCGGCTTACCGGGTCAGGAGGTAACCAGTATGGCCCTGGACGATGATTTTTTACTATGGATAGGCACCAACGAGGGCATCTGTATCTTACCTATCCTCAACTCTATTTTGGAAGGAGGATCCTTGACAGCCAGTGTCCCTATTTTTGAAAACCGCCTCTTGCTCAGAGATGAATTCATCACCAGCATTGCCATAGACCCGGGCAACCGTAAATGGTTTGGTACCCGAAATAATGGCATCTGGCTCTTCAGTGCCACCGGTGAAGAACAGATTTTCCATTTTACGGCAGAAAACAGCCCACTGCCCTCTGATCAAATCACTGAACTGGCCATAGACCCTCAAACCGGTGAACTCTTTATAGGCACTGCAAAGGGAACAGTCAGCTTTAGAAGTGATGCTACTCAAGGCACTGACACCCATGGCAACGTGACCATTTACCCCAATCCTGCCATGCGCAACTCCATAGAGCAAATTGTAATCAATGGACTGGTGAACAATGCGCTGGTGAAAGTGACAGATGTATCGGGTAAGCTGGTGAAGGAAATACGTGCACAGGGCAGCACTGCCCTCTGGAACGGTCGCGATATCAAAGGGGCCGTTGTGGCTACGGGGGTCTACCTGGTATTCTCATCCAATGCTGATGGCACAGAAACTTTTGTGGGTAAAATCGCAATCATCTGATGCTGCACCACACCCGAGGCATCGTATTCAACTACATCAAGTTCAGGGAAACGTCCATCATTGTGCGCATTTTTACCGAAGCTTTTGGCATGCAAAGCTACATTGTCAATGGAGTGAGAAGCGCAAAATCAAGAGGTAAAATAGCCCTTTACCAACCCCTGACCCTACTGGACATGGTGGTATACAGGAAAATAGAAAAGGATATACAGCGCATTTCCGAAGCCCGCTGTAGCCAGCCCTTTTCAAGCATACCTTTTGAACCTGTGAAGACAGGCATGAGCATTTTTTTGACAGAAATGCTGAGCAAGCTTCTCAAAGAAGAGTCTGAAAATAAAGAGCTGTTTGCCTTTATGTTCAATGCCATTCAGGTTTTCGACCACCTGGAACAGGGCGTAGTCAATTTTCATCTTCAGTTTCTCCTGAAAGCCAGCGCTTACCTGGGTTTCAAACCTGAATCGGCCCAGGACTTCCTGCTTCAGCTTTCAGATTACGGATTGCACCTGACCACAGAAGACGAGGAAAAGGCCATCATAGAGCAGTTTTTGAATCAACCGATGGGCCAGGAAATCATAATCAGTAATCAGTTCAGGAGAGAACTTTTGGACCACATTATCAAGTTTTACCGGCTACACACCGATACTTTGACTGAGATAAAATCACTGGAAGTACTGAAAGAAGTGCTTTCCTAAGTGTCTCATCCAATATTTTGGTAAATTACCATCCTTTAACCATCATTAATCATGAGCGAGAAGTTGTACGATGAAATCCCCTCATTAGACCTGGCCGATTTTACTTCAGGTGATGAGCAAAAGAAAAAGGCTTTTGTAGAAGCACTGGGCGCAGCATACAATAACATAGGTTTTGTGGCCATCAAAAATCATGGCCTCTCCGATGAAGATACCGCCCACCTTTATGATACCATTCAGAAGTTTTTCGGCTTGCCCGATGATATAAAAACCAAATACGAGGTGCCTGAACTGGCCGGACAACGCGGCTACATTGGCAAAGGAAAAGAACACGCCAAAGGTCGCAAAACCGGTGACCTCAAGGAGTTTTATCATGTAGGCCAGGATGTAACTGACGGTGATGCCATTAAAAACGAATACCCTGACAACATATGGCCCAATGAGCTTCCTGAAATGGAGGCCATCGGACTCAAGGTGTACAAGACCCTTGAAAGTGCCGGTATTCAAATGCTCAAGGCCATCGCCTTGTACCTGGGAGAAGATGAAAACTACTTCGACAACAAAGTACACAATGGCAATAGTATTTTGCGCCCCATACACTACTTCCCTATTGAGAATCCGGAAGAAGTGCCTGATGATGCCGTACGTGCCGCTGAGCATGGCGATATTAACCTGATTACCCTGCTCATGGGTGCCAGTGCCGATGGCCTGCAGGTATTGAGAAAAGACGATGAGTGGATTCCGATTACTGCCCTGCCCGACCAGGTAGTGGTAAACGTGGGAGACATGCTCTCTCGACATACCAATAACAAGCTCAAGTCTACCATCCACCGGGTGGTAAACCCACCTAAGGAGTTGATGAAAACTTCAAGGTTTAGCATCCCTTTTTTCATGCACCCACGGTCTGAGATGGACCTGACCTGCCTCGACAGCTGTATTGACGAGGAGAACCCAAAGCTTTACGATGACATTACCGCTGGCGATTTTTTGAGCCAGCGACTGGCAGAAATTGGTCTGAAAAAGTAGTAGCCAAAATGCTGCACTTTGATTAAGCGAATCAGATATGGCATCTTTCTAAAAGATGTACTGGTTTTGGCCGTCAGCGCTTTTGGCGGTCCACAGTCTCATTTTGCCATGGTGCTCAAGCTCATGGTGCAAAAGCGGGCCTATCTCACCGAAGAGCAGCTGCTCGAGCTTAATGCCCTGTGCCAAATACTGCCGGGGCCTACTTCTACCCAAACCATTACTGCCATAGGCTTCAGAAAAGGAGGGGCTGGCCTGGCCTACCTCACCCTGCTGGTTTGGATGCTTCCTGCGGTTACACTCATGACCATTGCGGCCATTCTTCTTACACAATATCAGTCTAAAAATTTCAGCCTGGAGTTTACCCGCTTCATCCAGCCCATGGCGGTGGGCTTTGTAAGCTACGGAGCCTATGTCATTGCCTCTAAAGTCATCAACTCCAAAACAGCCGGATCGCTTATGGCCCTTTCGGCCATTGTGACCTACTACATCACCAAGCCGGTGGCACTTCCTCTGGTTTTGGTATTTGCCGGTTGTATTACAGCCTTTAAGTACAAAAAGCACGCACCAGCAGAAAAGCGCAAAATCAAGATCAAGTGGGGTAACTTCACCCTTTGGGGCCTAGTGTTGGTAGCGGCAGCATTGCTGGGGGCTTTTACTAAAAACCCCATCGTCTTGCTCTTTGAAAACTTCTACAGAAATGGCAGCCTCATTTTTGGAGGCGGGCAGGTGCTCATCCCCTTTCTCAATACAGAATTTGTAGAGTTTAAGCAGTTCCTGAGCCAGGAAGAGTTTCTAAGCGGATTTGGTCTGGTGCAGGCAGTACCGGGGCCTGTATTTTCTTTTAGTGCTTATGTAGGCTCTATGTCGGTACGAGAGCTAGGCTTGGGCGCTCAAATACTGGCCGGGTTCATTTCGGCTGTGGGCATTTTTCTACCAGGCACCTTTCTCATCTTCTTTGTCATTCGCTTTTGGGATGAGCTCAAGAGTTATCGTGTGGTACGCGCTTCATTAGAAGGAGTCAATGCAGCCAGTGCAGGCATGGTGGCCGCAGCTGCTTTTGTTCTTTTCGAACCCATAGAAAACAGCGTCCTCAATGTATCGGTAGTCATTTGTACCTTTCTGCTGCTTACCTATACCAAAATCCCTGCGCCCTTCATTATTCTGGCCGGACTTCTCGCAGGCTTCCTTATTGCCGGATAGAGAGTTTTACACTTTCAGCAGTAGCTTCCAGCTTTACAGGTAACCCAAAAGGCAAAGGGTAATTTTTATGCTCATGACCAGAAGGAAATCCATAAACCACCGGGCAGCCCAGGTGATTAAGGTGTGACCTGAGTACTTCCAGGGTAGAAAGCCCAAAGGTATCATTATGGTCCTTCATATTGCTGAAATCACCTATGATTACCCCATTTAAAGAGCTCAGTTTACCTGCTCTGAGCAAGTGTACCATCATGCGGTCCAGGTGGTAGATATACTCTCCTACTTCTTCTAAAAAGAGAATTCGATCTTTCGTGTTGATCTCAGATGAGGTACCAATGGAGTTACAAATCATGGTAAGGTTTCCACCAATGACCTCCGCCTCTACACTACCCGTCACGTTCTCCCGCCTGGCTTTTACCTCATAGTCAATGGCCTCTCCCTGAAGTAAGGCTTTCAGGTATTGGTCAGACTCTTCATCTCTGCCCATAGAAGCCACCATTGGGCTGTGAATGGCCGCCAGCCCCTGATTATCCAGTCGGCAGAGCAGCGTGGTGATGTCACTAAACCCACAAACCCATTTAGGCTGCTCATTGAGTGCATCAAAGTTGAGCTGGTCGAGAATACGGGTGGTACCATAGCCACCGCGGGCTATTACAATGGCCTTGATCTCCGGATCATCCAGGGCCCATTGCAGGTCTTGCTGCCGCTGGGCATCCTCACCAGCAAACAGATGATGCTCTTCGTTAATGTGTTGGCCCAGTACCGGCACCAGTCCCCAATCTTTGAGCAACTGTAAACCCGCTGCCATATCTGACTGTAGTCGCTTGGCGGGGTTTACCACGGCTATGTGATCACCGGGTTTGAGGTAGGCAGGAGTTTTCATGGGCTAAAAATAAAAAACCCCTTCTTTTGGAAGGGGTTTTCGAGTGAAACATTGATTTCTTTTAGTTGCCTCCGTTGTTGGTAGTAGCAGCTGGAGCACCATCTTCAGTAGCTTTGTGCATGGGCACGCCCAACTTAGCAAATACAGCCTCAGTGATGTTGTCTTCATCTCTGGCAGCCAATACTACACCACCACCACCGGTGATCTGAGCATTCAGGAGCATGGCATAGCCTTTTTCCTTTCTCACTTCTTCAATGGCATTTTGCACCTTGGCATACACAGGGTTGATCAGTGTGTTTTGCTTATTGGCATAAGCCTGCTCAGCCTGAGTAGAAAAAGCACGGAGGTCTTCTTCCATCTTGATGATCTCATTTTGCCTTTCCTGCAACACAATCTGAGCAGCATTAGGGTCTTGTGCCATTTGCTGCAGCGCCTGCATTTTGGTGTTGATTTCACCTCTTTTGGTGTTTACCTGGCTTCCCAATTGTTTTTGGTAAGTATCCAGCTCAGAGTTGATTCCTGTCATCTCTGGCATGTTGAATACAATCGCGTCAATATTGGTATAGCCAACCTTAAAATCCTGTCCAAAGGCAACTACTGTCATCAGCATCATAGCTGCCATTACAAATAATTTACGACTCATGATTTCTCCTCTATTAATTTTAATGTTTTAGTTATCAGTCTCAAGTAATCCCAACTCCTCCAGCACAAATTCTGTATAATCGTGCACGGGATTGGAATAAATGATGCCCACATCCGCGGCTTTATCAAAAATGTAGTCAATGCGATTTTGCCTGGCTACCGTTTCCACTGCTTCCCAAAGTTTCTGCCTCAGGGGTTTTAGCAGCTCTTCTTGTTTTTTGTACAAAAGCCCGTCAAATCCAAAAAGCTGTGTTTGTTTGTCCAACGCTTCTTGTGCCTTCTTCTCAATCTCAGCCTCACGCACTTTTTTCATCTCTGCCGTAAAAAGTACCTCTTTCGCTCGCAGGTCTGCACGCATGGCCTCTACCTCACCAAACAAACTCCGTACCTCTTTTTGATAATCCTTCGCAAGTTGGTCTACTTCGGACTTCTTTTCAGCATATTCGGGCATCTTACTCAGTACGTATTCTGAGTCTATATGCCCAATTTTTTGAGCAAGTGCAAAGCTAGGTATAATTAGAAATAATGCTATGAGCTTCAGAACTTTATGCATAATGATCAGCGTATTTGTTGCCCGATCGTAAAGTGAACCTGCGATCCCGCCTGAATCCCGAGATCGAGATTAGAGTCGAACCCATAGGCCCAGTCAATACCCAACAAACCGAAGGCCGGCAGGAATATTCTTGCACCAAAGCCAGCAGACCTAAACAGGTCGCGTGGCGAAAACTGTGCATAATTATTCCATGCATTACCTGCTTCAGCAAAAGCCTGCACGTAAATGGTGGAAGTAGGCTGCAATGAAATTGGATACCTCACTTCTGTTACAAACTTGTTAAAAATCAAACCTCCTCTGAAGCCTGTTCTTGGGTCAATCGGGACGATACTATTATCGTCATACCCTCTCAACGCAATAATGTCTTGTCCAATTATAAAATTGTTGGCACCATTCAGTCCGTTACCTCCCAGGAAGAATCGCTCAAATGGCCCTGTATCGGTCCTGTCGCTGTAGCTTCCGATAAACCCAAGATGGGCGCGGGCATTGATTACAAACTTAGAGGGCAGTGGCACGAAGAAACTCGCATCAAAAATCCACTTATGGTATTCAATGAATCGGTAGCGCTCTGCCGTAGTCAGGTCACTTCTTTCAAACCTATTGGGGTTGATAAGCGACCAGGGTGGTGTCATGTTCACATTCAGGGTCACCTGAGAACCGTATCTTGGGAACTGCGGATTGTCAATGTTACTTCGCGAAATGGGCGTGTTGAATGTCAAACTATTGGCTTGACCGGTAGAGAAACCGAGGGTCTGACCAAAGTTGAATACATCATAGAACTGATATGAAATACTGTTCTGTATCTGGAAATAATCATCAGGCCAGCGCAATCTTCGGCCCAAACCAATCGTAAAACCAGTCGCCTTCAGGAACCCGTTCAGGTCGTTGGTAAAGAGGTCGATGCTTCGGTTGGCCGTCCTGTTAACGCTTACTGTAAAGTTGTTAGGCTTCTTACCACCAAACCAGGGTTCTGAGAAAATAAGGTTGTAGCTCTGGAACCTTCTACCGTTCGACTGAATCTGCAAAGACAGTCGCTGGCCATCTCCTGAAGGGTAAGGCCTCCATTTGTCCCAGTCACCAATGTTCTTCACAGAGAAGTTGTTCAAAGACAAACCCACTGTACCCACAAACCCAAAGGGACCTCCAAAACCACCACTGAGCTGAATCTGGTCAGATGACTTTTCTACCAGCTCAAACTCGATGTCAACCGTACCATCGGCCAGGTTAGGAATAGGCCTTGGGTTGATCTGCTCAGGGTCAAAGTATCCTAGCTGTGCCAGCTCTCGCGTGGTTCGAATGAGCTCTTTTCGGCTAAACTTCTGACCAGGCAGGGTTCTGATTTCTCTAAGTACCACGTGGTCACTCGTACGGTCATTGCCTTTGAGAATGATGCGTTTGATGGTGGCCTGATATCCCTCGAAAAATCTCAATTCAAGGTCAATCGAATAAATTTAGGCCCACACTTCTACCACATCGAGTCGGAAGAAAAGGTAGCCATCTTCCATATAAAGGGAATTGATGTCATCTCCACCTTCACCGTCAAATTGCGTACGCTGATCCAGCTTTTGCTGATCGTAAACATCTCCTTTTTCGATGCCCAGCTTTTCAGTCAGCTCTGCATCGGTGTATTTGAAGTTACCCACCCAGTCGATGTCGCGGATGTAGTATTTATTTCCTTCATCTACCGTGATGTCTACATTGATAAAGTCTTTGTTGAGGTTTGAAACACTATCGCTTACCACAAAAGCATCTCGGTAGCCTTTAGAGTTGTAGAAAGCAACAAGTGCATCCTTGTCATCATTAAAGTCGCTTCGAATAAACTTAGATGACTGAAGGAAGTTGAGCTTTACATTATCGCTCAGAAACTCTTTGAAGTCCCGTTTTGAAACCACATAAGAAGAATCTACATAGTTCACGATGGTTTTAGGACGCGTTTTGAACACCTGATCGAACAAGGCAGAGATGAGCCAGAACCTGGGTTTCTCATGCGTATTCCTCAGTGTCTTTTTGAGCCGTGCCCTGGAAAAAGTCTCATTGCCTTCAAAGTCGATCTTGTTGATCTTTACCTTTCCATTCTTCTCTACCACTGAGGTCATTCTGATACCGTCAGAAACCAGTGTATCAGACTCTTGCGTGGTATTCACCGCCACATTCAGGTAGCCTTTGTCAATGAAATACTTGGTAAAGAGCAGCTCGGTATTATTAATCAGAGGAGCACAGGCAACTTTACCTACAATGCCCACCTGATCCATGATGTCAGACCTTTGGGTAGAATTGACTCCTTCAATATCGAAAGAGAGTACCCTTGGGCGCTCTGTCAGGCGCACTTCCAGGTAAGCCCGGTCTCCTTCTATTTTAGTAAGCCAAAATTCAACATTGGCAATGATACCCTGCTTCCAAAGCTTTTTGATGGCAGAAGAAATCTCATTGCCGGGAATCGGAATCCTATCCCCTACCTTGATGCCGGTAAAAGAGATAAGGGCCCTTTCTTCCAGCACATTCAGACCGGTAAATTTGATATCGGCTATCTCAAATACCTTAGGGTTGGAGTAGTCAATCTGTACACCCTGCCCCGCATTTACGCCATACCTTACCTGTGCTTCAGCTACCTGTAGCACACATAAAGCAATCCCCAATACAATGAATAATTTCCTCATTACCAACCTATGTATTTACCTGCTCACTTGTTTTGCCAAACCGTCTTTCCCTTTGTTGGTAAGCGACAATGGCTTCATACAAATTCTCTTTTCTGAAATCGGGCCAAAGCGTATCAGTGATGTAAAACTCTGTGTATGCCATTTGCCACAACAGAAAATTACTAATACGCTGTTCGCCACTTGTTCTTATCAACAACTCAGGATCCGGCATACCTGATGTATCCAGGTATTTTTCGAACGATTGTTGATCTAAATCTTCAATATTGAGTCCTTCAGACTCTTGTGCTTTCAGCAAACTTTTGACCGCGTTCACGATGTCCCAGCGCCCACTATAACTCAGGGCCAACACCAGGGTCATTCGCTTGTTTTGAGACGTCTTCTCCATGGCCTCGGCCAGCTCTTTCCGCGCTTTGGCAGGCAGGCTTTCCGTATTGCCAATCGTGTCCAGCCGAATGTCGTTATCCATGAGCGTCTTGATCTCAGAACTGATGGTAGACACCAGCAAGGACATCAAAGCATTCACTTCTGCTTTGGGCCTGTTCCAGTTTTCGGTGCTAAAGGCGTAAAGGGTCAGGAATTTAATGCCCAACTCGGCACTACTTTCTGTCACTTCCCTTACTGCTTTAATGGCATTTTTATGCCCAAAAACCCTTGCAGCGCCTTTTTTCTTGGCCCAACGACCATTCCCATCCATGATCACTGCAACGTGCTCAGGTAGATATTTCAGGTCAATTTTCTCCTTCATTTGGTCAGCTTCGCGCAAAACAACCGCGAATGTACAAAAATGCTTCTTGTTTTTAAACCATAAGCCACTCTAAAACAGTGCTTATCGGAGGCGGGTCTGTGGACAGACGATTTTATAGAATGTATAGCTCAAAGAAATGCCGGTAAAAAACTTCCAATCATTGTCATTGGGGTTTCCTCAACGGTAATCTTTGATATTGGGGGT
>ERZ1740068.911-NODE-911-length-11173-cov-4.180608_pt1 | contig 11173 bp, 6 predicted proteins | sample MGYA00581735_ERZ1740068 | MGnify/ENA primary metagenome ERZ1740068 (study PRJEB43018, sample SAMN04849740) | marine metagenome | isolation source: floating plastic debris | place: Pacific Ocean | collected 2008-08-30 | study: EMG produced TPA metagenomics assembly... | reverse complement strand
CAACTAAAATGCAGCCCATAGCTTGCTCATTGATATATGAGTGAATAATAAAAAATTAGCTGACAAACTTCCAAACTCTCAGACTAAAATAGTCAACCCAAATTTGACCCCATTTCCTGCCTTTGACCAACACGACGGAGTTCTGCCATTATTTCTGCCAAAAAAATTGGTTTGCATAAATTTAAATTTTTAAAACCCCAAAATATATGTTGCAAATCACCATAGGAATTATTTGAAACCCATAATGCATGTTCATGATCAATACCACTGCCATACACGCACTAATTTGCTGACCTACCTCAATGATTTTTCTTCATAGAAGCATTCAACAGGCCGGTCATTGGTCGAAATTGAGGTGTGTGACCACAGTGATAGGCACTCTTTTGAGAAATAAGGTAGTAAAGAGCATCTTCCCACCGGCTGGTTTAAACTACTAAGGCCCGAAAGAGTTGGCCATTGAACCCTTTTTAGGACATGATATGTGCATTTCCAGGCGGAAAAACATTGGAAAAAGAACATATAGTGCCCATAAAAGGGTTTGTTAAGGGTTTTAGTGATGACAGCAAAGATGACAGCAGTTGAAGTCAAAATTGTGAACAAATGGACAAATGGCAACAAATGGACAACAATTGAGCACCATGGATGTTGCGTTGCTCTAAAAAAGGTCGAATAAGGGTCTTTTCATGCGCTTATGGCTAGATTTTGCCCTTCTAAGGCCCAAGTTAGGCCCAAAAAATGAACGCATTTGGAAGGCATTATGCGGCAATAATAGGCCGCCCTCAACCTGAGAGTAAAATTTCACCATTGTATTTATTATTTAATATCACATAGGTTGTAGGATAGTCTAGACTTGCACCAAATGAATAAGCATTACTGTATCATCAGCACTGTCTGTAGTCACCGGCCCTTAAGACTGGTCAACAAAGTGATAGATCAGAATTACAGAACAGGGAATTATCTTATACTGGATATAAATAGGATACCTCCAATCCCATGTCAACTGAATCTCTATGTAACTACAATGTTAGTCTAAAAAATACATGACCACGTATGTTAGGGCCAACGACATGACGGTTATCAACTGTAGATCCAACAATAAACTTGCAATTTTATGCCAATAATATGCGTTTGAGGAGATTTTCTACAACTTCATGCATAATAGACACCTTGCTAAATCGTGCTACCTGAAACCTGAGAGGATTTTGTATATGTTATGAAGGTGACATCAGGTAATGCACCATTTTCAGGTTTGTGAAATGAGCCTGGCTTGAGTATATTTTAGGGGGACAGCTAGGCCCCAACCCCGAAGGATATCCCTGAGCCTAGCCATGGCAGAATTTTAAGTGAAACAATTTCGTTCTGTTTAATGTGGTAAAGGGTGTTTGAAGCTTGCTCACAGATCTGTTATTCAGCAGACAACCCAAACTACGGTTGATCAGGAGAGTCCTCAGGTTGCAGGTGAAAATTCTCGATGAGAGTTCAGGTTTCAGGAGAATATTCCCTGAGAGACAGCAATCTGATGTCACCTTCATAATATACGCAGAATTCTCTCAGGTTCAAGGGAACTCGTTTTAGCAAGGTGTCTTTTAATATTTGAACCGCAGGTTATAACAATAAATTTACTCTCAGTTTTTCACCAACGACATCAAAACCTGAGCTAAATCAGAGTCTTTTTTTATTCCGGGAGTTGCAAAAGGTTCAGCAAAGTTGGGATCTGCCATATGCTCCATTAATGTCCAAACATCGGCATCAAGTGTAGGAGAGTTTGCTGTGATATATTATCACAGCAAGCATCAGTCCTATCCTGTCCTATACCTTTGTCCCAACTCACAGGCACACGACATGATTTCGTCAAATTTTATTCCATGGTAATGTGAAACATTCCCATTTTGGCATATGAGGGAAGGTAAATTATCACTTCCAAACCAAATCAGCAGTCCAAACCATTTGAATTAGAAAAAGAAGCAGGATCAGATGAATTATACCAATGGGTTTACTTACCCAATACCACACCACATGAAAGAAGCAAAACAATAGGACCTGTAGACCTACTGCATGTATAATCGCATATAATTTCATATTACCAAGCATTTATTGTATAAATAATTGGGATGCAGAAAAAAAATTTTTTGCTATGGTAGCGTAAATGGACTAAAATAATGTGTGTCTAACATTCCACATGCTGTGCATATGTGGATTCTTGAACCCTGCCTGCAAACTGTAAAAAAAATTCAATCAGCAATTGAATTATGTGTATATTCCATTGATTCCTTTCCACTTACACACACTTACCTAATCTTAATATCATTAGTGTGCGTGGAATTTCCAATTCCAATAAATATAGGTGAGAATCATAAACCGTTACTTCAATGGACTACCGGTACAACAATCAAGCCTTAGTTACGTAAATAATTGATTGAATAAAAACCACAAAGAATTTAGTCAGCCGATTAAATCTTGTATAGGATAATATAATATATTCAAAAGTACCACAGCCACACGGATAACGCAAAAACTGCCAAGAGAAACAAGGATGGGAATGCTGTGTAGCTATATCTATTCAACATTGCAAAATGATAAATAATTTAAAAATATAATATAGGAGAAGATAGCAGGATGCTGCAGTACTGGATAGCAGGATGGTTACCATTATCACATTACCATGTATTTAATCTCCTTTCAGTCTCCATATTTAATGAAGGTTAATCTCAACATTTCATGAAGGTTAATTGAATGATTGACTTTCTTTCCTGTTATTTTCTCCTTAGATCATTTGCAACTCTATAGTTTTGTGAAAAAATATGTTTGCTCATAAATGACTGTACCAGCTAGGCCTATATATACTACCTTATAATATTGAACTATAAATATCACTACAGTGTATCACTATAGTGGTGATGCCTGCGACCTTTCACCACCATGGTGGTGGCTTTTTTCCCGAATGCCAAACTCCAAACACCAAACTTTTCCACTGCATTACTTAAGCCAGAGTGCTGTCTGCATAAGTATTGGATGTATAGCGCATACCGCTAGTCCCTATCCATGTGCCTGTCTGTAAATTAAAAAGAGATCCATTGTTGTGTTGATAAAAGCATCAGTTATGATATATGCAAATTGCATCATTCAATCATATAATATAATTAGTCCTACTACATCTACATTTTCTAAATGAAGCTTTCCGGATTACTAATCATGAATTCGCTAGTGTGTCATGCTCTAAGGCTACACCAATTACATGACTTGATCTACGTGTAGATGACTATGTTGTCAATTCAACATGGAGGTTGCTATATGTTTGACACCCTGTTTTTAGAGGCGGCAACATTTCATGGTCAATTTATGAGAGGAGGGTCCATTTTATCGGCAATCTCAGAGAGGTGGTCCCATTCTATTGGCAAAACTTGAGAGGAGTACGGTTAAATTTGTTAATTTATGTCTAAAACTATGATGGCTATTGGCTGGTATTTCATTTTATGGCCCATGCTCTACTCAGGAGGGCTGGTCGTCTTTATCAAGTTATTTTATTGGTGTGGCCTAATTAATGATTTTAAAATGGCAGATAGACAGATACATATACATAAGTACCCCAAGAGTATCAAGACAGCTCAGCATCTCTGAATTATTGACTAGCAACAGATTCTTGTTCTTGAAAATTGAATTAAGGAGGAAACGCATTCAAAGTCACGTGTCCCAATTTTACAACAATATATCACTTAGTTCTGACTTGGGATAATTACACGTAGTAATTATGTCAAAACTGGTAGAAGATTGATGGTATCAAACATTGCAGGACAAAGGCCCTCGCACACTACAACTGAAACTGCAAAAAAAAGTAGTTATCGTCCATACACACTACAACTTTTTTTCACAACTGCAACAATTTTTTCAACAATTTTATATATGGACAACAAGTTTTTACAACGATTTTTTCAGAAAAATCTTTTCGAAAATCTTAGTAGTGTGCGAGGGCCTCAATTCAACAAGTATTGTATGGGTGGGGTCAGAAATATCAGAGCTGGGTTAGGTTCTTACTAATTGACTATTAGCTTAGACTGTGTATCCTTATGATCTGGGCTGTCAGTTTCACCCATTCCGCCTAATACGTATTTGTCCAGTATATGAAGCTTTGACTATCCAAATATGTAAAAACTGTCATGATTATAAACTTTAATTGCCAATTCAACTGGGGAAATTTAAATGAACCGTATTATATGATTTAAAATACAACAATATTAGTTGTATTATATAAAAAAAGTAGTGGTTTATATCATTGTTTTATTAATATTTTATAAATAATTAGTATAATATTTCAGAAATTGAATTCAGGACCTTGTCAAATCTTCGATATTTATTGTGTGATCTACAAATTTGAAACATCTTTCAAAAGCTACAAAATTGCTCTATCAGGTACCAGTCTTAAATCCTTTTATGTAAAAAAAGGCTTAACAGTCGAAATTGACAGCCCAGGTCATGATGGATTAACAGCATAAATCAGCCACACACTAACAGGCTAGTTAATACATCCTGATTACATGAGGCCACATAAGCAGATTTACAAACCTTTCTCATTCTTTGTACTGATCTCTCTTTGCTTTCATTTTGTACTTGTAGCAGTATACGCATCCAATAATGGCAACAATGAGTATCACTGTTACAGGTATCGAAGTACTAAGGGCAACGATGAGGGATCCTACGACAAAAATATTTCCAAAGCAATTGATACATAACACACTTCATCAGCAGAATATCCGACCCACTCGTTTTTGAACATTTCTGGAGTTCTCAGACAGTAAAGGGCTCATCTGAGGGTAAGTATTTGTAGTCAGCAGGGTCATTAACCCTTCTGCACACTATCTGTTTGTTGTTGTGCCCTTTGGGGGGAACACCCCTGTAATCTATTATTTCTCGGATGGCTAAAATACGCCCCTGAATCTTATTCCTTACTGTCTATGACTACCGTGTGGACAGGAAACACAGAAATACAGGTAGACAACTGTTGCTTGGGTCTGAAATTGATGCTGAATAAATCACTCCCTGCGCGTTAGCGTACTGAAGAAGCAGTTGCCAGAGACCTCTGTTTTTTCGTCAGTCTTTATAACATCCGAACGTATCTGGACCCGACAGAGGCACTTTGTGAGCGATTTTTGTTTTCCTTCCAGTATTAAAAACACACAACCATTATTATATTTTGTTATAGTTTAAGTCTAGGTCATTTTTTCCATTGTCTATCTAATTAACAGGTTGAAGCTCAGCTACCTCAACCCGATTTCATTAGATCAGAACCTAATTGTGAAAACATTGTAGAGTACAACACTAATAAGAGCCTAGATGAATCTTTAGTAATATTTATACACACCTTGTGAAGATTGCTTTCCGCCGGGTTGAGTGGCTGTTTGTTTGGTTTGCTTAGTGATTACGGGAGTTGAGGCATCTGGTGTAGGTTTTCTGGCAGGACCTTTATCAGGTTCCTGTTCAGACTCATTCCAGGTTCCTGATTCAGTTGGGTTCGGTGTTGAGCTTGATGGGGTCTTGGCTGATACTGAGGGAGATGGTGTTGATGTTTGTCCACTGTGTTCAGTTACTGAAGGAGCTACTGTAGGGGAAGGGACTGTAGGCTGGGTGACAAGCTCTGGTTTAGTAGGTTGGGTTGTTGTGGCAGCAATTACTAAAAACAAATATGCAGAAATCATAGAAAAGTGATTTTATCATTCAGGTTATACATGTATCTACATGCTCAAATTATTTTGATCAGGTAGGTGCTAGTGTTTGTGCCACTATCACCTACCCAAAACACTTTGAGCACTTAAATGAGTCAAATACATTTGAGATACTCATCCTTATTAAGCAACAATAAATAGTCATGTATTTTTTGAACCAGCCGGTATGGGCAGGGGATTAGGATTTGGATTTGGTTGATAAAGAAGTTTTTCAGTGTAGATAGAGTCAGTTATGGGTTTTGCTTGAATCATCCGTATTATACACAGCATTGCTTCAATAATTTTTGCAAAATCTACCGCAGTCCATTTAATTAGAGAAAACATTTTGCAAATATGACATGAGATTGGCCAAAATATAGCCAAAATACAGAGAAGAAACAAGAATTTTGGAATGGTCCATTTCAGGACCGGACCAGGAAGAGACAACCCCGAAATTACTCAGATCAAACCCAAGGGAGAGAGACCCTAAATTTACCAAATCTCCTTAAATTTTGACCAATCCTTAGCGGGATTTGTGGGATAACTCACCATAATAATTGAGATAGCCAATTGCTCCGGACATCCCTATCAGCACTTGTTGTTTTCCATCTGCAGTCTCCTTGTGAAGAAGTGATTGAGGATTCTTTAGAGCACATCGTTTGATGCTTTTCCCACCCATTGCAGGCTCTCCCCTGGTGCACAATGTTGTGACAGTGCTTTTTTCAGTGTCAACTGCTCTCAGAACATCATTGTTGTAGTCAGAGACAAGCATCACATTCGTGGATATGAAGAGAAGAGTTGCAGGCATATCAGAAAACAACGCAGCACTCAAATGGCCATCCGAATGGCCGAAATACCCGTCATGAGAAGTGAGATACTCGGCAAGGTGGGGGGTTAGAGGGTTGAGTCGACCAAGACCACCCGGGAATGAGAAGAAAAGCTCATCACTTTCTGGACGCATCACCAATCCGATGGGCTTTTTCGTCAGGCTGGCAAATGTGGACACACGCTTGGAGAATAGGCCAAGATATCTCAATTTGTGATTATCATGATCAGCAATAATGACACTTTGCTGATCGTCAGCCCGCACAGAATGATAAATTCTGCTGAAACGAGCTTCATCACCATATCCATCTCTATATCCAAGGCTCGAGCACTCCCCCGCAAACGGCGTCATTGTCATGTGTTGAAATGATGTCATGACCACACAAAAATTATCTGTGAGCATGACTAAACGATGCGTTTCATTATACTGATGAGCAGAGACGTAGTCATACATTGCGATTGAATGTTCATAATGGCATGATTCTATTTCATGAGGGTGATTATGATGAAGTGTCTCAAACTTGGAGCCATCAAACTGCAATTTAGGTGCCTGAAACTCGCCAAGGGTGTATGTAGTCAAGTGTTCAGGTTCGAGGGATCGAACTTGATATCCACATCTGCGTTGCTGTACAGGGTTTACTTTAGCAAACTTAATTCTGCAATGAAATAATTGTTTGTAGATTATTTCCAAAAGGTGCAATTTTGTTGCTTTTAGACGAAGTCCTACATAGCTTTTCTATCTAAATTACAAAGTCCCGCGCCCATTTCCTTGCGCAAAAAAATGGGGTGCAAATGTCTTTGAATGTTTACCCAGCACAAAAGTACTGCATATTACCATATATCCTCCATGTACATATCACAATTCAACTAAATACTAAGTAACCAAGTCTTTTACAGGATATTGAAAAAGTTCTTAATACAGATTGGATATCACCTGTTACCAGAAAGGTCCCGATTTTTACCGATAAACTTCTTACAAAAGTACTGTACCAAGCTCTTTATTTTTAGGATTGAACAGATCAGATGGATCCAGCAAAATTTTAAAAAATCCTTGATGGAGAGATATCCATATAAACATATATTCCGAATAATATTCCTGGATTTGCAGGATTAAACAAGTTCTTGCTCAATTGTTCTTGCTTTGTGATTTTAGAGGGTCATGGTGATTTGTTGTTTACGGTATCTTCAAGGGATTAGAAAATGATTGCATGATGCTGCATTATAATATCAGAGATGAAGCCAGTTTTCTCCAAAGGTAACAATTTTACATTCATATATATAGGATTGCATATAACCACAATGTAGGCATAGGCGTGCCATAACTTCTTGCCAACTGTAGAACAAAATCAAAATTTCTGCTCTGGGGTTGGAAATTGTTCGTGGGTTGATGTTTCCGTGTCCAAGAAGGCCAATTTCATGATTCAAATGATATCAGTACAATTTTTAGGACTGAAAATAGAGCTCGATTGGCAAAATTTCATGTTCTGGGGTTGAATATTCCAATGCCAGAACGTTCTGGTTTTTTGGGGTTGAAGCCCAGGGGTGATACTAGCACCGCGGGCACAAAGTATTAAACAGTATTTTTAACTGCCTGATGTGGAAGTTTAATTAGCATTAACATTTCTTTTAAGTAGTGTCATAATCACAATTTGGTAGTACAGCTGATGCTCCGTTCATGTTGAGATTTTTGTCTAATTTTGAGTTTGGCAACAGTTTACATAACGACGAAAAATAGCACAACATAAATTTTCGGTGCTGCTTGGATTGTGTATAATATAGTGGAAGAAATTACATCATTCCAATACAGACCATGTTCAGATGATGGGGATGGTCTATACTTGCTAAAGCCTGTTAACATGATATCACATGCTGTTTGTATTATAAGAAGATTGTCAGCTGGGGCGGGACCATATATGGTAATATGGTAATATAAATTCTAGAGGTGACTACGTGTAAAAACAATTGTATCATCGATCCCTATTGTCCTACCCAAGTCTTGGAAAAAAACATGAGTCATAATATTAGATGTCCAAGCAAAACCTGGTTGTGTACTTGCTGGGGATTTATCACTAGGCTGGCTGAAAGAAATTTGGGATTGATTTCAAGAGTTTTCGGGTGATTTTGAGAATTCTGGTGCATCAATTGTTTTCAAAAGCATCATCAATCTACCATAAGAATGAAGTCCAAAAATAATATATGTTAGATATTAAATGATAAGATGATCCTGATTCATGACTTATGTTTTGCAGGCTTGACCAAGAAGCACTACTTTGGTTGGTGGCTCTCTTCAATTTGCAAGCTAAGGATGTCTGGGTCATTACAAGGATCCAGTCCTTAAGCTTAGGAAAAGGTGAGCACTATTTTATTCCATTAACATTGACCTTTCCCTAAAGTAATAAAACGATGTTTGGAACAGAGAGATCTTTCAATTCAATCTAATATAAGTGTAAGTTTGCTTTGTTTGATTCAGGTTTGTGGCAGCTGCTATCCTTTGAACAATTCCCAAAACTATCACACAGACCGAGTACACAAATCAAACATTGATCCTCATGACCAACTTTTGAATGTATTTTAGTAAAGGAGCAGCGGAATTTCGTATTCATATTCAATTGCTCAAACTATCCTGCATAATACCCGGATTCGGACCGAACAGTATTGGTTGGAGAAACCCGGTCTACTAAAACCAAGGAGTAATAGAGGAGGAGGATGCACTCCAGCTATTCACTATTCTATCATCACCTCTGATCTAAACATCGGCTTTTGTGACATCACAGCTTCTTAGCCAATAAGAATAGAATTTGTTTTGATATCAGCCAATCAGAGCAAAGATTGTCATGAGTGGAACAGGGCCAAGCCTCTGGTCATAGCTGTTTGCTCATGTAAAAACAGTGTGGCTTTGCTCTTTCTCATATAGCCCATCAACAAGATGAGATTCTAAGCTTAATATCTGTATGAAATCTTAGCAGGTAGTAGATGCCTGTCATAAAGAACACTTAGCTGCCACACGGCAGAGATAGCTAACAGTTTTTTGATAGCTTATGGTATTCTAATGGCTTTGCAAAGGTTTTGGGAAGTAAACAGACTTTTCCACCTAAAAGATCAGCGTTGATTTAGATGGAAGGCACCTTTTAGAGCATAGAAGTAAGGCTAGAGGTACAATTTTACCATGAAATTAACAAAAAAATAATTAAATTATTGAAAATATCTGTCGATTCTTCATTATTGATCCAAAACAGTTTGTGTGGTTCTGGAATCACTACCATCTGTTATATCAATCTGTTTGGAACAGAATGGTATCCAGTTTTATAGATTTTGAGTCATCAAAACTGATTTTCTAGCAGATTCAAGAGTATCCACTCCATATTAAAAAATTTCCGTAGGCGAGGTGATGATAGTAATAATTGTGTGCCATTGTATCATATACAAATGGGATTAGAGTGCATCATCCTTCTCCTATTACTCCTTGCTAAAACACTAGGCTGTACCTCCAACCACCAGGAGAAAATTGGTGCAGTGTTTTAATACGTATCACACAGGGTTGTCAACATCGATTTGGTAACAGTATGCGATTGCGATTTTCAGTAGTATTGCGCGATCAATTATGTCATAATCAATTAGATTGGGATCCATCATCTTTTCCATTATAGGTAGTCAATGATTTTGAGCTTACAGCAATCAATACATTTTTAGTACCCTTTGACTGCAGAAAGCATAGCTCAGTGGCAGAATTATTACTTTGCATGAGTGAGGGCCTGGGTTTGAGTCCCACGGGAAAAAATTTCAGTTTTGATATGCTGCAATCTGTTGGCAGTTGTGTCCTCTTTAAAAGGGGGAAGACAACTCAAAGTTGGTGCTAAATGAACTCTCATCCAAACGATAATATAGGTCAAAATAAAAGTGGTTTTAGGCATGCAAAGACAAGATCTGACCTCTATTTTGGGCAATCTTTGTACCTTAAGGTGGTTATGGTTTTTCCTTGTCGAAACTCATGACAGTTTTTGCCGGTTTCTGAAACACACCCAAGTTTTTGGTTGAAACCAGGCAGTCAGATCTCCCAATCGGAAATGCAATAAATTTTAGATCATTTGCGAAAAAGGATCGGAAAAAGAATAAACAATGGTTTTGGAATCAAAATCAAATACATTCAATTTTCGTAATCAATTAATAAGCGAGACTGGTAACACACCACCCTCAATTATTTTTACCAGTCCCAGTAGTTGCGGAGATGTTGTGCATAAATCTCATCCGCAATATAGTGTCAGTTGCCGCGCTACCTAGCAGCTGTTACCTTCAACATTGCCTCAAAACCCCAAAAGAAAACTAAATTGATACCTTAGCGATACCAGGACTCAAATGCATGGGCGGATGAGCAGACTAATAAATCACCTAGCATCAGAGTTCCTGAACTGAAGCAGCAATATCCAGCAACATATTCAAGCGACTTGAGAAAAAGTTACAACTAGAATATTCATGATCCAAAAAAGCTTGAGACCAACAACCCAAAGCCCTAAACCATCCGCATTTAAGATGGGTTATGTACTGTACAATAAAGTGTTGATCTTTTGTCAAATCCTCTTAGCGAAATTCTGTAATTGCAATAAGGCCATTCCAAATTAATTCCTAGGTCTAGATAGCATTTCTGAGAGTTGTCT
>ERZ1740068.909-NODE-909-length-11190-cov-5.889088_pt1 | contig 11190 bp, 7 predicted proteins | sample MGYA00581735_ERZ1740068 | MGnify/ENA primary metagenome ERZ1740068 (study PRJEB43018, sample SAMN04849740) | marine metagenome | isolation source: floating plastic debris | place: Pacific Ocean | collected 2008-08-30 | study: EMG produced TPA metagenomics assembly... | reverse complement strand
TAAGTAAGGCACCTAAAAAGATCCGGCTCTAAGTGTATCTTGAAGGATTGAAAGGATCACACATGCATGTCATAAATAACAAAAGACCAAATCATTCAGCAAGGCAAGATGAGAAAAATACGTCATAAGGGTTACATTTTGCTGGCTAACTTGTACATACGAAAACATATCCCTATTGAAAAACAGCGCTAGCTTACCCTTAGCTGAGGTGCTTTTGACTTTTGTACTCTGTTTGTAGACTTCTTAAGAAGAAGATAATCATCAATCTTAACTTTCTTGTTACCTGAAAAATAGTCATTCATGTTCGGCAGTGGTGCATACACATTCTGGAACAATGGTTCACGCAACCATATATCCCTGAAAAGTGTATCATATCATACCATATCATGTCCGGTGATAATGACACGGAAAAAAACGCCATTGTATGAAATGCCACTGACTTCTGTGTTTGGGTTTGGGTTTTGGGCAGAGCATTTCCAGTATAGGGGTTTTAGGTGTTGGCGTTTTGTCGTTGGCGTTTTGTCCCAAGATCAGATTGATATTATGCTATTAATTTAATAGTGGCCCAATTTTAAAAATGTAACCAAAGTGTAGCTCACCGGTAACTGGTAGGTTCTGTTGTCCACTTGTGGCTGCCCCACCCACTCTCGCTCCACACCGTTCACAGAAATTCACATCTGACTGCTGTTTCTTTCCACACTGTGAGCAATGCTGATAAATAATAAAGATAGACAAAGTCGGCCATGGTCATGGCAAACACTTAGCAGCACCACCATGATAGAGCTGGATATGAAGTAGTATGTTTGTTGAGAAGATATAGGGAGCCTTCTGCAGACGAACAGTCAGCTAACACGAGAGCTCATCAACGATTGAAGCTTGAGTTGTAGGGATGATAAGGGACAGCAAAAAGAAAATTTCCCACAAACAGCTCCGGATGCAGTAGACATTTGGGCTTATGTTGTGGCAAAGAAGAGACACCAGAAAGCAGATCAAGATCCAACATTTCAAGGACTACAGCACCACAGGATAAAAAACATTGATAATCCTTCTCTTTCATACATACCAATATACACAATTTGGTGCATTGTAAATGGCAGAAACAATGCACCTAAAAACCAATATCAACCTTCACTAGTTCATTGCAGACCACTGGTCGGAGATGGAATTTCACCAACTAACTTATTTGGCTTATTCAGGAAAATTTGTGCCTCTTCATCTCAGCATGCAATGCGGGCTTTACGACTGAACTTAAGCACCTGTCCGACAGAGAGGCCTTAACCCCAATCAAGGATATAGGAAAGGTATTGGAGGCTATGGGACTCCTGTAGATCAGTATGCTCAAGAAATGGCGTTTGCAGATGAACTCCATTGAAATCTGAAGGTGACAATACTTTGGATCACTATTTGCAACCAGAAGGCTCCATTCTCAACACTAGTCACTGCTGGGCTCCATCTAGAAGGCGTGGTGGAAGTCTGAAAGAATTATGGAAGATGACAGCGCTCACACAGCTTCAGATTTCACACATGAAGACTTGGACAGAGACTACTGAAACAGCAACATCTTAATAGAGGGAAGTGGAGGAATGGAAGTTGATGATGTTATGGTGTCACATTTCATCAGCAGTGACGCCACATTAACCAAGCAAGTCATTGGTTTTGCATGCAGCGCCTAGTATTTAAGTCGCAGCCTTGGGTTTGATTCCCACAACAATGCGTTTTGTACCAATGGCATGAATGATTATCGAAGAATGCTTGCTGCCAGGCCATCAGCCGCTCCGTCTAGGAACAAAAGGTAACAAATGCAAGAACATTGAGAGCGGACAGGCAGGATAAAACAAGTAAAAATAAATTGAACATGAACATAGCAGAAATAGACAGCTTTTGAAATGGATCTGTAGGATATAGTATTTACTATATTCCTCACGTGATTTTGCACTGTTACTAAAATTTCTAAGTTGTGGGAAGAATTTGATAACTTGTGCCAATATTTACATAATTTAAGACAATTTTAGGTTTCGGGATTTAGCAGGTCCCCAAATGCATCACTATTAGACACTCAACCATGAGATGGGCAATTTCTCTTGATGGGCGAGTAAACCATTTCATAAGCATAAAGGATGTAGCAACCAATTAAAATTATCAATTGGAAGTTGAAAGTTGGAAGTAGGTGACTAACGAAAAAGAACCATAAGGGGACATATCCTAGACACATCAATGCTAGCTAGTAAAAAGTTTCACACTTTTCAGTTAATCGGGTAAATTAGCTAATTTTACTTTAGCTACTATGGTTTCCCTCCATTATAACATATAAAAAGATAGAGTGAAATTAGCTAGTTTTAAAAATAGATAAAGAGGTTGTTACATCCTTGAAAATGATTAATTCAAGTTACCATCGTTGTTGTTGACCTACAATTGAAAACACATTTTATTCCATGGTAGGTAAAATTACAACCAACTGCATAATAGTGAATAAAAGCCTGGTATGTATCACAGTCGCCAACTGCAATGACTGATTGCATCTTAGAACCCGTAAGATGTAGCTGTGGTATGTATGGGCTCGAAATTAAAACAACATATAATTTTTTAGATATTTAAGCATTTTAGTATTTATGGTATGATACAACAAGTTTTAGAATTTTTATTTGCGGATCATATTTTGCTCTAACTCACAAACATTAGCATAAATTATAACATTTTCACGCATAGCTCCAACGTCTCTTCCGAGTCGATATCAAAGTTTGTAAAAGACAGCAAAAACATGAATGTTATCCCAATAATATTGCAATCTATGTATTCCAGAACCATAAAATGGCGTGCTGAATGATCACTTGACTATTCTTACTATTAATTGCATAAAAATATTTACAGTATCAACAATAGGTACTCCATATTGTGATCGTTAAGTGAAAATTAACTGTCAGGCTATCAGTCACAGATGTCGTAACAATGTATTACAGCTCTACTCTATCAATCAGCTGCATGAATAAATCAGTTGCCGATTGTCTGTCGGTGGGCTGAGCCAGCTGGAATTGTTCAATAACTCGATCAAAGAACTCATCAAGATTTTCGTCCCCTGTGGTTGTTGTGTCAAAGCAGCAGTACTCTTTCGCCAGAGCAATGGATTCCTCATTTATAGTGGTTCCACATTGATAGTTAGGCAGATAAAACAAGCTATCTGGAATTCCACCCGGGCCTTCGGCGCTCTGTCTCATTGTATGTGTGTTCCAATATATCATAAATGTATGAAGAACTTTAGATATTTGTTTTTTGAATGCAACGCGCATGGAGTACATGTGAACCGTGTTTCCAGGCTCGAAGATATTAGCCTGTCTCAACATTTTGAAATGGTCAATCCAGCCATCCAGAGCAGGACGGAGTTTGCTCCAGAATGCTTCGATCCTCTGGTTGGTTATGGACTTCCCATAGATATGAGCATTTTCATTCTGGTGAAAAAATGCTTGTAAAGATGCAGCGATTCCATTTTCTGTTCCACAATCACTTCTGAGCAATTGAGGGGCCTGCCCTTGACCTTGAACAGCATCAACAAAAAGTCCTCCAATAATACTCGGGTCATTGTTCGATGTCAATACCTGAGAAGGTAAATCAATATGCATCCATAACTGAACCATCAATAGGCCAAAAATTCGATTATCAACAGGTCATAGCTTAACAATTTGTCCACATACACAAGTGAATAGAATTGAGAAATATGATTTACCACATCAAGGCTGGCAACATCAGCTGGTGTTGACGATTGTGGTTTTATTCAAAACAATGTTGCAACTACGACATGCTATGTTGTCCAACTCCAAGATTGAAATGACGCTAGCAGGATTGATTACAATATCTGCCTAATTTTAAGGGATTCTTTCACTCATTATCAACCAACTTTCCAAGCAACTTCAAATGCACAGTTTTATAAGATGTAAAACTTACCTCCAACCACAAGAGTTTCCGTGAAAACCCATCAATACACCCATGGATAGGGAAGCCATAATATGGCTTCCCTATCCATGTGCCAATTTATCAAAGCCATCCATGTGCCATACAGCAGATGGCCCTGCGCTATTATATGAACGTCGTTCCTACAATTAATAGTGCAGAATTAGCATTTTCCAGATTAAAATAGGCTTGCACATTACTATAGTTACCGAAATTAAATTAAGAATGGCAATATGCCAATGAAATGCACCATTTTTACTGTCGTAGCTTTTGAAGCCAAGGGGTGGGCATAAAATTCCAGTTGAAGCGGTAAGAGTTGACCTGCATCAAAAATCCAGCCTTTCAAAGTTAGTGACAGATTATACAATCCATCTTTTGAATCTTATGGGCCTCCAGGATCTAAGGAAAATGCCATTTCCTCTTTAATGTATTTAGTATTCAATAAGGCCACTTAAGCAAGAAGGATCACTATTACTATTAGAGCCCATTGATAATTGGAACACATGGAACCACAAGGCTGATAATTATAAGAGATGATACGTAAATGAATATCAGTTGACTGTACAGAAATAAGCTTTGCATTCATGGGGCAACTACTGCCTGACAGGATGTTACACAGAAAACAAATTGTAGAATACGAAGGATACTGTTTGGTTAGTGGTTCACATACGAGTCGTTGACTTCTCCTCTGTAGAGATGCATGAGGATCGGCTTGTCTCAGCAACTTTGCCACTTGATCTCTGACACATCGGATTCCATGACTGATCCGCAGAACTTTGGTCATTTGACGATAACCTGGATAAAATGGAGATTGTAGATTAGTAGATTAAAGATAGGGATGGAACAGGACAGCAGATTTCAAAACAGGAACGTGTTCTGCGCTTTTAAAAGAATTCAGGACCTGGTTTGGGTAGGGTCTGTACAGACCCATGCTTCACCCCATTTTTCAGGATGTGGTCTCATCACGTTCAGAACAAAATTTATTCAATTTCAATTTTTCAATTTGTCTGAGCTAGTCAGCATTAACCCTAAGGTATATCTTTGTATTTAGACTATTGATCCTACTTTTATAACATGGGTCAACCAATATTCTGACGTCTTCTCATGGTAGATATTGCTAGTATTATTTCAGGAGTTTTGTGGTCTAGACTATTCATGTTGGTCAGCAAGTAATAGACTAAGTAGTAATTGTAGACTGCAATTCAGTAATGTGTGAAACAGGTTTTGAACTGGCATTTCTACGGCTTGCTCTATTGTAGTTTCCTGTAAACAACTGCCTCATTCGTAACCAGAAAAACCATAAAAACAGTGTCATTGAGACAGATAACTATTGTCAAGTTTATTATTAAGGCTTACATATTAAAACCAACAGGAGATAAAATAGTTTAATAATTTACAGAGATGTTCTGCAGACTGCAAATTTCAGAGTAATAGTAAGCTGTTGAAACATTTTGACCTAAAGGACTTGCTGTGGCCTTACGTGATTCCTAAAGTTACCTTTGGTGTTCCCATTTTCTTGTATTTCTCGTCGAATACTAGTCGCAACTTCTTGGTCAGACTGTGCAACATTTCTTCTTTTACAACCTAGTGCCTGAATCTTGCGAAAGTAACTACGTTCACTAAGCTGAATTCCTACAACAGCCAACATCCAAACATACATGTAAATGTACGGTAAAACTGAATCGTACCCCATGTCATCATCCGTAATTATTCATATTATTGCAATCCATGATCGCCAACAGAAAACTGGTGTTGTGGTTTGATCTATAAATAATCAATACTATACACCGTAAACAGAATGTACTTGCATTGCCAAACAGGTTACTGACCAAGAGTAACCACCGTTAAGTTATATTGTGGTAAGAACAGAGATAAGGGTTCATGCCTCAGAACCACAAGGTCGCTGGTTTGAGCCCAGTCACTACCCTGTTGTTGAGATGGAAGTGGCTCTCCATACATAGATCCTAACTTGCCCATCCCACTTAATACAAGGGTTCGCGATATAGACCAGTGTTGTATCCTATTCCATGTAAAACTACTCCGTTATAATCTACCATGCATTTGGGAGAGTTACAAAAAATCAACCAAAAAGAGGTGGTCAATACTGGGGCTGGTTTTGTTATATTTTTTTACATGTATAAACAGGGTAGCTGTGTGATACGATTAAAAAGGAACACAATTTCAATTGAAGATAATTCAACAATTGCACCTCATTTGTCAATCTGACTTCCCAATGTACTCACTACTCACCATGAACTTTTTGCAAAAGAAGTCTGGTTTGGCTGTGTGGATAGCCCAATGAGACTGTATTCGCAATGATGTCATCTTCCTCCATTGTTGTTGCTGAATGATGTAGTCAGGTACAGAATGCCCACAGTGATTATTTAAGTCAAACCAAAGAAAAATTTCAGGTTTGATAATTGGCTACTATCGCTTGGAAATCACAACTCGTATGTTAAAATTCCTGAGCAAAGTTACATTGGCAATACACCCTGTCCAGATATAACAGGACACAAAAAAGGCATGGTCGAATCAGAAATGTGTTATTGCAAAATTGTGCATCTGCATGGAGCAAAAAGCAGACGGCCACATTGACTCAAATTCTAGCATGAGAATGGCCAGTGCAATGAGAGTATTACAGACATATGTGGCAGTTATTGATGGTATTAGGCTTGTACATAGCCGGATGTATTTGGAAGCATGGGTACACCATTCATATGGTAATCCTCAATTTCTGATAAGAATCGGTACCAGAAATGACAATTTGCTGGTAACAGTTTCATTTACTAGCCTGGTAGAACTGTTAAGTCTGCCAACCCCAACGCAAGGCAACTGAGTGAAAGGAGATTGGAAAAATCTCACTGAAAAGCCGTATCTTTTACAAGGCACTTGCTTGAGATTCAAATAAAATTCTTGATAGGTGTGCGCTCCCAGCCAATCCCGCAAACCTCATGAATGGCCGGGGTAACTGAAATCGAGTTAGGCTTGATACAGAAGAATCCTGATCTGAGTGATGACATACACAAACATAGTAGAAAATGGAGCAAAATCTCATTCAATACTATGGGCGCATAGGGACAGCTCATGCCCCCACCAAAAAAGAGTATCAGCTGTGCCCAGGCGCTCATTTAAATTCTGCTAGCATTTCAATTGGCTCACACAGCAAAGTGGGTGAGAGTGGGCGGCCTTGCTCTCAGCTAAAGTGCACCATATCCGGTGAAGTGAGTTTGGTAAGGTGTTGTAATATCAACAAGAGAAAATGGGTTTAAGTTATAGACGTAGGTTAACATTCACTGTACTTGCAAGAGAATCTTCAGACACTTATCCCAATAGTTAAGATTTACCAAGGAGTTAGAGAGAAGGAGTGGAAGCAAACATTCGACTTAGTACCAAAAAATCAGTGGCTATGGTTGGCTGCACAATATTTGTGTAGTTCCCCACGCTATTTAAACTTTGAGGTCATAAGGCTATGATCCATGTGTGTCAGAGACAAATAATTGCTACTTTATCAAAATAGTATTTTGAGCTATAGAGGCATATTCATTTTAATTGTTATGAACCCATTTTGTGACTTGAGGATGGCTGAATGCAAAATAAAATCTTATGTAGTAAGTGAATATGGCCCAGAGAGGGTCAATATAAACATAAAATAGACAAATTACTCCAAAAAAACATTTAAAATTATATTTTTATATCACCAAAAAATGCCCATGGCCACACTTTTATGGCCTTTTTTCTCTGATAGGCAAAGAATTTCTGACTACAGGTTATTGCTACATTTAAGCTTCGACTGTAACAAGTGACTAAGACAGTTCAATTTTCTTGGACAACACTTGCATTCTCTAAAAAAGAGGTTGTTTGCTCATGTCTTTTCATGGGTTCTTCTTTGTGCTTTGGAGCATTTTGCATAACATTATTAACCTCACAGCGCATTGGCTATTGATAAAAAATACAAACTTTTGATTGGCTCGTTATTTTTAATGTGGAGGTGAGCTCATCTTGTTTTTGAAAGGACAACTCTGATCAGGACAAACATAGATTACTGATAATCTCCTGCTTCCACTCCTTTTCTCTAAGTCTTTGCATTTACAGTCACTTAATTTATTTTTCATCGCTACAGTGAGACCTCCCAACTTTAGAGTGATTCTCGAAAATGAATTTATAGTTTTGAACAATGATAATATGAAGAGTCTAGGGATCTGCAGTGACTTCTATAGTACCCTAGATGGCCAATATGTGGTTAGAAGTAGTACTCTTGTATGTCCACATATTGGATCTGGGCAGGACACTAGAGTTTCTTCGCGTATGAAGCCAGTGAAAATGAGCAGAGAAGTCACTCATTTCTCACTCTCCGGCCAAATTAATGGTGGAGCAATTGTATGGCTGTCACTATATAAAGTCAATGTTATGAGTGAGTGAGAGTTGGCAGTTCTGTTACAGTAAGAATTACACACTGAAAGCAATAAGAATAATACAATACCGACAACCAAAAAGTTGCAATTGAATTACGAAATTAAAAACTTCAGCCCGATACCCTTTTCTTTAATTACAGACAGGTCAATAGTGTAAATTGGTAGTAGAATCAGTCAAACTCACAGTGCGACTGTATGGCTGGCCACAACATGAATGGGTGTATGGGAGAGCCCCCAGGCATTACTGTGCAAAAGGCCTTTATCAGCCACCCAACCTATCAAGAACACCCACACAAACTTTTCACAGTACATGGGGGCTGCCCCCATGCATACATGCTGATAATGCCATTGCATGGCATCAATGACTCCTGATGATTGCATTATGATCACTTTGATGATAATGGTCCACCCTGGACTACTGTGGTGCGGATATGAATGACAGAAAGAATGAGAGAGAGATGGATTCTATCTAACTTGTTCAACACATTTTTCTGTCCTGCCACGCAACAGAAACATAAGTCTCAGTGGTTAGGAGCCTACTGTTACTGACTGTGACCGGTCATTATAAAGCTCAATTATGTAGAGGCCCTGTGATTTCCGTTTATTCATTGGTACATCCATATGAACACTCCTGTGCTTGACAAGCTCCCTGCTCGTAGGTAGTTTACTTGATTTCTCAAAATCGACCAATGTGGTTGAGACATATAGGTTGATCATTCAAAGTGCCTATATGTTGTTGACAAAATGTTGGTTTGAAAGCGGTAGGTGGAGTTTATGGGGAATGATGGCCATCTCAAAAGAGTGCCTCCTTGCTGCAGAGGTTTGGGATAAACCAATAGAAAAGAGAATTTATGCTTGCAATGTCGTGTCACATATGCAAGCTACACACAACAATATACAATGCACAAATTTGTAGCACTCCCAATGGCCATGCAAATGTTCTCTGATCTTAGCAACTAAACTGTACTGTTTCTATTCCCCCGAGTCAAACAGATTAAGATAGCTCTCAGGATATTGGCAAGAGGTGTATATTTCCATATTATTGCGTAAAGAAGCTAAACCAGTCAAATGTTTCCAAAGGTGTAGCCAGATATAAGGGAAGGATCATAGGACAACGGCACTAACTGTGAGGACGGGGGTATGGGGTGGGATAGGATGGCAATAATGATGATTGCTCAGACTAAACCATCAAAATTTGTCAAAGTCACTTCCAATGCCCCAACTCAACAAAACCACTTTTCCGGATTCAAGTCTAACGACACAAGACTCTTATATGTTGACTGTTAAGCAGCTTTCTGTCGCATTGAAAAACAATGTGAATGCCATCCTATCCCACCCCAATCCCCTTCCTCAATCCAATACCCAATTATTGTGCAGCAGTCCTAAGGGAAGGATACTAAATAATTTTAAATTGGGTCAAGACAGCTGATTATGAACCGATTGAAGGCGCTTTTAAAAGAACTTTCCAGCCAAGGAGTAATATTACTCCTTGTTCCAACGCTCAAGTCAAATCAAATGCTCTTTAAACTTTTGAGATAGGTTTTCTTACTAGAACTTGAGATATATTGCAATTTGAAAAAATGAAAAGGAAGTGCTGAGATGGGCCTACATGCATAGCCCTCATTTCCTTCTCTGAGAAGAGTGGTTACTAAAACCCCACAATCTTTGCAATGAAATACACCTCCCCAGGTGGTATTTCATTGCCAAATGGGGCCATTTAAGGGTATAACCTGCAGTGGCCTTTTGACTCAACTTCTCTGCTATACATATATATATATATATATATATATATATATATATTGCAAGCACATGCTTCTGGGCAAGGTGGTAGGTAGGTAGGTGGTAGGTCTGTACCAAGGTTCGGGACTTCCAAGTGCTTTATTTTATATTTATATATATATATATATGAATGATATAAATGATATAAATAAAGTATTTCTATTCACAGCAATGAATAGGGAAAGTTCATTGTTTGCAGGTCCCGTGGTCTGGACAGAGCTTGACAAGTACTGGAATATTTATGAAAAAAAATCATCTATTTTTTAGGAGTTGATTAAAAACATTGCAAGGTATCTCTAGTCAATGAAATACCCCTATATTTCACTGGTCTAACTACTTTAGTCAGTCAATTTACAGAGATGTGTAGTAGCAGTGAGTGAATTAGTGTAAAAAAAATCCTAAGACCACGCTTTTGTGTTTAGGAATAAGCAGTGGCTTGTAGGTAACAGGGAATATATTACAGCATCATGTTGTATTTTTGTTTGTACTTATGTTATTATTGGACTATTTCTAGACATAGTTTAAGGGATGGTGTGATTCGATAAAATCTGTTTATATTATGTCTATGTATGATTTCAAGGTCCCACAACTCCATCCACATGATTTTTAGTCTGTTTTACAAGACAAAGATACATCGTTAAAACAACATAGACTTTTGCTGATTTGTCGCAGGTTGATCTGGAGTTTTGTCAAAGGGTCATCCTTGATTTCGTCGTAGGGTCATTTTTCTCTCAGGTCATTTTAGTCCTAAGGTCAATCTGTAAATCTGTCCTAGGTCGATCTGCCTTTTTGTCACAGGTGAATGTTTGATTGTTTGTCATATGCCAAACTGTTGATTTATCATAGGTCAAACTGCATTTTTGTCATAGGTTAAAATGGAAAATTGTTTTGTCATAGGTCAAACTGCATTTTTGTCATAGGTGAATATGAAAAATGTTTTGTCATAGGTCAAACTGCATTTTTGTCATAGGTTAAATAGAAAAATTGTTTTGTCATAGGTCTAACTGCAGTTTTGTAGCAGGTCACTCAGGAAATCTGTTTCATGCTGTGGCAGTTA
>ERZ1740068.907-NODE-907-length-11200-cov-9.255182_pt1 | contig 11200 bp, 8 predicted proteins | sample MGYA00581735_ERZ1740068 | MGnify/ENA primary metagenome ERZ1740068 (study PRJEB43018, sample SAMN04849740) | marine metagenome | isolation source: floating plastic debris | place: Pacific Ocean | collected 2008-08-30 | study: EMG produced TPA metagenomics assembly... | reverse complement strand
TTGATTTGCAAATCACGTGATGATTGAGGCAGTGACTGCGCTAGCGATCGCCGCGGCATCCCCCGGATTTGGTCCGGGGATATAGCAGAGAGCGCGTGAAAGCGCCCAGATATTTTAGAAGTAATTACCATAAACTGAACAATTGTTACTTAACTCCTTAGGATACTTTTGCTATATTTGATTTGAAAACAATCAATCAAAAGCCAATATCCATCACCGATAGTTCTCCCGCCTGATACCTATGACAGAAGACGTATTCAAACAAAAATTACAACACATTTCTCAACTGACAGTGAGCGAACGGTGGGACCTTCTTCGGGAAGCTGATCCCATGTATCTCACTCGTGAAGTTTTTGATGTTTTAGTGAATCAATTGGAAGACCAGGACGACCATGTCCGCTTTTTTGCCTTACATCAGCTGATTGATCGATTCCCGAAACAACTTACTACACCATCCGATGCACTGGTTGATCGAATGATAGGGTTATTGAAAGATGAATCTCACCCAGTGGTTGATCGCGTACCCTGGGCACTGAGTATCATGGGGGAGAAGGGGTTCATGAGGCTTTTGGAGAGGTCTGACACCAATGAGGTTCGACTAAAGAGAATGATCGTTTGGGCAATTGGTAAAAATGCAAATCTGCACCTTGCCCCTGAAAGATCCATCAACTTCCTGCTGGAATGCCTGGGGCATGCAGACGAAGAAACCAGGTATTTGGCAATGAGTGCACTGGTGGAAATCAGTCCACTTAAAAATTACTCCCCCTACGGCCTCAAATCCTATGATTTCACTCCGGTGTATCATCAGTTGAAGCCCGTTGCGGAGTACTTTGTTTCCAAAGATGATCACAACACTGAATTCGCAGAACGTTACCTGCGCTTGATCAATATGGCATTGAAGAATGCGTAGGTCAATCTACCTTCGCGGAAGCTTCGGCAGACGAGAAGGTTTGGGTCTGATTCCCCGAGGCTTGCCTCGGATTTAGGGTCCAGGGCTTGCCCTGGGGTTCATACCATTGATTGGGGCACCCGAGTCGGAAATATCCAGGATGCTTGCGCAGTCGCGGTTTTAGTCCTATCTTCCGGCAATGCAGCAGTTGATCATAACTCCTTTTGTTGGTATTGGTGAAATACGTTTTGGCCTCAGAGAAGATGCCCTCATGCAATTACTCGGCGAGCCCGACGAGATCATGGAGGACGAATTTACAGACCAGTCCATCAGTCGCTCTCTTGAATATCAGTCGCTTGGTTTGCAGCTGATCCTGGACTCAGAGGATGGTTACAGATTGACGACCATCACAGCGACGAACCAGACAACGACCATCAATGACATAGCGCCGGTTGGTAAGACAGAAGAGGAACTCAAGGCCCTTGCAGATGCGTTGGGAGTAACAGACCTGGTACTGGATGATGAATTGAGTGACCTGGGTTCCAAAGATTATTACTCAGATTCAAAAGGACTTTCCTTCTGGATTGTCGACGAGTTGGTTGACTCGGTGAGTATGTTCCCGGCCTATGAAGAAGATGGAGAAACCATCATCTGGCCCGATTGAGCAGGTTTTCTGACGCCGATGACGCCATCATTCTTTGGTGTCGTCCATCTACACTTCCTGTGGTTTATTAATAAATCGCTATTAGAGGCTCAGTCAAGGGACTGTAGGTTCCACAGAATCTGTGTCAATAGCTTCACTGGATAAAAATGCGATGTTGAAAATCTTCAATTTCGAAGGCAAGACCTATTACCTGGATGATGCGGTCATTGTGGGACAGAAGCCCCAGGAACTCCAGGCGATCCCCAGGATTTACAAAGGCCGGAAAGCCATTCAGAACCGTGGATTACTATGAGGTAGGGGAGTCGCAGTAGTATCAATTAACTATTTGTGTCCATTGTAGCCGGGATGGATAAGGGAAAGCCAAACACTAGTTGTGTACAGGGTGTCAATAGACCTTATCACGTTTGTTTTGTTATAGACCAGATTACAGCGCAAAAACATGTTCTTTCTATAAATTGAAACTCATTATTAATTCATAATTACTAATGATGGAAAACAGCATATGGTAAAGAACCCGGTGTTTGCATCGATAATAAATTTTTCGTGATAATCTTTAATATGTATACTTATTTGCTGTCATGAAAATCCACTTCTTAGTATTGTTTTGTTTGTTTCAGTCTCTTCAAATGTTTGGCCAGGGGCTGATTCGAGGTAAAATACTTGATCATACTACATCAGAACCTATTCCCGGAGTCAATATCTATTTGAACAACAGCCAGATAGGCACTGTATCAGAAATTGACGGCTCCTTTTCACTGGAGGTGCTTTTTGAAGGCAACGTGAAGTTGTTTTTCAGCCACATAGGTTTTAAAACCATTCAGGCGACAGTAGATGTATCGAAGGTAAAATCACTCAAAGTATTGCTGGAAGAAGATGATACGCAGCTCTCAGAGGTAGAAGTAAGTGCAAGACGGGATAAAACCTGGGAGCGTCAACTGAAGAAATTTGAAAGACTCTTCCTGGGCAATGACAAGTTTGCCAGGTCTTGCGAAATTCTGAATCCCTGGGTGATTGAGTTTCAGGAAACCAGGCAAAGATTCAGTGCAACTGCCGGACAGGTACTCAACATCCAAAACAATGCAACTGGCTACAAGGTCGCCTATTACCTGGAAGATTTCATACTGGAAGATGACATGATTCTCTATAACGGATTAGCGTCTTTTCAATCGCTTGAGCCGGCTGACCGGACACAATTTGTGTCTTGGGAAAAGAACAGGAAAAGTGCTTACAATGGTTCTTTTGCTCATTTTCTGAAGTCCGTATTGGATGATCAGGTAGAAGCCAATGGCTTTGAGGCACACCTGGTAACAACCGAGAGCGACCAGAATACCAAAATGCTCTATGATAAGTTCAGAGGCTTTGATCAGCAGGCGACGAAAGCGCTTTTGTTCACTGAAAAGGACGGAAAGCGATACCTGGATTTTTCTAATACCCTGAGGATCAATTATTATGATTCGGAAGTCACTTTACAGAATCAGTTCTCATACATAAGACTGGTCAGGCCTGTGGCTGTAGATGACCGGGGTAACATTGAAGATGTGGCTGCCCTGATGACCTTTGGTAGCATGTCAAAAGAAGGATTTCCCTACCTGATGCCGCTGGACTACGTGAGTGACGGCAAAAAAAGCAGTCTTACGCAGTTTAACAATGCGATTGTAAGACCATTTAGCCGCTACAATTCCTCAAAACCCATAGAGAAGCTTCATGTCCATACCGACAAGGACCTGTATCTCAACTCAGAGACGATCTGGTTCAAGGCCTATGTCAATGTCAATGACCAGCCCGGGAAATTCTCCAATAAGTTGTTTGTGCAGCTATTGAAGGATGAAAATGCTTATCTGAAAACGATTGTGCCGGTAGAGAATGGAATTGCCTATGGATCAATTCCTCTCAACAAAGACCTGCAAGACGGAGAATATACGCTCAAAGCTTATACGAGCTGGTCAGAGACACTGGAAGATCGCTTCCACTATCAAAAACAAGTACAGATTGGACTGGCAGGTAATGACAAGAATGACAACACCGATGTCAGCGAGGTAAGCTACCGTGTGAGAGCCTTTCCCGAAGGAGGACACCTGATCAATGGCGTGGAAAACCGCGTTGCCTTTGAAATCATCAATGATAAAGGACAGTTTGTCAACACACCACTGGTACTGATGGATGGCCAGGGCAAAGAGCTGCAAACGGTATTCCCGGACTGGTACGGCAAAGGTTCTGTGGTCTTCAAACCTTCGGACAAGAAAAGCTATCGACTGGTGGTGAAGTCTCAGCCTGCTATGGGAACATCGCTGGAGGCAACAGCAGGCCTGGAGGTGGCCATGCAGGTTACTGAGACTGAAGAGCTACTCAAATTAACCTTGCGCAGTAGTGACAAATCCCAAAAACCGGTAAACGTATTGTTGACCGCGGGGGGTACTGTGCGCTATTTCACAAGCGTGGTCCTGGAAAAGGAAGAAACCATGGAGATTGACCAGTCATTGCTGGCTGATGGAATCAATCAGGTGACGGTTTTTGACTATCAGTACCAACCCATTGCCGAACGGCTCTATTTCAAAATACCACAGCAGTCGGACCTGGAACTGACGGTGGATCAAGGAGCGAAGTGGAAACGAGGAAAGACAGTGGTCAATTTGGCTGGTACTGACACCATTCGTAGTGCCTCCATCTCGGTTATCAGCAACAACCTTTCTTACACAAAAGATGAGCACAGTGTGATTTTTAGCAATTATCTCAAACCTCATATTTCCGGTAACATCATGGGCCTGACTGATCAGCTACTGGATTTAGAGGCAACCCGCAAGCGATTGGATCTGCTCATGCTGGTCAACGGCTGGCGACAGTATGACTGGGATGAAATCAGGAAATCAGAAAAAGTTGAGCAACAGACACTGGTGCTACAGGAGGGGATTGACATCAAAGGAGCACTGATCAATAAACTCAATGGTAAGCCCTTTTCCAATGTACCACTATACCTTCTGATCAACGACTCCAAATCTGCTATGACAGATGTTATCACAGACGAGGAGGGAAGATTCGTATTTGAAAACATCTTCTACAGTGACTCCAGTGAACTCATTTTCAAGGTGCTGGGTAAGGTGAAGGGCCAGAATCAGATGAAGTTTGCCTTTGATCCGCTCAATTGGAATTCGTCTGTACCTTCTTTGCTGGATGGAGGGTATTTAACTATTTCTTCCGATGAATCGGTAGGGATGTCTTCCCTGGACAGAGACGAACTGTTGAAGTTATCCAACTATGATGGCAAGACTTATCTGCTGAAGGATGCTGTGGTGGTTGGAGAAAAAGAACAAGCGCTGCTGGCGGTTCCGCGGATATACAGTTTTCCTAACAACAGAGAAAAGGTGGTGCTTGACAGCATTGCAGCTGGTGGCAAGATCTCTACCCAGAACATTATTAACCGTAATTTCCCGTCGGTGAGGTTTGAAGTATACCTGGTGCCTGGTGAGGGACGTGTGTACGTGCTGCGACTGGCCTCCAATAATTCATCGCTGTCATCTCCTACGGGTATGAGCGTTTATGTAGATAACTTTCCGGTAGACGCAGAGTACCTTTATTTCATGAATCCGCTGGAGATTGAAACCATGGAGGTACTGCGGGGACCCAATGCTGCCATCACCGGGGCAAATTCTGCCAGTGGTGCCATCGTGATTTATACGAAACGGAATCAAGCGCAAGCACTGGAGAAACTGCCCAATTTCTATCAAACCAAGCTGAAAGGTTATCATCAATACAAGGCTTTTTACTCTCCCGACTACTCGGTACTGAAAGACCCTATGCCTGACATGCGAACGACCCTCTATTGGAATCCATTGCTCACCGACAGTGACCGTACCATTGAATTCTACAACAGTGACATCACCGGTAAGTTTCAGGTAATCATTGAAGGGTTTACAGAAGAAGGAAAGCCTTTTAGAACCGTGGATTACTATCAAGTAGGGGAGTCGCAGTAACTGGGATCATCTGTAAAGCAAGGTACTGTCAATCACCCTGTTGATTATTGTGGAAAGGTCGGGAAAGTAGTGCATGGGCTCTTCAGCAGGTGAAGAAGCCGTTGGACCAACCATGGAGCCCTGTCGGCCGTTCAATTATATATATGCAGGTCTTCGAAAAAATAAAGGTTACCATTGACAGGCATAGCTATCGGATCACCGGGTTGCATTATGGAGGTCTTTTCATATTTGCCACATTCGCCTCATTGTTGACTTTTGTTCCTGCTGTTTATTCATGGCTTTTTTATCCCATCGGTTTCGTTAGTGTGGAAATGCTACTCGCTGTTGTTCTTACCCTGCTGACAAGTATTTATGGTTTCGGTTTTATCGTGGTCATCACCCGTGATGAATTGCGCTTCTATGAGACTTACTGTTTCATTCCCTTCCTCAAAATCAAGGAGCCGCTCAATAATATTTTCATAGATGGAAACGGTCCTCCAAATGCTGAAGTAATCATAGAGTGGCAGGATGACCCATGGGCTGAAATGGGTTTTTCTGACTGGGTGGCCATCAGAAAAGGAACGGATGAATATCATTTTGGTACCAATAAAAACCACCGGGAACTGCTCCGGAAAATCTCTGAAGGAATTAAGATGATGAAGTCAGCTTAAGAATTGTTTCTTCGTTGATTCGGCTTTGTTCATATAACCCAGGATTGTGATATTGCTTTTTTTGAATAAATCTGATTTTACAGGCAACAATTGCTGGGTTTTGAGTTGGTTTTTTGAACCTGTTGTCTATCTTTACCCTAGAAGTAAGATCAGCCTAAATTAAAATATACCATCGTGCTGAACCGATTAGCAGAAAGCATAAAATGTTTTCTTTCTCCAATGATTCATAATGATATGGTGTACCTGCCAGCTGTAAACAATCAGGTTGTAGGAAAGAGACTGGCAATTATTTTCTGAAAGTTTATTATTCAACTATTTAAAAAAAACATGAAAAAACTATTCACAATTGTAATGTTCTGTGCAATGATTCATCCATCTTTTGCTCAATGGAGTAACACGGGAAATAATGAAACGCAAGGAGCGGTTAAATTGAAGGACTACCTGTTATTTGACGCAGATGGTGATTTTACGGGAGCTAATTACTTCACCATTCAGGATTCACCCTCTGGTAATTACCTACGTTTTGGCTATGGATTCAGTAATCACATGGTGATCAAGTCTTCCGGTAACATTGGTATCGGGACCATCAACCCCAACCACCGCCTGGAGGTAGAAACCACCGGAGCCAACAATAATACTGAATACCTCATTGGGGCTTTCAATCATGCGGGCAGCAACGGGGGCGTTTACCTCGGCTATGTTGGTGATGGCACTGGTTCAAAGCAAGGAAGGTTAAGAGCGGGTGGAAATGTGGATCTGGCGCTGGGAACAACCTCTTTCAGAGAGGCTATTGTGATCAACGATAGTAACGGTGATGTGGCTGTTGGCAGAAACACTACGACCATTACCGGTACTGGTGTCACAGATCTGGTAGTAGGAAATGCAGGGACCAGCAGAGGGATCGTTATCAATGGTGGTTCCAGCGGCGATGGTATTCTGTCTTTCGCCAGTGACGGCGCGCTTTCTTCACGCTTGATTTATAACAACGGTTCAGGAACACTACACTTTCATAAGCCTTCTACTGGTAACCTGTTGTCGATTAATAATACGGAAATGGACCTCAAAACGAGGTTGAGCCTGGTGGGCGGTCTCGGTGACCTCATTTCCCTTTATGACGACAGGATTGGGAATGCCAATATGTATGGTTTTGGTATTGAAACCAATGGTGGCACCCTTTACAACAAGGCCGTTTCAGGATATAACTGGTACCTTAACAAAAACGCAGATCAAGGGGCTGGTGCCATCATGAAACTGAACAGCACGGAGTTGGTAGTAGATGCACGGATCAGGTCTGAAGAGATCAAAGTAGAGGTAGTCAATGGTGCAGATTTTGTTTTTGAACCTGACTATGACCTGCGATCCCTGAAAGAGACGAAGCAGTTTATTGAAGAGCACAAACACTTGCCTGAGATTGCACCTGCACGGGAGATGGAAGCAGAAGGTCTGGACCTTGGGAAGATGAACATCAAACTCTTACAGAAAATAGAGGAACTCACGCTTTATCAGATCCAGTTACTGGAGCGCCTTGAAAAGGCTGAAAAAGAAATTGTTGAGCTTAAAAAAGATAAATAAGTTGCATGATGTAACTCCAGGGACATTGCCACATTCCTGGCGTGGCCAACAGCAGGGGTAAGCATCACCAATAGCGTATTAGAAGGCCCGGGTTTCAGAGATGAACCCGGGCTTTTTCGTTTATTCTCAGCAAGTCAGACCCTGATGGAAAAGTATGGGGCAATTCAACTTTCTGTGGATTGGATTTAATCCAGAGGTCTCATTAATACGCATGAATGGCATTATATTTGGATAGTCCATGACAGCACTTACCATATCAGGCATGAAGATCTTATTTGCATTTACCTTTTTATTGTTGACTTTCTCAGGGCATGCTCAGAAATCGGAGTCTGTGCAAAAGGCGATGGCTTTGCTGAAGAAGTACAGTCCTGAGGGTTATTATGTCATTACGCAGGCTTCTAATGTGCCGGGCAAGTATAAGTTTGGTCGCTGGACCTACAGACTGGGACCGCAAATGGGTGTGGGGATGTACATCAAAGGTAAAAGCGATGAGAAGATTGTGAAAAGTCTGAGTACGGCTGTGCACGAAATGACCCATTCTTACACACATCGCCTGGTTTATCAAACCTTGCAGGAACAAGACCAGGAGCCGGAACCCAAACAGGAATACATGGTGATTCATATCAAAGAGGAAGAGAAGATATTGATCAAGGAAACGGAAACTTTTATCGGCCGCGCCCTGGTCAGTTTCATTCCTGAGGACTTGAGAACCTTTCGGTTCGATACTTACATTGATACCGGAAGTGGGCTCTTGAGTACTCAGAAGTCAGGGGTCTATGGCTTGCTCAACGAGTTTTCTGCTTACTATCACGACTCTAAAACTTCCTACGATCTGTATGACTATTATATGAACGAAACCGACCAATCCAATGATGATTACCTCGCTTATATGAGTAACTTCAATAGTGGTTTCTATGCCTACTCAGAATTCAAACATTACATCCTGAGTTATTTGCTGTTTGCTCAGGAGAATCACCCCCGTATTTACCGTGATATCATTGCCAACGATGCTTTCAAAGCGGCTTTTTTAGAGACTGAGCGGCTTTATGCACAGTTGATTGAAGACTATTTTCTGAGAAATGAACAGATCGCCTCCCGACTGCAGGAGCAAGGTATTTCAGTGAGGTTTGAGGAAGAATATACCTGGATTGGTAACTCGGGAGTGGGCAATTTTATGAAAGAGTATACGCTGCTGCAGACCGAACTCGCAAAAAGCAAATATGTGGCCATGATGAAAATACTTTCCACACCTTAATACGCGTGGTTCGGCTGAATCAATTAAACTAATCTGCTCTCCAGGTCTGAAAAATACTCCAGGCCGCTGTTTTTGATCATTCTGATGTTGGCTGGCTCGATGTAGCTTTGCGTAGGAATTTTGGACGTTTACTTGTCAATCTTAACTTGCCAACAGACTTTTTTTTTTAAGATCAGCGATGATTGAAGAAAAATGCAATTCCATGTGTTGAACTTTGGTGGAACATGTTATTTGTTTTTATCTTTAAACAATAAAAGGTTGACTGCAGTATCAACAATCGATCAAGAACCATAGAGAAGTAATCAACATCCTGCAACGGTATCGCTTTTGCTTAAAATTGGTGAGCCGAATCAGGATTAGCTTGTCTCCCTGATGTCCAAAATGATATTGTAAACCAACTTAAACGCCATGGAAGGTTTGACCAGCATTTCATTTATTTCAGTTTAACTAATTATCTAACAAATCTATTTGACCAATCTAAAATTTTTTATCATGAGAAAAACAGGTTTTCTAATTGCATTATTGTTGAGTTGTCTGACAGTCTTCGGGCAAAGTAATAGTTTCCCTTCAAGCGGGAACGCAACAATTTACCAGTCTAGTGGCACCTACAGGTCCTACGATGTAGTCAACTTCAATTCCAACGTGGTAGCAAGGCATGAGGCGACCACTGACGGGACTGGTCAGTTGTGGTTGCGTGATGCTGCCGGGAACTATCGGGCGATCATCAGGGGTAACAATTTTCCTTCAGTCATTTCCAGTGAGCTCATCCTTGGAGCCTATACCTCCACCAGTAAAAGCAGGAGGTTGTTTGTAGATGGTACCTCAGAGTTTGTGGGAAATGTCTATGGACAGTCCAATGTGGAGCTCAAACAGGCGAGTGGGAGCTTTAGGGCTTACGATGTAATGAACTTCAATAATCACACGGTCGCCAGGTTTGAAGCTACGACCAATGGTACAGGCCAGTTGTGGTTCAGAGATCAGAACGGGAATTACAAAGTGTCTATCAGAGCGCATGCAACCATCCCTTCGTCTATCGCCGGAGAACTGGTATTGGGTGAATATGCCACCACCTCTAAGGGGAAAAAACTCTATGTAAAAGGAGACTCCTGGATAGCAGGAAAACTTGGAGTGGACGGTCAGCTAAGAGCAGAAGAGGTAAAGGTGGAAGTCATTAACGGCGCAGACTTCGTTTTTGAGCCCGGTTATGATTTACGTTCCCTGGAGGAGACGAAGGAATTCATCACCAGAAACAAACACCTACCGGAGATTCCTTCAGCAAAGGAAATGGAAACCGAAGGGCTGGAACTTGGGCAGATGAACATTAGACTGCTTCAAAAGATTGAAGAACTTACCCTTTATCAGATAGACTTACTGGAGCAGTTGAAGCAGCAACAGCAGGAACTGCAACAATCCAAAGATAGAATCTTACTCCTGGAAAAATCAATGAAGGACCTAAAGCAGGAAGGTCAATAAGGGCTATAGAGAGAACTCACATATCATTGGTATGTAGCTGATTCCTTATTGAATCCGGGTATTATACCGTTATTTGAAAAATTGATCAAAAATTCACCTTTAAAGTGGAGTGATGTTGTGAATTCTCTTTTATTTTTAAGGCAACATAGTGAATAAATATGACCATAGCTGAGTATGAATTCTTTATTGACCATTCAGCTATTGCCTGATCAAAAACTATATTGATCAACCACTAGCAAAACGTTGCGCAGACAATTCTTTACTTTAATAGTGATTGTATAGCGGCACTTAGCAAGTCATCCGTTGATGAACTAAGTATGCTTTATAACGACAGTGTAAATATTTTTAATAAAAACCATTAGATCCCTCTGTTGAGTAATAAGTGAATTCATCCATTGGGGTCAAAAAAACTAACAATATGAAAAGACTTTATTTTTTACCTCTATTTTGTTTATTGGCCAGTTCTTTGATCGCTCAAACCTGGAGCGGAACAACACCAGGCAAGATTTATTATGATCAGGGAAATGTGGGCATTGGCGTGACCTCTCCCAGTGCTTTATTGCATGTAGGAGATGGAAATGTAAATTTCAACACCTCTGATCCCAACAATGCGGGATTGAGCATCAAGTTTGACAAAACTACCAACAACAACGGAGTGGATGTAGACTTGATTATTAATTCAAACTCAGGATCTCCAATCGTAGATTGGTATGTGCGCAACTGGGGAGG
>ERZ1740068.906-NODE-906-length-11206-cov-9.428571_pt1 | contig 11206 bp, 7 predicted proteins | sample MGYA00581735_ERZ1740068 | MGnify/ENA primary metagenome ERZ1740068 (study PRJEB43018, sample SAMN04849740) | marine metagenome | isolation source: floating plastic debris | place: Pacific Ocean | collected 2008-08-30 | study: EMG produced TPA metagenomics assembly... | reverse complement strand
TCCTTTTTTTCGGCTGGCTCTCAAAAGCACCCTCAGTGTTCCCTTTAAAAATGTGATCATATTCTTCTATGGTTGATGGTTTGCTGAATTTTTAATGATAGTTTACAGAAGAGTAACTGACCGACTCCCTGATTTTTCATTAAGCCAGGTCATCAGGCAGATTAGCCATTCTACCAGATGCCAGATATACTACAGCAACAGGTCAATTTTCATTGATCCAATAGACTTATTGAATGTGTCCAGTACAGGAAAGGCAACTTCCGCACATTGTCAATACTAGCATATAGCCAGGGTAAATCCCCAAATTGGGTAGGGATATCCTCATATATAACTGGGGGAAAATACATGTTTATGGGGATTTTTTCCGATGTAGATCTGGCCTAATTTGTTAACAGCAAATCTTTTTTAACATAACGGGAATAATATATGAATATCAAAGTAACACCACGAAAACTACCTAAATCCTTTGATCAGGAGAAAACAGTGAAAGAGTTCAACAGACACAAATACCAGCAGTTACTCATGTCTGTTCTGCTGGACGGGTCCAGTATTTTTACAGATGCAACACCTACACTCGGGCAGTGGGGAAATATCGTATCTACCCTTGTTTATGGCGCGGCTATTTTTGTAATCTACAGGAAAAGAAAGTTCATGGCCGTGATTGCGGCAATCAGCGGTACCTCAGTAGAACTGCTTACAGATATGGACATGATTCCTGTAGCCATGCTGACCTGGGTATATGCCTATATTGTCAGTAGCCATAAGACATTGGATAGCTTTTACGAAGAGAAGCGAAAAAACTTTGATTACCTCAACAACCACTACTTATAATCCTGTGCTTCATCACGGCAGATATATTTTCTAAACTGCGCCTACAGTAATTACAACATGTACCCGATGTCACCTGACGTTGGGTGCTTTTACTTTTTAATCCCTGAAGGATACCTAAATCCCCTGGTCGTGCACCTCAATCCTTCTGCGAGCGCTAAAGCTACTCTGTGCCTTGCTTCGCCGAAGCTTCGCGAAGGTAATGGAGGCGCTGTTTAGAGGTTGGTTCATTCAATCCCGTTCCAGTGCGTTCTCCATACTTCTTTATTACTTGCTTAGCTTAAAACACCCCGTCTGAGGCTGTCATTGCATCATGTTACCAGTGCGTAAAAAATGAGTAAATCATGGTAATTTTTATGACTAGTTATAGAAAATAAGTAGATATGGTATAAAAATATGCGTATTAAACTAAAAATGAGAAAGTAATTTACATACATGATTAGTTAATGAGTAAAAAACTTAGTATAATTGTTTAAAAGTTGAATATTGGGTGCGTATGACGTGCGCAGCATGGGCAGAGATGGAAGGTTGCCCTACTGCGAAAACCGATGTTCAATGACGGCTAATTTTTAAAATCGAATTTATTGGTGTAGGTGTGCTCATACTGTAGTGGTATAGGTAATACCGGACGGCATTGGTGCTGTATGCATTGCCCTATACGGGTGATACCTGCAATTCCTGTGTCTAAAATAATCAGTGATGATGAACAATTACGTGATCATATGTACTTGTATTTATCTCGCTATTCGGCTGGCAGAGCATTTTATCATATTTTATGCTCATCTCAAGTTGCCAAAAGACAGGTTGGATAAATACCGAAAATTCTACGAGGTGTACAAGCCCCGCTACTTGTCTCCATGGCCCTTCAGGAGGACGCCTAAAAGTTCATGACCTCTACGTTTGGTTGGGCTTTTAGTTACCCGCTTGTATTAGGAATCAGTCTTTTAGCAAAAAGACCAAAAATATTTGTAATGCTCTGGGCTGTTTGGGTATTAACTGACATGAAAACGAGATCGCTGTTGCGGATGCATCGCACTCGATTTTTTTATGGTGTCGGGCATTCCAGTTTAGCTTGTAGCCAGTGGTTGGTCCTGACAATTCCAATAAGACGGTATTACGGCATTGCTAATAATCACTTACCACAGATGACGTATCATTATTTAGATTACGCTGCCATCGCTGTTTCAGCAACTGATAGTTGACTTGCCAGCTGATCGAGGTTTTTTCTGGCGATTTTTTTCAATGCGCGGCTCACGAGGAATTTGTTATAAAAGAAGCCGGTGAGGCCATTCATGGTATTGTAGCTGATCGTGTATTTGATGCAGGTTTCATCTGCGGTCTTGTTACACAATTCATATTTTACTTTGATAACGCCAAGTGGTAAAGGTTTTACTCCTGTTTCCAGGTATGGCTTGCTTTCTACCTGCCAGTTCAGTAATGACTTTTCTATGGCGTGTCTGCTGATGAAGTTGAAGCTGCTGGTGTCCAGTAAAGGGTTTTGTGGGTCGATGCTGTTGATCTGTTTCCTTACTACTTTTTCAGCTCTGTTGGGGATACCTGTTTTGGCAATCAGGTCCATCACATCATTCAAACTGTTCTTGACAATCTTCTTTACTACAATCTTTTTCATCACTGGTATGTATTAGTTCGGTAATGTAAAAGTAATACCAGTGAAGCCGTAAAACACCTACCATAAATAGACAATTAGTAGACAACATCAGACCGATGTTCAACGACTGTAATCCTTATGTGAATGCTGCGTAGCCGGTGACGACATGCCGTCTTTTCTTTTGTAATGGCTACTCCGTTTTCAGTGAATCGGCTGGGTTCTTGCGAGCGGCTCTCAATGTCTGAGACATAATGGTGACCATGCCCATAGACAGCATAATAGCCGTACTTATGGCAATGGTCCCGAAGGTAAGCTCTACTCTGTTGGCTATGTTTTCAAGCCAGAGATTATTGACAAAGAAGCTCAATGGAGCAGCGATGAACACCGCTATGAGTAGTAGGATGAGAAACTCTCGTGAAAGCAGATAGACAATGCTCATTTCAGCAGCTCCAAGTACTTTTCTGATGCCAACCTCTTTGGTTTTTCGCTCTGTGCTGTAGATCGCCATCCCCAGTAGGCCCATGCAGGAAATACCTATGGCGAGGAATGACAAGTAGCCAATGATGGATGCGATATCCAGTATAAAAGCATTGCTTTCACTCACCTCCTGATCCATCATCTCGTATTTGAAAGGGTGCTTTTGATCTATGGATTTCCACTGTTCCTCCAGTTTGCTCAAAGTAGTAGTCAGATTGCTCCCTGCTACCTTGACGTTTAGATAGTTGAAAGCAGCGGCATCATTTCGCAAAACCAGGGGAGTGGTCTTCTCATTCATCAGCAAATTACTAGACCTGAAATCTTTCAACACACCCATTATCTCAAATTGTTTATTTCCTGCAGCTCCTATAATGACCTGCCCTATTGCTTCTGCGGGACTGCTGTAACCCAACTGCTTTGAGGCAGTTTCATTGATAAGAATGTAGCTGCTGCTGTATGCGTTTTTTGTGTCCCGATAATTGCTGCCGGCAATGAAACTCAAGTTCAATACGTTGGGGAACTCTACACTGGCAGCGAGGTATTTGAAGTTCCAGGAGCTTTCTTCGTCTTCAGGTTTCCTAAAAGAGATGATATTTGTATAGCTGGTGGCAGGAATGTAATGGCAAGCGGCAATTAACTCAACACCTGCTACACTTTCAAAGGCTGAAGTAAGCATCTTATGGTCATTTCCCTGTAGGGATACATTGACGATGTTTTCCTGCTCAAAGCCATAGTCGAAATGAAGGTAGTGTCTAAATTGCTGATAGATCACAGTGGTGGTGACGATAAAGAGTAGGGAAATGACCAATTGTGACGTATTCAGTAACTTTTGCATGCCCCACTTACTATTGAGAAGGCCTTTTCCATTCTTAAACGCCTTGGTCACAGAGTTTCCAGACAAGACCAGGGCGGGATACAGCCCGGCCAGGACCCCGATCAGAACAGCAAAACCCAAGAATTGCAGGTGCATTTGTACAGTGTTTGTGAGATCAAAATTGAAGTATTGATTGGCCCATAGATTTAGAAATGCCTCTTTAGTGAAACTCAAGGCAACATAGGCTAAGATCAGTGCCAGGATAGAGGTTAGGATTGCCTCGGTGAGAAACTGAAAGATCAAGTCTTTTCGCCTGGCTCCTGTTACTTTTCTGATGCCAATTTCTTTCATCCGCTGTAGCGATTTGGCGATGGAAAGGTTGGTGTAGTTGAGGCAAGCCATGATCATCACCACTGCTGCCAAAACCCCCAGAATATAGTAACAGAAGTCAGGAAGTTGAGGTTTGGGCAGGTTGTTAATCAAAGGACTGGGCGTGATGTCATTCAAAGACTGGCTGTCCATGTAAAAAGACTCGAATCCAGCCAGCTCGCTATATGCATTTTCTGAGATGCTATTCAGTACAAAGTCTAACTCCTGCCTGGATTGATTTTCAGAGAGCATCACATAAGTATAGGTATTGAAGTAATTTGTCCAGCTACGTTCCAGGTCAGTCAGTTTTTCCTCCTTGGTCAGGAGCTTTATCATACTGGAAGAAACCAGCACGTCAAACTCCAGATGAGATTTGATGGGGCGGTTGTTAATGACGCCGGTCACCGTAAAGGTTCCCCAGTCAACCTGCCTGGTGGCTGAACCGATATTCAAAATATCCAATCCAAGATCTGTAAACTCCACCGTACGTCCTATTGGGTCATTGGTGTTGAAAAGTGCATAGGCCTTTTCAGCCGATAGTACAATGGATCGGGGCTGGGATAACGCGGTGTGAACGTCTCCTTGCTCCAACTCACGATCGAATATTGTGAAGAATTGAGTGTCAGCAAAAAAACCTCTGACTTCTATCGTTTTCTGATCCGACGATACATCGCCACCAATGCCGTCTCGTAGTTGTGTGACGGTTTGTAGTTGGGGATAATCTTGTAGAAGTGTTTGAGTGAGGGGATAGGGTGTTGTAGCATACAAACTCTGGCCAGTACCTTTTGAGCTCAGAATCCGATAAACGCGATCTTTGTTTTGATTGTACTGGTCGTGACTTTTTTGATCTGACAGCATGGAGAGGATCAACATGCAGACAGACATGGCCACTGCCAGCCCAAAGATGTTGATGAAAGAGAAAGTTTTATTTTTAAGAAGGTTTCTGATACCGATTTTGAAATAATTTTTGAACATACCAAATGTGTTTAGTCTGTAGGTCCCATCGCTGGGTTTGATAATATTGGGTCTGAAAAGTAAGATGACATCAGCCATGAAATGCAGGTCTGCATTCCTCTTGCTGTTGGTTTCCAGTCGTTCCTCATACAGTTCCATGAGGTCGCCTTCAATAGGGCGTACCAGGTCAGGATGGCAAAACCATCTCAAAAATTTGATCATGAAATGTGGAGGATGTACCGGTTTACTCATCCCTGATGCATTTAGAAGGATTTACATTGGCCGCTTTTAAGGTGCGGAGCGCCACAGTGAGCCAGGCAATGGCCAATGTAAGGATTGCGCCCAGGACAAAGAAGGACCAGTTGAGATCAATTCTATAGGCAAAGTTACTGAGCCATTCCGACAGCAACCAATAGGAAAATGGCACCGCAGCCGCGATGGCAATTAAGACCATTTTGGTGAAGTCACTGGTGAGCATATAGACGATTTGTCTGCTCCCTGCTCCAAGGATTTTCCTGATTCCTATTTCCTTGATTCTGCGCTCAGTAGAAAAGGCGGCCAGTCCAAATAGTCCCAGACATGAAATCAAGATGGCAATGATGGCAAAAAATCCGGCCAGTCTCCCCACCCTCTGCTCAGACCGATAGAGCCTATTGTAACTTTCGTCCAGGAAGTTAAAATTGAAAGTAAGTCCAGGATTGAATTGATGATAGATTTCTTCCAGTGATGCAATGGTCTGTTTTTCGGTGCCGTTCTTTACCTTGATGACGATTGTATTGGCATCTTCAGGTTCATAGATCAGGAACATGGGCTCAATCTGGTGGTGAAGTGATAAGTAGTGGAAATCTTTGACAATGCCTATGATTTCGCGATTGCCTCTGATGTTAACTACTTTGCCGATGGGGTCTTCAATGCCCATCTGGGCGATGGCAGTCTCATTGAGGATAATTTTCTTGTGTTCATTACTGAATTTCCTCGAAAAAGACCTGCCAGCTGTGAGTTCAATACCCATGGTTTTGATGTAGTCAAACCCTACGTAGCCAAAGGTAAATTGCATGGGAGGCCTGCCAGGGCGCCGGAAACCTCCACAGCTATTGCTGAAGTGCACGGGGCTCCCGTCCAGTACTGTGGCACTACTTACGCCGGGAATGCTGCGCGTGGCTTCCAGAAAAGGTGCGATACCGTTAACAAGGTCTCCTTCCTTTTCAATGGACATGAGATTGTCAGTGGCGTAGCCCAGGTTTTTGGATTGGACAAAATCTATCTGGCGGGAGATGACTATCACAGAGACAATCAGCACGGTAGATACTACAAATTGAACAATGATCAGCCCTTTTCTTATCAGTAATTCACCAAAGGAAGTTTTGATCCGGGTTTTGAGCGCTTGCAATGGATTGAACCCCGCGATGAATAATGCTGGATAACTACCAGCCAAAAGTGCTGTGAGGAGGATAAACCCAAGAAAATAGCTTAGAAATGATAAGTCAGGTGCGAAGGAGATGGTTTTGTCGGCAATGTAATTGAAGTAATCCAGTGACAGAAGGACTAGCACAATGGCAACAACTGCGGCCAGGGCAGTGAGTAGCGTTGACTCCAATAGATGTTGGGAAATCAGGCTGGTGCGGGAGGCGCCCACCACTTTTTTGATACCCAGTTCCTTCATGCGCCTGTTGGCCAGTGCAGTTGATAAGTTGATGAAATTGATGCCGGCAATCAAGAGGATGATCAGTGCTACGATACCAAGCAGTCGCACATACTCAATGCGCCCTCCGGCAACTGAGCCGTTTTCAAAGCGGTTGTACAGGTACTTCTCCGTGTACTTTTGCAAAAACATCTCAGGGAGGTGTGCATAGGTACTGTCCATGGAAGGGTAGGGGCGTTTCGCTGAATAGATGCGGTCCAGTTTTTCTTCAAAACGGCCGATGTTGACATCTTCTCTCAGTACAACGTAGACATCCGAGCTGTTACTGTCCCAGCTAAAATTGTCCGGGTCGGTCGTATCCAGAAGTAGCTTGTTAGTAAGCAGGAAATCGAACTGCATCGAGGTGTTGACCAGTGACAGATCGCAGATGCCTGATACTACGTAGTCATTCTCATACATGATCTCTCCATCGGTATTGTCAAGCAGGTGGACTAGCTGACCCATGGCTTCAGCAGGGTCTCCAAACAACCGCTCCGCCATAGACCTTGATAGTACGATGTTGTTTTTATCAGCCAGTGCGAGATCCCGGTTACCAAATTCCAGCGGAAAAGAGAATATATTGAAAAACTCGTCTCCGGCATGTAGTCCAGTGCCTTTGACTTTTCCATTGTCATAGGAGAGGATGGCACTGCTGACCTCTTCGTTGACTGCTACTGCCCGCTCTACCTCCGGAAATTCCTCCTGAAGTAACGGAATCAGGAAATGAGAATTGGTCTCTGCAGTCCGGATGCCTCGCTCTCCCAGTTGAATGTTGCGCAAGGCTTGATATAGTTGCGGGCCCGATGTGTGAAACTGGTCTTTATTGACTTCATCGGCTATCCACAACCAGATGAGCAGTACTGCTGCCATGCCGGTAGAGAGTCCGATTAAGTTGATGAGGAATGAACTTTTGTGTTTTTTGAAGTTCCTCATTGCGAGGATGAGATTATGTCTTAACATGCCGTAGAAATTGAGTCTGTAAGTACCTTGTGTTGATTTGATAATGGCTGGTCTGAACAATAGCAATACATCTGCTATGAATCTCAGATCAGCTTTGATTTTTCCTTTTTCCTGCACCCTTTCTTCGTACAATTCCATGAGATCGCCTTCTATGGGTCTCACGAGGTCCGGATGGCAAAACCACCGGAAGAAGCTAAGTGGTAAACCTGGCGGCCGGGTTTGCTTATTCATATCGCAGCGAGTCAACCGGATTTTTTCTCGATACCTTGAGCAGCTGTGAACCGATTGTGAGCAAGGCGAGCAACAGCATGATCACGATACCCAGTAGGATAGTGCCAAGTCCAAATTCTACCCGATTTGGAAAGGATTCCAGCCATTGGACATTGATCAGGTAACTGAGTGGAGCAGCGATGAGGCAAGCCAGCAGCATGATGATGGCATAGGATTTCCCTACCAGTTTCATCAATTGTATTCCACTGGCTCCCAGTACTTTCCTGATGCCCACTTCTTTGGTCTTGCGCTCGGCGGTATACATGGCCACTCCCAGTAGTCCCATGCAGGAAATGATCAGAGACAATAAAGTGATCACTCTGATGACCCAAACCAGGTCACTGACCATCTGATTGGCTCGTTGTAACTGGTCTTCGTAAGCATAGGCCTTGAATGGATGAATTTCATCCATAGATTCCCACTTTTCAGCCAGCAGATTGACCATCGCTTTGCGGTCTGAAGGGGCGGTGCGTAAATTGAGATAGCTAATGATCTCAGGATGGTAATGCATCACCAGCGGAGTCTCACCATTGCCCATGATAGGCGCCTGAAATTTGAAATCTTTGATAATGCCAGTAATCACATAGGTACCCCTAAGGGCTTCTATTGATTGTCCAACCGCTGCCAGGTTGTCTTCGAATCCCAGTATCCGTGCTGCCGATTCGTTGACAATAACTTTTTGGGCATTGGCATCCGCCGAAGTGAAGCCTGTGCCGGCAATCAGTTCTAAGCCCATATTGGAAATGAAATGATGGTCTATGCCCAATGTCTCCGATTGATGAGGGATGTCCTCCTCTGGTAGGCGAATAGAAGCACCGTTGGTATAAAGTAGCGCAGGCACAAATTCTGATGCAGAAACCCCTGTTACACCCGGTATCGTGCTGAATTCCTGCTGCAAGAGACGATAATCATTTCCCTGTACAGGGATATTCCAGACATCTGCCGTGTTGAAGCCGTATTCGTAATGCATGATGTAATCAAACTGCCTGCCGATCAAGAGTGAGGTAATGATGAAGAACAGCGAAAAGGCAAACTGAGTCACGCTCAGCATTTTACGTAAGCGGTTTTTGCCTGTTTTACCTCCTGAAAAATCTTTTAAAGCTTTCAAAGGAGTAAAACCCGATAAGACCAGAGAAGGGTAGAGCCCGGCAATGAGTCCTACCAGCACAGCAAATAAAAGGAATATTCCTAAGATGGTAAAGTTTAGTGACAGGTTGAATGAGAGGACCTCGTTAATCCATAAGTTGCTGAAGGTTGGCTTGAGCACAAGCAGGAGTAGGTTGGCCATAGCCAATGCAAGTAATGAGATCAGAACTGATTCGGTGAGAAACTGAAAGACCAGATGCCACCTGGAAGCACCATTAACTTTCCTGACACCTATTTCCCGAACGCGGGTTAATACGCGTGCCAAAGACAGGTTAGTGTAGTTGAGACAGGCGGAGCACATGATGATCAGCGCGAGTACAAAAAGTACTATATATGCTTCTGAAGGCAGTCTAAGGCTGAGGGGAGCACCCACAAAAGAGCCAGTGATGATTTCGTTCATGCTCTGGGAAAGTAATTCCATGGTTTCGAGACCTACTGTACTTTGATAGTTTGTAGTGGTTAGTTCGGCCAGTGCTGCATCAAGTTTTGCGCGTTGACTGCCTTCCATTAGTTTGACATAGGTGTAGACATTGGAGTATTGTTTCCAATTTTCCTCGTCGTTGTTTTTGAAGCCATTTTCCTGCAGTGTGGGAAGTGTTGTATCCGCGATGAGCATGTCAAATCTGATGTGTGATTTGTATTGACTCATGTCAATGACTCCCGTAATGGTAAAGAAGCCCCAGTCTTGCGGAGTGTCTTCTTTGACGTTGCCTATGTCAATTTTGATCAGTTCCAGTCCACGGTCTGCATAAGCGACGATTTTGCCTACGGGGTTTTCCTCAGGAAATAGTCTGTCGGCCACTGCCCTGGTGATGACTACTGTGTTGGGTGACTGCAAGGCCTTGCGGGCATCACCCTGTTCCAGTTGAAAGTCAAAGACCTGGAAGAAGTTTGGATCAGTGATGAATCCACGTACTTCTGTGCTATTCCTGTTGGTGGACTGCTGGTGGATCATATCGCCACCTACTTTTCTGAGCAGATGGGTGGCGCTTTCTACAAAAGGATATTGCTGCTGCAACGCCGATGCCAGCGGGTAGGGGCTGGGACCATTGGGTAGTGATGAGTCTTTGAACTTGGTCAATACCCGGTAGATTTGTCCCCGGTTTTGATGGAATTGGTCGTAGCTGTATTGGTCATTGAGCATGAGCATGATGACCAGTGATACAGCCATTGCCACCGCCAAACCAAATACATTGATCAGCGAGAAGGACTTGTATTTCAGGATATTCCTGAAGCCTACTTTGAGATAATTGTTGAACATACCTAATAAATTGAGTTGTTGAGTGCCTTGTAATGTTTTGATGATATTGGGTCTCAGCAGCAAGAGTATGTCAGCTGCGAGTTTTGTGTTTGCATGTAACCGTCCAGATGCTTTGAGTCGCTCATCATACAACTCTATTAAATCTCCTTCTATGGGATCTACCAAATCCGGATGGCAAAACCACCTGAGGAAGCGTAGGAAAAGCTTTGGTGGCTGTCGGTTCATATGATACGATCCAGGCTGAATTTGACATCAAGAGAGATACCTGGAATCGCGTCCCAGAGAGAATTGCGGGTGCTTCTGGTATATTCCATAGCCTCTTTGCCTAAAGCGGTAATTTTGAAGAAACGTTTAGGTCTGCCGGCCCTTTCCTGTGTAGCCTCTCCGTCATGAGACTTGAGATAACTTTTGTCTTCCAGTCTCTTGAGGGCAGATTGCAGAGCGCCCACACTGACTTTACGATTCAGTCTGGTTTCTATTTCTTTCTTGATAGAAACACCATAAGCGTTGTCATACAAGATAGCAACCGTAAGCATCACTACCTCTTCAAATTCGCCTAATTGGAACTTTTTCATTGGTTTAAATAATTAATTCCTAAATGTAGTATAATGCTAATTAACGGAAAGATTTAATTAATTCCTAATTGTAGTAATATTTTTCCTTGCACTGTCGCCAGTTTGCAACTGGTGCCAGCCTCTCCAGTCGTGAATTCATCGCTATATACTTAGCACAAGACATAGCTCGAAGGATGGAAAGGTTGTGCAAGAGCACTACAGGCCAGAATATAGAGAAAGGACCGCTTAGGTAGGGCCGCTTAGGTAGGGCCGCTCAGGTAGG
>ERZ1740068.905-NODE-905-length-11211-cov-7.395751_pt1 | contig 11211 bp, 6 predicted proteins | sample MGYA00581735_ERZ1740068 | MGnify/ENA primary metagenome ERZ1740068 (study PRJEB43018, sample SAMN04849740) | marine metagenome | isolation source: floating plastic debris | place: Pacific Ocean | collected 2008-08-30 | study: EMG produced TPA metagenomics assembly... | reverse complement strand
GCATCATCCACAAACCCCTCAGCAGCCATGGCTTGTGAGAGTTCATTCAATACATGGTAATAGTTGTTGTTGTCCAACACGGGCTTAGCCAGTTGTTTCAATTCAACCTCAAATTCTTGCAGATTGTCTACGTTAAAAAAATCGAGGATTTTTTGTTTGTAATGGTTTTCAGCGGGTAAATCCCCATAGAATTGGGCAAACAAAGAATAGCTGGAAGAGCGGCTCGCCCGAACTGAATATATAGTTTGTAACAAGTCCCAAACCTTGTCTTCGAAGCCCCCCTTGAAGGAATACCCATTGATGAGGTGTACGAGGTTGCTCACGAAATAAGTACTCTTTTTGGGCCGGTCTTTGTCAAGCTCATAAATCTCTTCAGAAATTTTGATGTAATCGTCTAACCGTCTCATGGCCGCCAAAAAATCGGATTGGTGGTACAAGGAACCAATGATCAAATTGGTGTCGTTGACTGCCTTGGAGCGTTCGATGCAATCCTGAGACAACGACATCCCTTTTTCCGCATCGCGTTGAATAAGGGCCATCACAATACGATGAAAATCCATCAATATCCCAGCCTTTACAACATTTTGCTCATTGGGATCGAAGCGTTCATAGTATTTTAATTGTTCTTCAAATACATGATTGGCACCGTCCATATCACCCACGTTTCGCATCGTGGTGGTGAGCATCCATCCGATAACGGCATAGTCGTAATTAAATGTTTCGTCAACCGGTGTTTTCACATGTTGCAAAACGAATTCGGTCATCGATGTCGTCTCGGTAGCAGTGAGGTTGCCCTGCAATAGTAAAAAGGTCTTAAAATCAGAATAGCTGGCACTTTCAGGTTTGGTGATAGCCATAATGGAATGAAAATCCTGATCGCGCACTTCTGGCGACATCTGTTGGAGTACGCTTCTAGCCGAATCCAATTGTTGCAGGTTGATCAAACGTAAAGCCTGGGCAAACCTTTTTGAATCTGAGATCTGTTCTTCGTTGGCCTGGGCAAATAGAAGAAAAGGGCAGCTAAGACAGCAAAAGAAAACCAATAGGTTGCGCATGAGTTTTAAGATTGAATGGCAGACCAAAATATGGAATTCATCTTCAACTAAATAAGGAAAGCCCCTCGCCAAAGCTGGCGGAGGGGCTACGATAAGCTGACAAAAGAACCTCCATCAAGCATTGAGAAAGGCATCCAATGTGGATTGGGATGCTTTCAGGTTCCAAAAAGATAAACTGGAGAGCAGGTTGATTTTTTTTGGCGAAAGACCACCTAAGGTAGAAACAAAAGTGTTGAGAAAAGGAAAGGTCCCATCCTGTCCATTGTTAATGTTCAGATCATTCAAGAAGGAATCACCAACTGCAGATTTCCAACTATCAGATAAGGAGTTGTATACCCAAAGTACATCTACCTTTCCTGCTTCTATGTCCCAAGCTGGATTTGCTTTTACCGTTAGGCCGGTTTGGCTTACTACCAATGGCTTACCAGCTTTCGAAAAGCGGGTAAATTCAGCCTGTAGATTTGCCAATTGGTCGGTTTCAAAAACCTGTAAGTTGTTCAGGCGAATTCCGAAGGCCCAATTGCCAAGGGTATTTTCTGACACTCCAAATAGCGCCTGGATAACTTCATCCATTTTGAGTTCTTGAGGAGGATTGGCACTCGAATTTTTTGGAATAAACGGGGTCTCAGTATTCACGCAAACAACAATCTTTTTCACTTTTCTGCGAAGCAGGGCCATAATTCCGAAATTGTCGCTCAGTCCGGCGTCTCCAAAGTCAATGTCGGTATTGGGCCGACCGCCTGAACTTGCAGCTACATAGTTGGCTTTTGGTGTGAGCAGGTATACATTAGATAGAAGGGATTTTAGAATGCTCACAATATCATTTCCATCATTGGCTTTCGTGGAGGCAACCAAGGTGCTCAAGAAATCCTGCTGGCTGGCGTTCAACTTGTTGGAGTTGGCATCGTTGCTGCTCTGCTTTTCCAGGCTTTCCAGTTGAGCTACATTTTCTTTGTCTTTAAACCAATTAATTAGCCATTCAATGGCCCCTTTCCAGGTAGCAATGTTGGGGGCAATACCCGTACTTGTTGCACCAGCAAAAGCTGAGCTGCTGGTGCCACTTGCCACTGCAAGACTTGGAAATGCATCACCGTTTTCCCATTGTATGACCATCCGATCATCAACGGTAGCTCCAACACCTTGCTGGCTATAAGAAAACATCTCCATATTTCCTCCACCTACGGTAAGGCTCCGTCCTGGCCAGGTACCGTTGAAGGTAGGGCCGTGATAGAGTGGGGTGTATTCATAGCCAATGTACTGTGGCAATACTAAAATATCTTTTATAGTGGTGGTTTCACCCGGCTTAACTGCAGGACGAAGTGGTGGAGAGTTGGTGGGACGCAACATCAAACTGTTCATGATCAGGAATGGAGGGTATACTCCATTTCTAAGGTTGACTGTCCTAAAGTTGTCCCCCAAATTTTTCAATTCGTTGGGCAGGCTGCCTCGGTCCCTTAGAATTCGGTTTTTAAAACCTTCATCTAAGGTAAAAGCATCTTGATAGGGATTCTGATTGTTGTACATCCCATTGGGCCAAAAATAGGTGCCGCCAACCGCATCGATCCAAACCCGATCTGGGGTTACTGGTATCTTCGGAAAAAAGGGCGACCATTTTTCCTGAATGGAAATCCATTCATGCTCTCCAATGATTTCTTTCGAGGCCGACAATACGTTGCTGAGCAATCGCAACATGAACAAGCTGTAAAAATTACCATAAGCCATTGGAGGTATAAAGAAGGAGGAAATCTGGTCTGAGAGTGGCTTTTCTTTGTTGTAAGAGCCCAAGAGCACTTCATTACTTCCGGGGCCATAAGTGTAAACTGCAGCCGCCCAAGAGCCGCCAGAAACCGACGATAGGTATCCGGCCCGCTCCAGGTATGTTTTACCGTTGGACGATTTATACTGGCTCAAAAAACGCAACTGGCCCATGCCCAAAATCATGGCACGGGTACCACCGCCACTTAGGCAAATACCCAGATCCGTACGGTCTTTGTAGGCATCAAGGGCTTGCTCTGGAAATTGAGTAGATGCAGGCTGTCCTTCTTTGGGGGGCTTGTAAATGGCAGGAAATCCATAATAAACCGTAGTGCCGAGCGGATCATGACCAGAAAAGACCAACTGCACCTGAATCGGCTGATCCATTTTGGGCAATGTAAGGTTGGCACTTAAACTGCCTGATTGTTTCCCCTTGCCGATTTGCAGGGCATCCACCAGAGTTTCCCCATTTTGCGTGATTTGTAAGGTGCCTCCCGGACTACCTTCCGATAACTCGTATCCTACAGTGATCTTGTAGGGCGTTAGAGGATGAATAAGTGAGCGGTGTTCACTGCTGATGGTAAAACTTTCTACCAAAGACGAAGTACTTGGGTGCTGCATAGAATCAGAACTCATAAAGGCATATTTAAATTAAACAGACTGATGGTGGCAGAGCAGCTTCAAAAAGAGATCAATGAAGATCCCCGAACGAAAGCAGGTGAATTGAAGCCCTCTGTGGATCAATAATAATTGATGCCACGTTGATTACCAATCAATTGTTCTTGGGTGAAACTATACCGATACCAAAGGCCAGAATGTTGTTGTAAAGCAGTGGCAAGTTTTGCCATTGCACACTTCTGGTCCTTATCGCAAATGAGGAGGAGTTGCAATTTTCTCCACGCCTTTTTCCCACAACAACTGTTGGCCTTTGATGCGCAGTGAATTTTCTGACCGCCCAAAAATGCTGGAAAGGACAGAAAGGTCGTTGGTGTGTGCCAGGGCACGTCGGAGAAGGGCTTCTTCGGCTTTCAGCCACGGCTCATGCGAACGGTAGTAGTGTTTACGAATCGATCGAATCGAAACATTGAGGTTATGGCGTACCATATCGAAGCGAGCGGCAGTACTGCGAAGCCGATCGGCATCGGCTACCGTCATGAGGTTGAATTGCGGTTTGTCGAAAAAGTCGATTGCCCTCCAGGGCTCCTTCTCCAAATCGAAACGGATGGTGGGGTGCGCCTCGAAAAACTCCTTCAGGTATTGCAGCATCTCATCTTTGGGCTTATCCTGATGGTACTTGCCGTACAATTCGTGTGCGTTGAGGTTGGTGTTGGCAAATTCGCCAGTTCCTCTGAAAAAAGCCCGTAGTCGGGTGGGGCTGGGGTTTAGGTCTTGCTCACGAAAAGCTACCATGGCCAACTCCAAATCGGCCTTTGGAATTATAGGACGCGAAGAGGAATTGACCTGTTTTTTCAGTAATCCAATAGCAGATTTAAGGGCAGAAAGGCCCACGGGCTCGCTAAACAGATTGGTTGCATACCCTTCAAATTCAATTTCGGGGGTGGTTCCGGAGGCCATTGCCTCCAAGGTTTGGATGGTTTGTTGTAGTTCCATGTTGCTTATTTTAGTTCAACTGCTCAATTCTACTAAAGCAACGGGCCTGGTGGGACCACGATCTGCTGCACATTGCTTCCCTGACGAAAAGCCGATAGCCCCATGCTATCACGTATGAAGGTGAAGACTTTTTTATTGGTTTTCCAAATTTTCACCCAAAGTTCAGGTCTTATACCTATAAATAATCCCGCTTTTTACGGGTTTGCTCACAAAACGAAAATTGTGGAAAAGAAATCGTCTCAAAAGTTCTTATTGGCAGCTTCGGTGGCTTTATTGGAATCGAATATTTGTACCTTGGAGGAAAATAGGCACCCAATGTTACAAACCGCAAAACAATTGAGCAGGTCCCGCGCCATGGGACGTATGGTTGGTGGAGCTGCCCGCCGATTTTCATCCGGTCGCAGAGCTTCATCTTCAGTAGGTCGAAGATCTTTGTTGGCCCAACCTCGCCGAAAGGCGCTAGCCGCTCCAATGCAACGGCTTGCCTTGGCTCAACCGAAACAGCAGTTGGCACTTCCTGCACCTGTACAGCAACTTGCGTTGCCTAAGCCTCAAAAACAAAAGGCACTTCCTGCGCCCAAACAGCAAAAGGCACTTCCTGCACCTATACAGCGAATGGCACTCCCTGCGCCTATACAGCAACTTGCGTTGCCTAAGCCTCAAAAACAAAAGGCACTTCCTACGCCCAAACAGCAAAAGGTACTTCCTGCGCCTGTACAGCAACTGGCGTTGCCCAAGTCTAAAAAACAAGCGGCCCTTCCAGCTCCTCAAAAGTTAAAAGCGCTTCCTGCACTAGAAGAAATCCTCCCTGCAAAAGAAAAAGCGCCCCAAGCCAGTCCTTTTTCTGAAATGCTTTCTGGAGTGATGGACGGTGTATTTAACCTTGTGTTTGATGGAGCCGATGGAGATACTGATCCACAACAAGCTGATTTCGAAAAAATGGGTTTTCTCATTGAGCAAATTGAAAAAGGAGATATGACGGCGGAGCAGATCGAATCATTAAGGGAGTCACTCGGTTTGAAGTAAGCTGTGTCTCCTTAAAAGCGGCCATTAGAAAGGATAAACAGGTATTGTCGTGTGCTATTGCTTGAAACATGGCCTTCATTGATCAGGAGCAATTTTAACTTTCATACTGCACTGCCGGTAGGTACATCTGGCTACATCCCGGTTATGGAGTATGCCTTTATACTCGTCGAGTGATCGGGACCATTGGTCCATTATCTGCACCCCAAAGGCTATGTTTTCCGTGTAATACTACAAACACATCCAAAGCCTATGTTGCAAATCGACCTTCAACTATTGATGAACTTAAAACACCTTAGCCATGAAAAAGAAGCAAGCAAGGCCGTTTTTGTTGAAGGTCACTCCCGGGCAACGTACATTTTTTGGTACGAAGCGAAAAAAATTTGAGGCAGGCGTTCCTACCGCTAATCTCGTAAGTCCTACCGCTCGTGTTTATTTTCGGTACGTTCATCATAAAATCCAACATTGGTTTCGGCTCTCCAACCTGTTGTAAGCTTGAAAACCGTGTAATAAGCTGCCTTAAGTGTCGTTTTATTATCTGAAACCCGGACAAAGTCTCACCCCTATTTCCGGGAAAACCAAACGGCTAACTACTCTCAAGTAATCAACCACCGATGCTCAATTATAAACGAGCGTCCAAGCACATGCCATGCTTAATAATAACCATGGCACCTTTCCTAAAACGAAGGAAATGGAAAACGATATTGGGGTGCAAGTGAAGCTGCTGCACACTTAGCAGCAGATGCTTCACTTGCGATTTTAAACCAGGCGTCCAGGAGTTCTGTTGGGGTTCTCCGGCCTTTCAGCACCGCACCGAATGGAGGAGGTCATGCATTGACTTTTCGGGGTAGGGGCGAAGGTGGCGCCTGGTTTTTTCATGGCCATCTCATGGCTGCAAATCCACATTTTCTTCTCTTGTTCATCCTGCTGTCTGATTTTCAGCTATATTTATTGTGTCTTTTAAAGACGTAACCCCAATAATTCAAACCTCTGAAAAGAGGTATTTATTAATCAATTCGTCCAAAAACTAATTTGCTTAATGACAATCTTTAAACCTTTTGCGGGAGGTTTGCTATTGCTTGGGCTTTCTTTTTCGGTCCACGGCCAACAGGCAACGGTGGCCACCGGAGGAGAAGCTACTGGAAGTGGCGGCACCGTAAGCTATTCGATAGGCCAGGTAGCCTATACCCAAATTGAAGGCACTACGGGGGAGGTGAACCTTGGTGTGCAGCAGCCTTACGAGATCTATGAACCGGTTGGATTGGAAGAGCCTGCCTTTTCGGTGGAACTCAATGCTTTTCCCAACCCTACGATGCACAACCTGGTACTGGCCCTGGGTGCCGATCATCCCAACAATCTACGCTATGAGCTGCTCTCGGAGGATGGCAAGCTGCTGGGACAATTTCGGCTAACCGACCGTCAAACGCAGGTGAAAATGGACCACTTGGCCTCGGCTACCTATTACATTCGGGTAACTTCAGAAGACCAGTTGGTCAAAACCTTCAAAATCATTAAAAACTAATTCGCCCATTTCCGACTTAACGGGAAGCATTCCAACAACCATGAAAAGACTTTATACCTTCCTTGCTGCCTCTTTATTGACATGCAGCATTTTTGCCCAATCGCCACAACGGATGAGTTATCAGGCGGTAATTCGTGATGGCAACAACCTCTTGGTACAAAACCAAAACGTAAGTGTTCGCCTCAGCATTTTGCAAGGCTCTACCTCCGGTTCTGCGGTGTATGTAGAAACACAAAACCCAAGCACCAATGGCAATGGGTTGATCAGCCTCGAAGTGGGCAGTGGTACCTTGGTGAGCGGTAATTTTAGCAACATCGACTGGTCCAATGGTCCGTATTTTTTAAGAACTGAAACCGATCCTGATGGCGGTAGTAACTACACCATTATTGGTACTTCTCAGTTGCTGAGTGTGCCTTATGCCTTTCACGCCACTACAGTAGAAAACGACCGGGACGACCAAACCTTGACCTACAACAGCACCACTGGAGACCTTTCCATCTCCAACGGCAACTCCGTAAACCTGCCCTCCGGCGGTGGTGGCGGTGGCGACAATTGGGGTTCGCAGGTGGTGCAGTCAGACGCTACTATGGGCGGTAACGGCACCGCTTTATCTCCACTTACCGTCAACGGTGACCTGACTGACGACCAAACCTTGAGTTTCAACAGCAGCAGTGGCGTGCTTTCTATTTCCGGAGGTAACAACATTACTCTACCCGTAACCACAGGTGGGGACAACTGGGGCACTCAGGTGGTGCAATCCAACAGCACGATGAGTGGTAACGGAACCAGTTCTTCTCCGCTGGCAGTGGTCGGTGATTTGACCGATGATCAAACCCTTTCGCTGTCGGGAAGCAACCTTTCTATCACCGGAGGAAACAGCATTAGCCTTGCCGGAATCAGTAGTGGAGGTTGGACCGTTAGTGGAAATAACATTTACAACCCAAACACCGGCAATGTAGGTATTGGTACTACTACTCCAAGTAGCAAGTTGGAAGTAAACAGCACCTTGATCAACAACGAGCCCAACGGATTGGATGTGACTGCAACTGGAACCGGAGGCAGTGTTGCCATGTCAGGTATTTTCAGCGAATACACAGGTTCGAATACCCTCGAAGGAAATGCAATCACTGGTAACAGTACCAACACGGGTGCCGGATGGAGCCGTGGCCTTTTTGGTAATGCTACTGGTAGCACCGCTTCCAACCGAGGCGTTCAAGGTTCGGTAGTCGCTACCGGCGATTTCAATGTTGGGGTAGCCGGGTTTGTTTCCGGAGCAGGAGCAACAGGAAGTCAAAGCTTAGGCCTTTCGGGCAACGCGACCGGCAACACCTCCGAAAATGTCGGTGTCTTAGGTACCACAAATGGAACCGGAACTTTTCGGAATGCAGGGGTACGTGGAGTCGCTGACGGAGCAAGCGCACAAAACAACTGGGGTGTACAAGGCTTTGCTGACAATTCTACCAACCAAAATACCGGGGTGATTGGTAACTCGGATGGCAACAGCACCTTCGGTATCGGTGTTTTAGCCGGAGCCGATGGCTCGGGTACCAACAGCTACGCCATGTATGCAGTAGACAACAGTACTTCTACCAACGGTTTTGCCGGCTTTTTCATTGGCGATGTGACCGTTACCGGAAGCCTTAATGTTACCGGAACCGTATCCAAAGGGGGAGGTACCTTTAGGATTGATCACCCGCTTGATCCGGAAAACAAGTACCTGGTACACTCTTTTGTAGAATCTCCTGAAATGATGAACATCTACAACGGAAATGTAGTGACCGATGCCAATGGATTTGCCACCGTGCAAATGCCTGATTACTTTGAAGCGGCCAACAAAGACTTTCGTTACCAACTCACGGTGATGGGAACTTTTGCCCAAGCCATTGTGGCTGAAAAGATTTCTGGCAACACCTTTGTGATCCAAACCTCGCAGCCCAACGTGGAAGTATCCTGGCAAGTAACTGGTGTAAGAGCCGATAAATGGTCCAACGCCAACCGGGTAGTGGCCGAAGAAGCCAAAGAAACTCCTGGTACTTACCAGCATCCTGAACTCTACAATGCTGACGAAACCCAATCGGTCAATGCACAGCACTTTGAGGTGACCAGCACCATTCAGCCCTTGAATGCTGCGGAAGAAGCAGCTCAAGAAAGCGCAACAACCACCACTACGGAAACCGAAGAGCGATAAGCCAAGGGATAAAAGATATACTTTAAAAGAGACCGCTCCATTGGAGCGGTCTTTTTTTTGCTTTTCTCTGGTTGCTAATCGGAGGAAAAAAGACTTTGATTTTAAAACCTAAAAAAACCAATAAAAATATAGCTAAGTAAAAATACGCTACGTGGCAGTGGTATTTTGGTGTAATGAAATCTGATTTAAAACCTGTTTAATTAGAAATAGGGATGTTAATATCCTCTTTTTGGGGGATGTTGTAATGTGCTTTGTTTCGGAGATTTGTACTAACCCTCCGCTTTTGTTAAATCAATAAATAAAGCCCTTCGATTTTTGTTTTTCCGTGTTGTTCTGGATTGTTCAGAATCCACGGACAGCCGATGTGACCTTTCTCTTCAAAGGTCACCTGGAAAATCTATTCCTAAATCTTTTACACCATCAAACCCCATAGGTTATGAAACACTCCACCAGTTTTTTTGGCCATAGTAGCCCATGTTTCTTCCAATGCCATTCCCTTACAAAACCGATTCGTGCCTTTCTCTTTTGCTTGATTTGGCTGGGCCCTGCCGGGCATTTACTGGCCCAAAATTGGGTGCCAGGCAATCCTTTTGTGGATAGTATTCCAGTGGTGTCGTCCTGCTCGTTGGCTCCGGCCATTTTGGTGCCCAACTCGGGCAACCCTACAGGAACGGTCAGCCAAAATCCTTTAAAATTCGTTTTTAGCAATGTAGCTTCCAATGCTGACCGTTACCGAATTCAAATCAATGCCGGCAACTCCATTGCCGGCTGGGATTCGCTCAACGGTTTTGGTTTCGAAGGAGCTAAGCCCAATACTTTGTATGAGTTTACCGACAACTTGAATAACGCTTCGGATGTGGTGCGCAACATTCCTGTTGCAAGCCTCAATGGTCCAGGCGATTACTATATCACCGCGCGGCAGTTGATTCCGGGCAATGCACCCAACCCTTGCATGGGTCAGGCTTTTGGCCCATCGGAATACACCACGCCACAACATTTTAATATTCCTAAACCTAACCTTGTTTTGGGACCTACCGGATTTCAATGTTTCATTTCGGGTACGATTGCTACCTGTTCTTTGCGGGTGGTGAACGATGGTTTTTTTGATGTTAACACTTTTAAAGTAGGCTTTTACATTTCGGCAGATACGATTTTAACCGGCAGCAATCCTGATTTTCGTTACCAAGTTATCAATATAGATACTGGAACTTTTGGTAGCGGAATTGCCGGTGGTTTGGCCGCCGGAGATACCACTGCATGGCTGATGAGTACGATTGATCTTGCTACCATCACCGCGCGTGCTCCGGGAGAATATAATTTAGGTGTGATCATCGATTATACTGCCGTGGTGATGGAGAGTAACGAAACTGACAACAACCATTTGATTGTAGGGCAAACCGCACAAGTACCGGTCAATACTTTAGAAGCGGATTTGGCCACTCCGGTGGATGGACTGATAATCGACCGCAACAATACTGGTACCTATATTGACACCGCAGGCGATTTGCGGATCACCGGAACCGCCAACGCTGCTAACGTAGCAGATATTCGAGTGTTTAGCAATGGGGTGCAGGTAAGCACCGTCAGTCAGCCTGTTACCAATCCTTGGGCCGATACTATTTCGGTGGTGGCAGGTACCAACGATTTGTACGTGAATGTGGTGTGTAACTATAGTTTTTGCAGTTCATCTGGAGTGAATTCAGCTACTCGAAGCATCACCTACGTGAAGCCCCTAGGCCCTTCGGCCGTGGTGGCAGATGATTTGAACGGAACGCTAACCGTTAACTGGCAAAAGCATACTGAACCTGGAACGGCTAATTTTCGCTACCGGGTGTACCGAAATACCCTTCCGGTGCCCGACTCAGGAAGCGAATGGGTGGCCTTGAGCAATTGGACCAATGGTAGCCAGTTGATCGATACTGTACCACAGCGGGGCATTGCCTATTACTACTGGGTGGTATGCGCCCGAAATGTGGCCGGGGCTAATCCATCTGCTTACGGTGATTTTGGAACAGGTTTCTTGATAGCACCCATCGAGTTTTCGCGCGATACCATTT
>ERZ1740068.904-NODE-904-length-11219-cov-8.875761_pt1 | contig 11219 bp, 9 predicted proteins | sample MGYA00581735_ERZ1740068 | MGnify/ENA primary metagenome ERZ1740068 (study PRJEB43018, sample SAMN04849740) | marine metagenome | isolation source: floating plastic debris | place: Pacific Ocean | collected 2008-08-30 | study: EMG produced TPA metagenomics assembly... | reverse complement strand
TGCTCAAACTCTAACTGGTTTGCAACTGGCGCCAGTCTGCGACCGGGGCACGTAGCCTGGTGCCTGCCAACGGTTTGCAGCTTGTAACTGCATTGCCAAGTCGATGTAATTGTAAAGAAAAGTTATAAACTTTTCTTCTGTTTGTCGGCACCAGTTACACGTTGCTAAACTGGCGCCAGTCTGTATGATATCCCTCAGAACTCTTGCTCAAACTCTAACTGGTTTGCAACTGGCGCCAGTCTGAGACCGGGGCACGTAGCCTGATGTCTGCGAACAGCTTGCAGTTTGTAACTGCACTCATCATTCATCAAGTAATAATATTGACATTTCTTTCATAACCAGCCAGGCCTACGCGGCGCAGGAAGTCATTGGAGAAGATATCGGCCATGAGCGGGTCTAGCAGTCGACTGCGCTGTTTGCGCCACTCATCGTCCTTGTCACCATACATCATGTCTACCAGACGGGGATATTCCCAGGCAGCATTTTTACCCCAATGCAGCGTGAAGGGGATGTTGTTGAGTGAAAACGCACGGATGATCTCCCTTTCCACATCTGTTTGCTTCCAGGGGGTGACATGGTCGGGCCATTGGAGGCCGTCCAGGCCGATGACTGCTGTCAATGGAAATTTGGTGAAACCCAGGGTGCTGTCGGTTTGCTGAACGAGTTTGATGGCGGTAAGACCAGGTACTTTGATCTCATCAAAGATGTCTATGAAGACTTCCATGGCTTTATCGATCTGCCGGTGATCCACGCCGATTGCCCAGGAAAAACCGGGTTGTTGGAAAGGAACCGAATGAAAAATATCTCCCAGCGAGCCGACGACTGGCTTGTATTCCTTTTTCGGATTAGGGAATACTTCATTCTGGAGGATCTTTGTCATCAGCTTCACAATTTTTCCATTGCTTTTATCCAATGCCCATTGCATCAGCCTGAAGAGGTCCGGGTGCAGCTGTTTTTCGATCTCAAAATCTACCGGTTTGGTAGGGGGCTCATTGGTTTCATAGAGCACTTCCGCTATGCACTTTTTAGTATACTGATTGATATAAGGCTTGAAGTGATAGGGGGTGATGGGATCTCCATTGTCATCGGTTTCTTCTTTGATTCTGAAAGTAGAACCCTTGAAATCAAGTGTTTTCAGCAAATGGATGGCTTCATCATACTTGATTTTGCGAATGTATCTTTTGAGATAGAAAATTTTCTGAACTTCCAGTACCACTGCAGCAATGAAACCAAAAGACCCAAGGCCTACGAGGGCCGCGTTGAACAAATCATCGTCCCGGATCAGGCGGCTATTCAAGGTACTGGCATAATCGTCCTTCATGATCTTTTGGGACGACCTCTCCAGGTAAACACGGTCTTTGGGGTCGGGGCCGATGATCAGGTGCATGCCTTTGACATAGTCTGACATGCCTTGTCGTTTCATGGCGCCACCATGCACACCCGTAGAGATGACCCCGGCAATCGACTGTCCGTTGCTGCCGCCGCTGGTGCGTAGAGACCTTCCTCTCTTTTCCAGCCAGTTGGTCAGCTGATTGATCTTGGTGCCACATTGCACAAAAACCAGTTGCTCGTTGGTTAACGGGCTTTCTGGATGGACTTCATTGGGATTGATTTCCAGCCGCAGCTTCATGGAATTATTGTCATGAAGACGTGCATTATTAAAAGCGATGTCGTTGAGGGACCATCGGGAGCCATAAGCCCTGAAACGTTGACCCTCTGCTTTACACTCGGCCAGCAGTTTCTGTATTTCCAGGACTGTTTCATTGTGGGTATTGTAATCTTTAGTGCCGGTTTGCCTGGTTTTGTAGAGCAGGTCTACAGGATATGGGCCGTTTTGGTGCCATGTAGTAAGTTCTTTGACGTCGGTAATTTTGTCCGTAATAGTCATTGGTAGTGGTATTTAGTAATTGTTTTTAATCTACCTTCGCGGCTGCTTCGGCAGACGAGAAGATGTGGTTTCATTCCCCGACCCTCTGGGTCGGAAACGATATCGTTTGCTGTGCAAACGCCGTTTGATACCTCGGATTTCTATCCCGGGGTTGTTCATTGAGGATTGGTTTATTCGTCGACACAGGTGACTTTGACCCCATACAGCGTTTCAGAATTCTTGTTTTTAAGGACTCTGGGGTTGATGAACTGGAGTTCTACCGTGTGAAAGCCATCCGTGCAACCCGCTGTGGCATTGGTAAACTTGATCCTGTACTTGTCGGTCAGTATCAGGTCTTTGTCCATGTCCTCCGGCAGATCGTCGGCACAGTAGACTTTCATGCTCACCTCAATGTCCTTGCCACCTTTCTTAAGGACCATTTCTTCCATGACGATCACACCGAGACCGGAGCGATTGCACTGGGTGACGGGTATTTTTGCAAGGCCAGGCAAGTTGGTGATCCCGAAACTGGTGGAGACATTGATCTGGTAAGGACGCACATCAGCCAGCTTACCTAAAAGCTCGTTTCTGAGATCCTCACTGATGGGCATGATCAGGTCTGGTATTTGTACATTTGCTTGATAAAAAGGGCCTTCCAGCGTGTTTAAATCATTGCTTACCGGGGTTACCTTGTTATTGCTGAGCACGATGCTGTAAATGCCCATTTTACTGCAGCCACTGAGCAGGCAAAAACCGCATAAGACCAGGGTGAATAAGAACGTTTGCCGATTGGGTCTTTTAAGTGTGTTGGTGTACCATTCCATGATAATCAGTTTTTATTTAATGGGTACTTCTAAAAAAACGCTGTTGGTTTTTAACTTGATCTTTTAGAACTCCCTTAAAGTTAATCAACTAAATATCATCATTTTTCTGCAGTAAGTCAATAGCTGGTTTTGGGTAGTTAATCCTATGGTCTATCATCACGCATCAATAATCTATAATTATGAATGAAAGATCTTAGTGAGGACATCACCTTAGTTTTACATAAAACAGCGGTGATCATATTTATGATACCTCACTGATCGCTCATTTGCTTCATTTGTTCCTCAAAGACCTTTTTGAACTTTTCATAATCGTAATCAACCTTGAGTTGCTCGTCTTGTGTCAGCCGGCTGTTGTAAGAGTTGATCAGGTCATTGGCAGACAGTTCCAGTGCCACGTAGGTCTTGTATCGTCCCTCCTGCGTTTGGGTTTGTCGTTCGCAAATGACCTTGATACCACTGAGTTGCTGGTTCACAATTTCTCTGTTCAGTGACTCAAAACGCTCAGACGCCGCCTCGCGGTTGTTAGATTCTCTGGAGTTGACATAGTTATCGGTCACTGTCTTCACCGTAGTACTGATACTTTCTGCCAGCTGCGCGCGTGCATTGGTCAAAGCTTTTTTCTTACTGATCACCTGATCCAGGCTTTCACCAATGGAGTTGGCCCTGAAAGCTTCCGTAGAGGAGAAGTACTGAGAGCCAGAACACGGAATGATCACCTCCGTTTCTCCTTTGGGTGTTTTCTGCGCAATGTCCTTGTTGGGCTTGCAGCCATTGAGCAGTAAGAATATGCCGATAACCGAGTAATATAGATAGATTGTTTTTTTCATCATTGATTTGTTTATTGGGTGAATAATAATTGAGACAGGTCCAGCTCATGTAGTCTTTTTCCCAGATTAGTCAGTGCCAGCGCGACGGCCCTGGATTGATCCGGGTGCACACCTTTGACCTGACTGATCCGGTGGCTGTAGAGGATTTTTTGTTGCTGGTCCAGTACCTCAACCGTGAGTGAAGCCCAGGCCCCGTAAAAACCATTGCCTACCACTTTGTCGTCCACTTCAATTTGATACCGTAAGCTTCCTACGCTGTCCATTGGCTGAGTATCGACCACATAACCATTTTCTAACAGGAAGGCAGCGAGCAATGGGTCAAACTGGCGTTTATGCCATTCCTGACCGATGCCGGTTAACGAGAGGGAAACCGGAAGTACTTTGACGGGCATGGCGAAGGATGGAAAAGCGAAGAATTGGTAGAGCGTTGTTTCGGCTTGTTGGGTGTATGGGTTTTGATAAGGTGCTGGCTTCAGTTGAAGGTGGACCAGTGCTTTCTGAGATAATAAGACACGATCGGGTTTGATGGTGCCTTCAGCATCAGTTTGATAGCTGGTCTGATTTACATTGACAGGAAAGTCTGCCAGTGCCTGATCCTGATAATAGAGTGTGAGGGAAGGTGTTTGGTGGGCAGGACTCACATAGAGGACCGTATCGCGCAAGGAGATTTGAGAGAGTACTTTATTGATTTGCCCCCGACAATAAATGAATGCCAGCTGTTGGTGGTTGGAGTGATCCTTCCATGTGACCTCAGGAAATACCTGTGCATGTGTCATCGCTTCCAGATAAGACTGGATTGCCTGCTGAGCCCTGCCTTGTTGCTCGTGACGAGTAGCCTCGGTAATCAATGCATTGATCTGTTGCGATGCCTTTTGTTTTTTGAGCAACTGCGAATTGCGGTAAGTATCCTTCAACAGCTGATAGCGTACCCAATAGTATCGCCCACCTGTCCATTCATCTGTCAATTCATAATCCGTTAATGAGCGCTGGGTATAGGTGCTGATTTGCTGGTCATACCACTGCCTCATCCCATGGCCATACTCCGAAGTAAATAACCGCGTTTTGGCTTTTACCGCTACTTCAATGTCGGAAGCGAGGTCTTCCAGGGCGGCATCTTTGGCGATTCTGTGGTAATTTGATAGGCTGACAGGTGCGGAGCCAATACCAACATAAGCATCACCAACTGATTTTCCATTCGTCACCCAGTCCGGGGGAGCTTCATCGTTGGAAATGGAAGTTGTCGGTGGTGTGGAAGACTTGTCCGTCAGTGCTTTTTGGCCCTGACAACCAAAGCAAAGAATGACCACCATTTTGAATAACCATATAGTGGGCAGGCCCTTCATAATTGGTTCAACAGGCTACTGATCAGCTGATCGATGATGCGTCCTTCTACCAATTGAATGAGCTGCGGTCTGGATTTAGGTGATTCCTGCTGACTGATTTCTTCCCGGAAAGTAGCTACATAGGGTCCTGACAGGATGATTTTGCCCCCTCTGACAGGAAATAGTTGAGAGATGGGTTCATTGACTAGGTACCGATGGGTAGTTTCCACATGATGCTCCCGAAACTTTTCAGTATATATGATTTTGCCTGTTTCCACAGCAATCATCTTAATTGTTACCTCTGCATTGACCACGGTGTTTTGTACTTCCTTCAACACCTCTACAGGTACAAAGTCCTTCCGGGTGCTCCAATCACCGGATGATGCATATACTTTCTGTTGGGTCTTTCTAAAACTTTGAATACTCAGGTGTTCTCTGGGCTTAGAGATGATAGAAAAATCCTCGATTCTCACAAGCAGCAGGTAGTCAGCACCGAGTAACTGGCCGGCTTCCGGTGCAGAATTGCCATCAAACAAAGCACTCAGTGCCAGGCGTTGTTCTTCAAGCAGGGTAGTAAGATCAAGACGCTCAATCATTTCCAGCATGGGATGTTGCAGTTGGCCAATTGCAGATTGTATGCCTGATAACATGTTTGGATCCCAGGCCTGAGGACTAAGATCCATCACTGCAAAGCGGTAAATATGATGGAACCGCAATTGCTCTTTTGCCGAAACAAATTGGGACTGAGGTCCTGCCAGCGCGATGAGGCTGTCATAATACAAATAGGCCTTGAGCCATTTCTGCGAATTTTCGGCGTGTTTTGCAGACGCCTCTAATCGCTCAAGCTGCTCTTGCTGAAATTGATCTGTCGGGGTGCTTTCCACATTTTTGAGCAACCGGTCCATTTGATACTTGGGAATATCGATTGTGATAGAGAAATACGACATCTCGGCCTGTATTTGCAGGATTTTAGCTGCAAGGTCTTGAGCGGACCCTTGTCTCATTGTGCTGCCAGACTGTAATTGAAAGTGGTCCTGCAGCCAATTTTCTACCTGTTGTTGAGCCACCCTGGTGAGAGCCGCTTTTGCCGCTACATGGTATTGATTTTTGTACAGCGCCTGTTTGTATTGCTCCATGGCAGTAGAGAGGTGGCCACTTTGTTCCAGGGCCAGACCTCTCTTGTACTGCTTTTGCTGCGCAGACGCACTGAGCAATAGGAAACACGAGATCGTTATCAGCAAGCTTCGCCTCATTGTTGCTGTTCCAGGTAGCTGTTCAGTGACTCAATGGATTCGGAGTAGGTAAACTCCTCGTTCACCTGGTAGTAATTGTTTTGATCGATGACTTTCTCATAGGCCAGTTTAGCAACGTTGACCTTGTCCTCTTCATAGGTAAATTCTTTGATCAGCAGGCGCACCTGGTCTACTTTAAAACAACTGGAACGCAGGATTTGCCTGACAATGGTCATTTTCTCATCTGCAAATGACTTTTGGCGGAGTGTGGCAATGGCCTTGTCCAGGTTAGGGGCACTCATCGCGGTACACATTGTGGAGGGCTGCGCGGGCTGTTGGGTGGCGGCACCAGCGCCTTGTAAATTTTCGATTAAAATCCTGTTGTTGTTGGAATGTTGCATTTTGACCTCCCAGGAGACACCGCTGGTCTCACGAACGAACAACTTAAAGTAGTCTCTGTTTCTTTTCCAGTCTTTTTCGGCATAATAAAAAGGCACCTCACTCTCATAGGCACGTTTGCCGTCGTAGAGGATGGCTACCTGTGCACTGAGGGGTGCTTTCATCTCCACTTCCACACCCATCAGCTTTTTGGTTTTGGTGTATTTCCACTCCAGCGTACGTCCATCGCCCAGTACAATTTGATTGCCTTCTACCATGGCAGAGATTTGCCCGGCACTACTAATAGCCATTGACCTGGTTGTGGCTGTTCCAGTGTCATCAGAAGTGGTATTGTTGTCTGGTGTTGCATTGATTCCCGGCAGGTTCATGTTGAGACTTACACCACCCTCTTCGGTTACTTTTACCTGCAGTAAGTCGCCAACGGAGGTCTGCTGCTCACCCTTCATCGTTTCCTCAACGGATGGTGTAGCGTAGACCTGTGTAGTGGTTTGAGTGCTGGCTGAGACCGGGACGGGGGCGGTGTACTCCTTGTCTGGGCGAGGATCTTCACTTACGTTTCTAAACACATATTTGCCCTTCTTATTTTGACGGATCATGGCAGTCAATTGCATGTCTGCGATGAGCAGGACCTGTTTTTTGAGAACTGGTGCTCCCGGGGTATCAAACCATACCTTGACGCTGGCCATTTCTCCAGTCAAGCCGGTGGCTGCCACACGTGATTGCGCTTCCTCGTTGATTTGTTTCCCATTGACAGCCAGGAAGAAGGCTTCTCCCGCATCGGTAAAGAGCACCAGATCGCTTTGCTGGGCAATGGCTGTAGTAGCCAACAGGTAAAAAATAGCCGATAGTATTTTTTTCATAGTCAATTGCATTATTCTTCTCACAAAAGAACCTGATCAACAGCTTGAAGGATGTCGTTTCCTTCTCTACATCATCTCTACAAACAGCATATCCGGGCTTTTTTTTCCCTACATTTGATCTGATAAAGGCGCATTTTACCGCCTTAACGGTTCTTTTGATCTCTACACTTGCAGCTTTTATAATACTTGCCATGAAAACACTCCTGCTACTTATATGCCTTTCCTGCTACCTGGCACTTCCGTCTGTTGGCAACGAAATCGATAGCCTTGAAAACCTGCTGAAGCAGCCCGAAATTACAGGCAACAGCAGGGTAAAGGTGTACCTGCGCCTGGCTGGCAGGACTTTCCGGCAATCGCCCCGGAAGGCGGTGGAATACCTGAAGGCTGCTGAACTCGTTGATGTATCAGAAGATCCCATGAAATATGGTCCCAAGCTGAATGCCAGGTTGGTGCAATACTGCAGACTGGCAGGTGACTATCAGGAGGCTTTGGCCTATGCCGGCAGGAACGAGGCCATGTATCAAAAAGCATGGGATGACCTCGCACAACCTACAGATTCCATCAAAAGGGTCTTGTACAAACAATATTATCTCAATAATTGCTACTACCACTCGGCAGAAGTGTATCATAAGATCGGAGCATATGAGCAGTCGCTGGCTTATTATTTGATGGCGCGGGAGGGTTATGAATTGCTGGGCAGCCAAGGGGGAATTTCTGCTACTTACAACAACATTGCGGTGATTTACCTGGAGGGGTTGCAGAACACTGAGCTGGCACTCAGGTATTTTCAAAAGTCTTATTCTTTGAATAAAGAAACGGCTAGCAACCCAGAAAAAATCACCTATGGCCTCGACCGGAACATGGCGAATAACGAAGCCAATATCGGAGAAGCCTACCTGACGCTCGGCAACTATGACAGTGCTTTATTTTATACAAAAAAGGCCTATGACCGCACGCGGTTCAATCGACCCAATGACCGTTACCAGTTGTCGATGTATGCGGTGGGATTGGGGGACATCTTTCATGCCAGAGGCCGGCTGGATTCCGCATTATACTACGTTGAATTTGCCTATGGCATACAAAAAGACAATTTTCCCGATCCCATAGACCGGACCATGCTCACCTTATCCGAATTGTATTTTGAAAAGCAGGATTTTGAAAAAGCGGCTGTTTATGCCAGACAGGCCTATGCAATAGGCCAGGAATCCGCCGTGCACAACACCATTTATCAATCGGCGGGTTTGATGTCCCGGATACTGAAGGCACAGCAGCGATACAAGGAGTCGCTTACATTTCTGGAAACCGCACAGGTGTACAAGGACAGTGTATTTCAGTTGCAGAGTAGTGAGGAAATAGCCCATATGAATGCGCAGTTTGTGCTGGAAGAGCAGGAGCGGGAAAATCAGCTATTGAAACAGAAAAGCGCCTTAACAAAGGCAAGAATGGAGAAGCAATATTTGATAGGAGTTGTTTTGCTGGTCATTACACTGGCCATGGTAGCGGTAGCCATGTTACTTTATAAACGAGGGAAGGTGAAGCAGGAGCTGGCAGCCCAGAAGATCAAATATGAGCAGCGCCAGAAAGAGTACCTGGAGAAGGAATTGCAATTTAAGGACCAGGAACTGACCAATTTTGCCTTTCAGATTGTGGAGAAAAACAACTTTATGGCTGAGGTGACCTACGCCGTGGAGCAGGTAAAAAAGAAGGGGTTACAACAACACACAGCGCTTAACGAACTAATTAAAAAACTAAAATCACATGACCTCATCAACCGCCATCAGACAGAATTTGACGCCCATGTCAATAGTATTTACGATGCCTTTTACAACAAACTGGATGAGGTTTATGCGGGCTTGACACAAAAGGAAAAGCGACTGGCAGCCCTGCTAAGACTGGAGTTGAGTTCCAAGGAAATATCGGCCATTACCGGTATTTCGGCCAAGAGTGTGGACATGAACCGCTAACGTCTCAGAAAGAAGCTGGGCCTGTCTTCAGAAGAAAACCTGGTGGAAGCCTTGAGTACGGTTTGAGAAAGCGCTAATCTCCCCAACCCTGGGGATTGAACAGCTATTTCCAAATGAGTAGATTGCAAATACATACTACTTTATAAACAAACTAAAACCTTTAGAACTATGGCGGATGTAAAATGCATAGTGACCCATTCAGCAGGAATTGAGCGGCTTGGGGAATTTGAAATCAATGAGATGGATGCTGTTGAGACCAGGATCAATGATACAGAAATACACGTGACCCGTAAAAGAGTCAGTGTGTCAGGAGGGCTTTCTGTGGTGGGCCTGCTATTTGGTCCAAGGGGGCTGGATTGCAAAATGGACGTTTTTGTTGGTCCGAATAAGATCAATGAAGACGGACCTATCAAAGCAGATTACAAATCGAGGGCGGAGTGTTACCTTTTTAACTGGTCAAAGAGATGAGAAGATTTTTACTAATCACTACCGCGTTGGTTTACAGTCATTGCATACTGGCGCAGGATGTTAAAACGGGGGAAGATGAGTCTACCGTTGTGTTGGACAATCTCAATCTGGGGATTGATGCCGGAGATGCTTCTGTTACTTTTAAGGTCAACAGCCTCAGCCTGGATAAAAAAGAAAAGAACGGAAGCTATAAAGGTAAAAAACTGTTCTGGGGGCTCACCGCCGAAGGCAAGAACAATGAGGGTGTAGCCTCTATTTTTTCTTCCAGTCAGATCGTTCCCGCCAGTAGAGTAACAGGGATGCTGGGTTTTTCCTGGGTTGATGATGTCTATGTAGATAGTTTGGCTACGGTCTATGAAACCAATGTGTTTGAGGCAGATGATAAATATAACAAGGAGTTCAAGCTACTGACAGCTACACTGGTGGTGGAAATTGAAACGATTATCTCTGATTCTGTCGACGCTTTGATCGGTAGAGAAAATGCTAACCTCGGTGCATTGAACAAATTAAAGAGCCTTGCAACAGACGATAATCGTGTAGGCCTGTCGCCGGTTGAAAAATTGCTGAAGGAGATGGTTGAGGATACTTCATTGGACAATTCTACGCGGCTCTTGTCAGCTCAGTTATTGAAGAGTCTGTTTACCAGGAACCCCGAATACAAGAGGTTTATGGAATTGGATAAACTCAAAAAGAAGGCCATCAGTGACTATGATGTGAAAGTGGGTGAGAACTATGGTAGAAGCACGTTTTTTATCCATTACAGTAATTCAGCAGTAAGCTATAACACTTTTCTTGGGTGGGACTCTACCAACCTGGCCAATAGTTTTAAGTCCAATACTTTTCGGGGCATCAGTATGGGAATTGGGTTTAACCGTGACTGGAAGGGTAAAAACTTTTTAGGTTTTAAGTACACCTATGAAGAGACCAACAACCTTGCGGCTTTGCGTACGACTGATTATGTAGTGAGGACCAATAATGTGGCAGCCAATCAGACAGGTACGACCGAGATCAAGAAGACCGCTTATCCCAATCAGTTCCAGAATGTATTCTTGCATAATATTGACCTGGATGTATTGCAAAAGTTCGATTTTGACGACAAGTATCGTGTATTAGTGGACTACTACGTAAGGATCAACGCCTCCACAGACAATGAAAAGCTACCTTCTTTTGCCACCGTGGGGGTAAGTAGTTCTTTTTACAATGCCAAAAAAGGGAGGTTCATCGGTGGAGTGTATGTGGAAGTTCCTGACTTGAACCAGGACATTGAAAGGAGCAAACCAAGAGACCAACAGGAACTAGAGCCCTTGTACCGCAGACTTAGCTTTGGTATTTACACCAAATTTAGTTTTACCGGACTTTCAGATGATTTGCTCTAAAGCACAGATGATACCTCACCCATCCATCGCCAATGAGCAGATGGATGGGTGAATAAAATGAAGTCGGGCTGCGCAAGCTT
>ERZ1740068.903-NODE-903-length-11242-cov-9.864128_pt1 | contig 11242 bp, 9 predicted proteins | sample MGYA00581735_ERZ1740068 | MGnify/ENA primary metagenome ERZ1740068 (study PRJEB43018, sample SAMN04849740) | marine metagenome | isolation source: floating plastic debris | place: Pacific Ocean | collected 2008-08-30 | study: EMG produced TPA metagenomics assembly... | reverse complement strand
GATACTTTGCAAAACCGCTATGAAAGCTACGCTATAGGTCGGACGTAGAGCGGCACCTGCCTCACCTGGGGAGGTCAACGCCCAGTTTAAAGGCAATTCTATTTGGTCTATACAAAATCTTTGATTGAAAAAACGCAGACACTGTCTGCGCAATTAGCATCATCAAAAGGTCAAACACTGTCTGACGAATTCAAGTTAAGCTGGTCCCACTTTAGCCCAGGTGTAACTCGTAGCTACATCCTAACTATCCAGCCTGTTTCGTACAGGCTATTAGAACGATACTTTGCAAAACCGCTATGAAAGCTTTGATATAGGTCGGATGTAGAGCGGATTCCTTAAAATGTTGATACTATCCTTTTTGACCGTTATTGCGCAGCTCAAATACTATACATAGTTTTGTAACTATAATTTTTATAGTTGACTTGACAGAACGATATGAAAGCGATGATACTCAACAAATACGGAGCAGATGCTGTATTTGAAAAAGAAGAGGTTTCCAAACCTAAAGCAGGACCTGGGGAAGTGCTCATCAAGATAGCAGCCTCTAGTGTCAACACGGTAGACACCATGATTAAGAAGATGGGAAAGGACCTGCCATTATCGCCCGATACCCCGGCAATATTGGGAATGGATTTGGCTGGCACCATAGAGGAGGTCGCAGAGGATGTGACTGGCTTTGCGGTGGGAGATGAGGTCTATGGTTGTGTGGGCGGCCTTGCGGATTTACAAGGAACTTTAGCCGAATACATTGCAGCAGATCACCAATTGATTGCCAAAAAGCCTCAAAATATCTCAATGACCGAAGCTGCTGCGATACCATTGGTGGGTATCACGGCTTATGAAGGACTCATTCGCGCAGGCATCCAAACTGGTCAAAAAGTACTGGTGCATGGAGGTTCGGGAGGTGTAGGCCATATCGCCTTGCAACTGGCAAAACACTTTGGAGCTGAAGTTTATTCCACAGGCGGAGGAGAAAAACAACTGGACCTGATCAAGGAACTGGGTGCTGTCCCTATTAATTATAAGACAGAAAAAGTAGCAGACTATGTGGAGAAACATACCAACGGTATCGGCTTTGACATGGTATATGATTCCGTAGGGGGCGAAAATTTAATCAATTCTTTCAATGCGGCTGCCCTGAATGGACAGATCGCCACCACTGTCTCTCTATGCGAACTAGACCTGACATTGGCACACTTCAAAGGGCTTTCCTTGCATGTAGTGTTCATGCTCATCCCTATGCTGCACAATCATCAGCGAGCCGCACATGGCAAAATACTCCAGGAGATCGCCGAGATCGTGGAAAATGGAAGGTTAAAACCTGTTTTGGATGAGCAAAAATTTAAAATAGAAGAAGTGGGGAAAGCCTATGCACACTTAGAAAGTGGCCAGGCCATGGGTAAAATTGTGATTGAAAATTAATACGGTACGAACACTGTCTTCAACTCAAAAAATAATTAACGACAAAAATGATGAATAACAATGCTTTTGCACAGGCTCGTGCACTGACTTTACCTTCACGTCAAGCCATGCTTCGGCGTGAGGCATCGGTGTCTCAATTTTGGAACAACAACCGTAAAATACTGGAAGAGGCATGGGTACAATGGGAGGTTGAAAACAAAGTGAATCTACCATTGCCGGGCGAGTTTCTGCTGGATGCCCGCCTGAGAAAGGCAATTAATGATGCCTGGGAAAACCCGGAAAAAGAAAATGCGGTGGCCGACCTATGGGAAGAAATCATTCCAGGTGTCTACACCGCACAATTCTTTGATCCTGAACGCCTGGCCGAATTTCGCGAATATTTAGCAGCTGCAGCAAATTCACAGATTCCTGCTCGCCCACCCTATGGCATTCAGTTAAACCGCTTCGGAGTAATGCTCGATCCGCGTTCGGAAGGTTACCTGGCTGCCCCTCACTTTCAGGCATTTTACAACGATGTCATGAACCGCTACATGCGGCCTGTTGCTCGTTTGTTACTGGGCACTTACGGTTATGATAGCCAGACTTTTGGATTTTCTATTCAATACAACCCTGACAAAGACAAGGATTTACATCCGCATACAGATGCTTCGGCAGCCACCTTGAATATCAACATCAACCTGCCTGACGAGGCTTTTGAAGGTTCGCAGGTTGATTTTCATGACCAGTCTACCGGAGAAGCCGTACGAACAGTCTTTGAAACGGGTAAGGCCATAATCCACCGTGGTAGTGTGCCCCACGCCACTCATCCAATCACCAGTGGTCAGCGTAATAATCTAGTGGTTTGGCTTTACGGAAATGGCATGCAGGTACCAAGAGGAGGTGCGGGTAATATATCGGCTCAGGAACGCTGGAGTTTACCAGATGATCCAAAAGACTCGTTTGCGCCGTTTTAACCTACTTTTTAGATAAATAGGGCTTACTGAAAAAGCTTCCAGCGGATAGCCGCAGGACATCAGAACTGCGGCTATTGGTATGTTAACGGGTTGGCAATGCTATGAAGCTGAGGAAGTGGCGGCTCCCCTGTGGGTCGGGCTATCCACTGTACTCCTCCCCCGGATTTAATCCGGGGTCCGGGGTGCCGTTCCTATCCCTAGCCGAGGTTTAGTACAAAATGGTGTACTCACGTTGCATTAGACGCTGATTTGAAAAGTACTTTATTTAAATTCCATCTACAAGCCCCCCAGCCATTCAAAAAGACCTCTCTTCTAAGGCACTGTCATTCAAATCATTAACCGTCAATAATCAAAAAAAATTATGTAATTGTTCATTTTTCAGTTCACCTTTTCGCATTTCTGATACATTCTAGTAAGGAAAAGTAATTTCTATTGTAAAACTAAAAACCAAGAAAATGAGAAAACTAATATTCCTGTTCCCGATCTTTTTACTATCAATAGCTGCCAAAGCGCAATGGACAGACACAGGAAATCAACTGACCACAGATGACGAAGTGATCATTAAAGGCTTGCGGATTGTGAATGATATATCTCTCGGTCTGGAAAGGCCATGGATCTATTCAAAAGGAGGAACCGAGAGGCAACTGGGTCTCTTACTGACCAATGACGCACAAACCAAAGCCGAGGTGAAATTATGGGAAGGCAATGTCCACAATCCCTATATATCATTTTCCACCTCTCCAGATCCAGGAGTCAATATGATAGAACGAATGAGAATTAACCGATATGGAAACATTGGTATTGGTACTAATACTCCTGGCGCATTACTCGATGTCGAAGGCAATATGGAACTGGGCACCGGAACGAATCCGCTGAAAATCAGGCAGGGTAATTTTACTTTTAATGGAGCAGAGAGACCTTATTTATTCCACGATGGAGGAACTAATAGGAAAATCGGTCTAGGCATTACAGACAATGGAGCCATTAGAAATTTCATTGAATTGTATGAGGGTAATAACCCCGGTCTTCAATACATAGACTTTGGAATAGAAGGAAGCTCTGCGATGCGAATAAACTCAGAAGGACGAGTTGCCATAGGCACACTTGATTTTTCAGGTGAGCATCAATTGACCATAGAAGGATCAATCGGCTCACGCAAGGTGGTAGTACAACCAACAGGGTGGTCTGATTTTGTGTTTGAAGATCACTATGATTTACCCGCCCTCGAAGAAGTGGAGAATCACATCAATGAAAATGGACATCTCCCGGAAATTCCAAGTGAGGAAGAAGTAATTAAAAATGGTATCGACGTAGGAGCCATGGACGCTAAACTACTTCAGAAGATCGAGGAGCTCACTCTCTACATGATCGATATGAATAAGCAGGTGCAACAGTTGAAATCTGAAAACAAAGTACTTAAAGAAAAAATTAAGCATCTTGAGCAATAGCTTTCCAGTCCTGATCCTAAAAACCTATATTTAGGTGGAGGTTTGGCAATAAACCACTGGCAACCAACCTTTAGAGGGTCAGGGCTACGTCATTCACACGCATCATTACCGCATTAAAAACAGAAAATAACAACTTATGAAAGTACCTACCTGGGCCATAACAGTTGGCGTCATCATGATCTTGCTTGGAGGATGCAGCACGCTGTCCGATTACTCTCAAATCAACACCAAAGAGAATATTGCAGACCAGCAGGAAATCATGGAAAAAATATCAGAAAATGGTGATTCAGAAGAATTTGGAGAGATTGCCGAGTCCATGATGGATATGATGAAAATGTCTGAATACACGCAGACCTGGCTTGTGAGATTCGGTTACATCGGTCTGGTTATTTCGCTGCTGTATGTGCTGGCCGGCATTTTCTTAATCAACCCAAAACCGTTCTCTATCAAGCTTGCCTATGCTGCTTTGATACTGAGTGCCGTAGCCACCATTGCCCAATTGGTCGTGCTCAATATGGATGAGGAAGCCAATCAGCTCATGTCCCTCGGCAACTCATTCAGCTCGGGCTTCGGGATCTTCATTGATTTGATTTTACTTGTCATCGTAGGCTCAGCCGATAAATCAAGGTTTACAAATCCGGAAGAAGATCCGTTTCATAATCAGGAATATTAGCGTATTTCCCGCTACCTACTCACAGCATATGACCGGACCCTTTTGTGAATGAACAACCCCGGGTTAGAAATCTAAAGGTGTTAAACGGGGTCGCCCAGACGGTGTTTGCACAGCAAACGATATCGTTTCCGACCCAGCGCCTCCGCTGAGTAGCTTCAGCGCTCGCGGAGAGGGTCGGGGAATGAAACCAGATCTTCTCGTCTGCCGAAGTAGCCGCGCCTTGCTTCGCCGAAGCTTCGCGAAGGCAATGAAGGTAGATTCAATCACTTAAGGGATTGCTGATAATGAAAGGCTTTAGAATGATAGTGAAACAAATCCCTTTGAGACTGAACTCAATATAAACGGAAGTCAGATGATCAGAGAGCAAGTCTTGGAAGACATCATTGAAGGGTATCGTGCTGCCGTCCTCCAAAGGTATCAATACCAGAACATCAAGCGCAATTATCAAATCCCTGACTCAGTGGATGAGGAGACCGTGGCAAAGCTTAGAAATTACTTCCTAAGTTATGTGTATCCTGAGTTTGAAAAACGAGCGGAGTTGAACAAGGCTTTTCAGAGCCTGGATGACTATATCAAACATCCTCAAAAACTATTAAAAATACTTTGGAGCGCCTCCATACTGATTTTCCGCTATGGAAGACGTCTTCGTGGCATCTTAAATGCCGGGCTCAAAGCGATGAAGTCCTTTCAGGCGGCGACGAAATTTGAACAGGTATTTGTGGAGGAAGCCATCAAAAATAAGATAGAGGCACCTTATGATTTAGATAAAATGAATGCGCTGATCAGGCAGCTGCCCCGCGAAGAAATCGAAAGTTTCATTGAAACTTCTCAATCCTTATTTGAAACACTCCATGATCAGGTCCTGATCAGGAAAATGATCGCTGTGATTGCGCATTTGGTCTTTGTAATGAGGAAAGATGAGAACATTTATTCCATCAATCAAATCAACGCACTGGAGCTGGGACTCGAAATGTTGAAAGAGGGCAATCAACTATTCAATGAATTAGCAGAGGAGGATCAACAACAGCTGGTGTCCCTCATTGTCACCATAGAAAGGGACATGCTGGATCAAATCAGTTGAAGCCCTTGCAGGCCAAGGGGGCCAGCTTCTTTCGTAGACTCAATAAAATGAGTAAATCTGCTTAATTTTTTTACAGGTATTTGTTATCTTATCATTCTGATAGTGTTGGCGCATTTGTTTTCTACTCATTTTTAGTCGCGCTCAACGCTCAATAGGTTAAACAATTACCCAATGAAAAAGCTTACATTTTTTCTACTTTGCGTTTTATGTCTTTCGTGTGGTGAGGACGATGCAGACAATGAGACCGTTATTTCTACGGAGTTAAAAACACGGGTGCTGATCTCTGAGGTCCCGGATCGGGATGAGCAAGACATTACTTTCGTGAAGGATAGTGTCGTTGAATCTTATGAAAATGGATTGGTAACCCATATAGCGCATTTTTTTAAATTTAGTCACGATACTGTCTTTCTCCCTGCATACCAAAGTTATGAGTACTCATCAAGTGGTTTACTGTCAAAGGTATCATCCTACAGTGATCCTAACTTAAGTGTGCCCTATGGTACCGAAAGCTATAGTTATAGTGATGAAGGCCGCATCCAAAAAATTGAGTTTCAAAAAATCGCTCCCTCTAATGTTTCTCCCAGGTTATTTAGCTACACTTATGATTACGAATACCATTCTGACACGGTAAATATCTATTACAACTATGTGAGTGATGATCGGACAACCTCCAGTGAGGATCAATATGTGATCTATGGCGCAATCGATTCCATTTATTATGAAGCAGATTATGACATGCATTATTTCAATCAAGAAAATGATTTAGCCCAGATAACATTTAAAGGCGGTCCAGAAGATTTAGTATTTTTCTACAATACAGATGTGCAATACGGGGCAAGCAGATCGCCACTTATTTCAAATTTTTTGGGAGATAAACTCAATACTTTTTTAGCAAGACGGACCCCTATTCAGTACTATGATTTTGAGACGAGTGCCAGCTATGTGGAAGAGTACTTCTCTACCGGGCCCCGTTCCAACAGCCTTCTGCGTTTTACTTACACTTTTGATGAGCACAATCGCGTGCAAGAAGTGTATACGTCCGGTACCAGTGCTGGTAAGAACACCATTCGGTATTATTATGATTGAGTAAGATCACCCAGGCTTGCTTATGCTTTTGTAGCACATCCTGCCAATGATTCAAAAATCCATTAGATTTATGACGACAGTATTGCTGCCTTGAGCTACTGTCACTAATGTATTTGTTACCATTAAAGCCAAACAGGCGTGAAATGGTACTTATCCTGAACATCCGCTACGAGTATAACCGAAGCCTAAAACACCCTACATGAAAAAAACAATCGTTTCAATATTAAAACAAATGATTCCGGTCATCTTCGGAATTTTGATTGCTCTTTTTATCAATAGTTGGAATCAACAACGACAAGACAACAATTACATGGAAGAGATCTTCCAGTCCATCGACTCAGAGCTTGCAGAGGGCAAGAAGGAAATTGTTGAAAACCTCCCCAAACAGAACCAATTGATTGACAGCCTGATGGCTTACCTCTCAGATGAGCAAATGCCTGTCATAGAAATAGCTCTGAAAGCTGATGGGTTTCACGCGCCTAAAGTCAGAACCAACTCCTGGGAGGCGCTCTCAAGAACAAAAATTGAGTTAGTGGCATACGATGTATTAAGAGCCCTAAGCGAAATTGAAGAAGGTAAAGAGCTTTTACGGGAAAAGGAGAGGTATTTAATGAATTATGTTTTTTTGAATATTAAAGGAACCTCAAAAGAGGTGAAAGAAACCATTGTTTTACTGCTCAGGGATATTATCAGTACAGAAATTTCGTTAAAACAAGACATCGAATATTATGAAAGCCTGGGCGATCAGTAGTTGATCGGTGTGAGCAGGCAAACCAAAACTGCTTTTATGCATTTGTGATTTGTAAAGCGGCCAATCCTGTTTACCGGGTGTCGCTTGATTTTGGGGAAGCGCACAATACCAGCAACTTGCTTTTGGAGGATTTTGAGCTACCTAATGTCAAAGGGACAATGACCAATACAAAAGACTTCAAAAACAACCTCCTGTTGATCGAGTTTTGGTCCTCCTGGTGTGTCCCTTGCAGGGAATCCAATCCCAAACTGGTGAAAATCTACGATGCTTACAACGACAAAGGCTTCGACATATTTGGGGTTTCTTTAGACCCAAGAGAGGGGCCCAGGATGAGCGCCACCGCAAAAGATGGCCTTGGCTGGACTAATACAATAGCAAAAGAAGGTTTCAAAAGCGACGTCGTCAAAGCATTGAGAGTCCAGTATATCCCTTCCAATTTTCTGATCAATCAAAAAGGAGAGATCATCGCCATCAATATAGAGCCGGAAGAACTGGAAGAGAAGCTGAAAGCGTTTTATTGAGAGGCACGCGGTGTGATGAATGCAATCAATGGTATGAACCCCAGGGTAAGCCCTGGACTTGGCGTCCCCGACCCTAAATCCGAGGCAAGCCTCGGGGAATCAGACCTAAACCTTCTCGTCTGCCGAAGCTTCCGCGAAGGTAGATTGAAGTTCAGCGTAATTTAAGTACTTTACTATCTCCTGAATGGACCAGCGGCATTTTCAGATTAAATTAGTACTGTTTAGTATCAACTTCAATGAATACAATCCTTAACAAAGTTATTTTCGGATGCTTTTTCATCTTCCTCTCCTGGAAAGGTTTTGATGGCTTGATCATCAATGTTTTTTACAACACCACAGAAACATTTGATATACGGCAACTCGAACAAACGGATAAAATTGATGCCCGCAACATTGAGGTTGTTAACGGCATGTCCTACAAGGAAGACTTTATTTATTACCAATCTGATCGATCTTCAAGAGTTGATATCGTCTATCCGGTATTAAGTTACGAGCAAGCAAAAAAGTATTACAATTCTGAACCAATTAATATCAAGGTACTGGTGCGACTCAACAACCAACCGCGGAGTTGCCTGGAAACAGGGATTTGTATACCTGGAGATAGTACTTCTGTCAGTGGTTTAGTAAAAGTTGAGCTTGAAAATTTGAGAAGTAGTGACTTTAAAACACTTGAGTCTGAGTTGGTGAAGTTAGATGAAAATGTAATACTGCTGGAACCGAACGAAGAACCAATCACCTGGTACTGGAATTTAGCCATGTTCGTTGTAGGAATGGTGTTTGGGTTTACCATTCTTAAGTCATTCTTCAGGCGGGCGGCTAGCTTTGAGGAATACTGGAATAAGGTAACCGAAAAAGAAGAAAGCTAACAAACGGCAATGCTCATAACTTACCTGATACTAAATGGTAAAATCAGTATTTCTGTTTAGGAAGTCCCCAATCATTCAATCAATAGCGTTGAGATTAGATCGCGCAAATCGGATGGAGGCCACCGAAAATCGCCTCCTGCAACCGTTTTTGATTAATAACCTTGAGCTTTACTCAAATAATCACTTTCTTTAGAGCACCTCTAAGAAATAACTTCTAAGCCACTATCATGAATAAGTCAATACTCCTCTACGCACTCCTCCTGATCCTTATCGTCGCTGGCTGTCAAACCAAGGAACCAGTACCAGTATCCGGGTTGAACGATGACTTTGAATTGATTGAAGTGGGCTCGCCAACTGGCTGGGAGGACTTCGGGGGTTCTGCTTACCTGCTGTCTCTTGACTCCAATGTCGTCCAAAGCGGAAAATATGCTGCCTCCATTGAGTTCACCGAAGGCAAAGAGGACTTCAGGGCCTGGGCTTATACACTTCCTGAAAACTATCAAGGCCAGACCATCACCTTGTCAGGGTACATTAAAACAGAGGATGTCAGTGAGGGCTATGCTGGGTTATGGATGAGAATAGACCCGGGAGTTGCCTTTGATAACATGATGGACCGCGGGGCAACCGGGACTACCGGCTGGACCAAATATGAGGTGACCCTGGAATTGAATCCGGAAGAAACAGAGCAAATTGTCATAGGGGGATTGCTGGTTGGTAAAGGTAAAATGTGGCTGGATCACCTCAGTGTCACCATTGATGCGCCAGGAAAAGAAGTCCCCAAACCAGTAGAAAAAGAACTTCTTCCTGCCGATAAAGATATCGAGTTTGACGAGGGCTCAGGAATTGCCAACATCCCTACTGATCCCGCTCAGATTGAAAACCTAAAAACGCTGGGGCTGATTTGGGGATTTGTCAAGTACCACCATCCAGCGATCTCCAGTGGGGAATACAACATGGATGCTGAACTTTTCAGGATACTTCCAGACTACCTCAAGGTAGCAAACAACGACCAGCGTGATGCGCTTCTGGTGAACTGGATTGAACGGTTTGGCGAATTCTCTGCTGGTGAGGAACTGCGGATGGACACCGCTACCACGAAAGTTATGCCCGATCTGGCATGGATCACCGAAAGTAATTTTTCAGAACAATTAACCAGCCTGTTGCTGGCACTCAAAAAGGCCGATAGACCCGATGCTCACTACTACATTGGCATGGCGCCCGGCGTGGGGAACCCACAGTTTAAGAACGAAAAAACGTATGAATCCATGAAGTACCCCGATGCCGGGTTTCGTCTGCTTACTGTATACAAATACTGGAACATCATACAGTATTTTTTCCCGTACAAACACCTGATAGAAGGAGACTGGAAAGAAGTACTGGAAGCCTACATTCTCGTATTTTGCAAGGTAAAGGATGAAACCGCCTACACGCTCGCAGCGGTAGAATTGATTGGACAAATTCACGATACGCATGCCAATGTCTGGGGTGGTAACCAAATTTTAAATCGATACAAGGGAGAGCGCTATGCAGCCCCTACACTCATATTTGCTGAGGGCCAGCCGGTGGTCACGGGATTTCATAATGACACGCTGGGTACTGAAACAGGTTTAACGATTGGAGATGTCATCTCGGCTGTCAACGACCAGCCTGTGACGGAAATGGTACGAGCGCGATTAAAATATGCGCCTGCTTCAAATTTTCCTACCAAATTAAGAGACATCGCCAGCAGTTTACTCCGAACAAACGACTCCACAATCAACATTACTTATCTGCGGGACAGTGAAGTAAGACAAACAAGCCTCAAAACCTACTCTTCGGAGGAAATGAAACTTACTCACCGGTTTTATGCCACTGATACCAGCTTCAGAATGATTGATGACAAGATCGCCTACCTCAATAACAGTGCGCTCAAAACCAATCACCTTCCCATCGTATGGGAGCACATAAAGGAGACAAAAGGCTTGATCATTGACAACAGGAATTATCCCACTGATTTCCCACTGTTTGACTTGACAAAGTACCTCATGCCGGAGAGTACGCCATTTGTCAAGTTCACTGGGGGCAGTATTGAAAATCCGGGACTCTTCACTTTTGCAGACCTTACCAGTGTGGGAACAGACAATACAGATTACTACCAGGGAGAAGTAGTGATTCTCGTCAATGAAGTCACACAAAGCTCGGCAGAATACCACTCTATGGCTTACCGTGTGCATCCCAATGCCACAGTAATCGGCTCGACTACGGCCGCTGCTGACGGCAATATTTCCCCCTTCTATTTACCTGGAGGAATCAGCACTATGATCAGCGGTATTGGGGTCTATTATCCCGATGGTACAGAAACCCAGAGAATTGGTATTGTACCAGACATCGAATCCAGGCCTACCATTGCAGGCATTAAAGCAGGCAGAGACGAAGTGCTGGAAAAAGCGATTGAGTTCATT
>ERZ1740068.901-NODE-901-length-11247-cov-9.961222_pt1 | contig 11247 bp, 9 predicted proteins | sample MGYA00581735_ERZ1740068 | MGnify/ENA primary metagenome ERZ1740068 (study PRJEB43018, sample SAMN04849740) | marine metagenome | isolation source: floating plastic debris | place: Pacific Ocean | collected 2008-08-30 | study: EMG produced TPA metagenomics assembly... | reverse complement strand
TGGGATAGGGTACAACATAGTAAATTATTGCAAAAAGCGCCGTATCACGTTAATACAGGAGGTCCGCTGTATGAACCATAACATCGTTCATGCAGGTAAAAGAACCCTCTATACATGGTGGAAGTCCATGATAGAGGTGGCTGTCACCGGCACTGCAGCTTCAGTCTTATTGTGCAATGCTTTACACTGGCCACACGGTAGTAGTGGACGACGGGTGGGATTAATGACTAGGAAACAGTAGTCGCCACCATAAACTTCATCTTATGCAGCACCTCTGTGCAGTCAATGAAAAGGGGAAGTTTATTGGTGCAGTCATTGCCGGATCACGGCAGACAGCCATATTATTATATACCTACCTGAGTTTATGTGATTGTTAGTAGCATCCAATTTCGCTATTTCGCTATAGCAAATACTCCTAATTAAATTAATTATCTCTTTTTGATTTATTTTTTAGTCTCTCGGACAAGAAACCAAGATGGGTCACTAACTGTAAGTTCATCAAAATGTTGCTCATGTCAGCATTGTGATAAAATTATTTTTTCACTAAGATAATGATATGTAGTTGTATGCATCTATATGCAGGGCTACATGTGTTTACCGTTCATGTTCTCCAGTTAGATGCCAAATGTGTTGGTTGATATTCTATGTATTGGTGAACTGGCACAGGATCTCACTGTATGCGATCTAGCTAAGTTTGATCTGATGTGTTGGTGTTCTCTTCCCTCAATGTGTGCGATATTTTCATGCAATTAACACCAATAGAGTTTGTGATAACAATATTGAAAAACTAACTATTTTTTAAAATGACAGCAAATCAAACATAAGTTTTTCAACTTATTTATCGTGTCAAAAGAATGTTAAGAATTAAATTCAAAATAGTGAATTTGTAAGGCAGACTTCACCCAGTCCTTCCCATGGACAGTTAATTATTCCTGCAGCTCTCTCGCTTGAAGTTTTGTAGAGCTTACATATATGACTCGACTACTCCTCAGTTCATCCTGAGGATGGGCTAACGAGTAGTCACATTGTGACCACCTTTTCAAGTTTATTGTAGAATGTTGCTGCGAGGAGTTTTAAAACTCCTTGGTTGCTGCTAACTTCATTTCTCCACTTTTGTGATTTCAGATAGAGGGCAGATTGAAACCTAATGTATCTGAGAAAAAAGTGATGGATTTTCAAACTGGAGCCTGTCCCCTCTGTTCACTAGGTTTGGAGATTCATTACACAGTAAGTTAATGTTTGCCAGTTGTTTTTCTTTACCAGTACAATAGATAGGCATACCTATTTTAATCGATATGAATTGATGGTTTTACTGCGTACTCTGCCAGACATGATAAAACACTAGACTGATCAATCAGATCTTTGGTCTGTTCCTGGGTGGTGTCAGTATGTTTTACCAGAAACAGTCTAATTGGTGAGTCTTATAAAACATTACTAGAACTTGGTTCATTTCATACTTAAATATGTAATACTACCAAAAGTTTCTTCATTCTAATTTATTGTTACCTGTAAACTACATGTGGATTCAATTTATGGCATTAGCATTAGAATTGTGTGTGATACAGCCACAAAATTCATTGTAGGACGTTTTGATACTGAAGCAGTTTCTCAGACGTGATGGTACTTTGCTGCCGAGGCGTGTTACAGGGGTATGCGCAAGTCAACAGTTAAAACTCAGTCGACTGGTACATCTAGCACATGAAGCAGGTTTGTTTAGTTTTATTGGGTCATATTTAAAATCAGGATCTTGTACATTAACATTATGTACATATATATTGTGATTTACAGTTGATGAAAAACTATAAAGAATTAATTAGTGTCTATACTCGTATTTTGGAGTTGTGTACTGATGTTCAGTGGGAAGGCAACCACTTGTGAACTAGCAATCAAAATATATTTTTCTGCGGAATTTGCTTTTCAGGCAATTGAAATTGCGGTCCAGTAGCATTTTCACTATAATTGTATAAAATGGAAACGTTTGCAGTGATTGCGTACATTGCTTTAGTAGTAGTTCTGCATGCACTATGTGAATCTTCTGTACGATGTTTTTCATTATTTGCAGGTTTATTGAGCGACTTGCGGTACTACACTAAAAGAGCACCCAGACCAGACAAGGAAAGTACATATAAATTCAAAGGTTTGAATAGGTATTTTACAGATGATTATTGAGTCCGTACTGCTAGCATTTATCCTTCAATCATACCTGTCAGGGTTATGTCAAGTTTTATATTATTGGCCATCTCAACAACAAGTGCAGGCATTTTCTAGCCAACCCAGGCAAGGCTTATGTTGATGAAGAAAATACATGTACACATTATATATTTTCAAACTTTCATATTAATGATTATTTCCAAAAGCTCCTCATGCAAAATGAAGCAAAAGCAACAAAAAAAGGCAACAACAAAAAATATTTGAAATGACAATATTTAGTTACTGACAACAAGCAACGACAAAAAGTGAGTCACTGAACATAAAATATAATGGTCATTGCAAATGATAGAAAAATATTATGATTAAATTCGACTAATACATTCTCTTGCACAGGACTAGACTGACTTTAAACATCTAGTAAAGAATATCAGCTATCAGAGGTTCAATAATGCCAATTAGTAAATCACTTGTATTGCCCTACATTTCACGGGATATCATTATAATAATGACAACCTTACAATGGATTAAAATACTAATACTAATACTAAATCACTAATATTTACAAATAAGTTATTTAAAATATATTATAAATATAAATATTCACAATAAATTTGGCAATCAAGAAAACAGCACAAAAAAAGACTAATGAATCCCAAAAGGCATATGCATTTAATCATTTTATGTGTCTCTCCATATTTCAGCTAGATTCATATAAATGGTACTCACGGACCAAAATTGTCCAACGGTCTCTGTACTTCTAACAAGAGAGTGAAAGTGAAGAAAAAACACCATAAAATCTGTAACAACACGGTAATCATTAAACCGAAAAAAGGGACAGAGTAGAAAAACCTCTAGAATGCTATTAATTATAGTGGGTTGGGTTGATCCATATGGGATGGTCACTAAGTTTTGGTGTGGTAAAGATAGAACTGCTAGGTGGGGTATATGTGTATATATTACTTCTTGTGAATGTAACAACCACAGATAGCACATGGGTAGTGTTCCCAACTTCCCGCTCACTAAGCAGCGTCTGCTTGTGATACCCTCAGTCCATTCCATACTATCCCATAAGTACATACATCCAGTTGGTTCAGTCTTGCTAAAACAAGTTGTGCTATGTTCTAAGCACGAAGCACCTTGCAATTCAAACATAATAATTCCTGTGTAGAGTGTATACATTATGTTAACTTGATCTGGTTGTAACTCTGTGTAAATATGACTGCAGCAGAGATTCATTGAGGAGTTATGTTCTCAGATGAGTACAGCTTGTCTCACATTATGAGCAGAATAGTAACGAGGTGCAGCACTTATAGGGGTTGTCTTCACCTGGTTAGGAGAGACGCACGTTGACTTGCGTCTCGGTAGAGGTTTAGGAGGTTCAACTGCAAAATAAAAAACCAGTCAGCGGCCATGTTGTGAAGTTTTATCGTGGTTATCAACACTTGGTTATTCTGTATTCACTAGGCAACATACATGGTATGGTCCACATTCAAGTGAAGATTTTTCATTCGCGTGTCAGGTTATATCAGTGAAAAGGATTATTTGTATATTAAAATACTGATGTGTTACAAAATTCTGGACAGCCACAGTATGTGAGTTTACCTTCATAACACATTGTAATAAAACCTAACCCCAGCGAGTATCATTAGTAATGACTTACCTCTATCAGTAGACTGAGTACATGCTGAAAGCATACTTTTATAATCAATATCCCAGGTGAACAGTGAGATCGGCTGTATGGCCTGTACCATCTCAGTATGTAATTTCCTGTCAGCTACCACCTTTGACCTCAGGAACGAATCATCATTGTAGTATTTATCCATCAGGCATTTGTTGTGTGTGAGTATACTCAGCCAAAAGTCCAAGCACTGGTAGCTGTAATAAAAACCAAACAACACAAAATTATAGTAGAATGTGAGCAATAATGTCTGCAGCTGTCATTGTCGACGATAATACAAGGCATATCATTCTCTTTCCCATATTGATGGTTGAATGTTACAACCATAAATGTGATATGGTTAGGTAAAAGTCAAAACCGACTCTCAGTACCCCACATCAAAATAATCATCCTTTCTCAGCCAACGCTCTCCGTAATAGTGCTTTACTCTCACCCACACGGGTTAACTGACTACTGCGTAATTGCAATGTGTTTGTCTGTGATGGAATGTTTATTAACCCAAGTGCCTCTGGTAACATGAATAGCAGATGTTTCCGCTTATCATCAGTGGAGTAGACGATTTTAAACTGAAATGGCATGTAATATCAATAGCCAAATAGTAGGATGACAGTTGAATGTGCATCATTTTACCACATGGGAACCGTCTGAAAAGGTTAAAAGTTGGCGTATTACATCAATCTACACCACTGGGACGTTCGTAATGTCTTGGCTGCTCAGCAAATGATGAAACCTAGGATAATACTGCCTATAATTCTGTGCACAGTGGATACTCTGTGACTATTCCTAAACATGTCATTTACAAATTAAATTTGCAAGTTACTGCATAACGTCAGATAATCGAACATACATGTAGAATTACACGGTTGCTGCATTGTAACGGGAATGTAGGCATTGACAGTGAAACTTTGACCTCATTGAAAGGACTTTCTTCTCATGTGCTGATAGCTCTGATTGGCAACATTTGCGTAGAGTTGCCAAGAACGGTACTTTGCCATGGCAGCTAAAAGCTTTTCTATTGATTATTTGATAAAGCATCTGTCAGACAGAAGCAATAGCATTGTGGGTTTATACACACCTGTAGTTTGATATTTATACAGCAAAATGTTACATGATGGCAGCAAGATTAAAAACAGCAGTTCCACAAACCTGTGCACTGAAATAAGTTTTATGTCAAGTTTTGGGCTAGATACAATTGTGAAAGTAGGATAAAGGAAAAAAAAACAGGAAAGCGCAAAGAATGTTTCTTCTTACTTGTATGATGTACTTACTTGAGAAGACCAACAATGAAAAGACAGAATCTCATGGCAGAATCATCCAGCTGACATTTCCCAACCTCGGCTGTAATCTTACCAAATGTGTCTGTCAGCTCACCTAAAAATACGAGTATCATGTTTGGGACAAGTTTTGTATTTACTGCGGCATAATAGCGTGAAATGAACTTGTTAGTGTCTTCCTCAATCTTGCAAATCTCCGGAGCGTCATTGGTTTGCGCAACTATGGGGGTGGTTGGGTTTTTTATATACAGTAAGAATTCATAAGAAAAATTGCCCAATTTCACAGCACATTTTTTACAATCGTAACATGAAGGAAAAACATAACTACGGTCATGGAATTATTAGTTTGATCAGAGTTTCTGTAGTGTGTGTGTAGGGCTTTGGGTCACACATCTAACACTCACCAGCTGAAGCACACGATTCCTCCACAACGTCCCATATGTTTACCCTTGTTCTGATTTTCCCCATGGCGACAGTCACAAGTTTGTGGGATTTTAGACCGAGACTGAGAACACACTCAAGGGCGGACACCAGCTTCCAAACCTTCATCATCATGTCCTGTGTGTTACTGATCTGCTGCTGCCATGCAAAAACATTAAAAATTAGTGACATCATATAAAGACCTACTTAACATTGCAATACAAACACGGAGTATCAAATACACACCAAAAAAGGTTTGGTTACACCATGCAGAAATGAATGAGATCTACTTTATTAGTATCTTTGCTTTTACTACAAGATGGAAACATTGATACTGAGATACATTCTTGTGGTTTTATCAAAAGTAAATTTCAGAGTAAAACAAAGCTACACTTTATACTCAGGGTGTACATCAGATCTTCACCAATGATTCTACCACATGCATGAAACTAATCATTAGGACCTACTTATTTTCAGATAAGTCAGCACAATTGCGTGGTAATGAGAGGCTATAATGAGCTGACTTGGCCTAATTAGTTCTTAGATATCATCAAGCTTCAACACTATAGGATATTTATTACTCTGGGATATGATGCTTCAGCTATGTAACAGAGTTGCTTGAAACTTGAAGTGGCCAAAATCTTTCCAATATAGCGCCTAGATTGACAGCCTAATTTATTAGTGACTCCAGACCTATAGTAAGACTCAGAGTCGATACACCACAACCTGAATCATACTTAGGAGGTGAAGATGGAGTTTCAAAACGTGTTGACCCATAAATACAACATTTATCTGGGTTTTTAGTACCATATGTTGATTCTGGTCCACATAACATATGACATGTGAGAGAAAATACTGGTAGGTCAACATACCTCTGCTGTCTCGGGTAGTCCATTCTGAGATTGGTGTTTAACCAGTGTGTCTGCTGCCTCAATACAAGCAACAACATCTAAACACAAATAAAATTTTATTATACTTGCAGCAGGGATTATATGTAGCACAGGTAGCAATTGCATTGATTTGAATTACATGACATGTCGTCCAGTTCAGTTCATGCATTCCACCAGCAGAAATTAGTATTGTTTCAGGCAATAGCTGACCAGGGGTCAGGACCCCTTGGGACATGGTAATGGTGGCTCAGTATAGACAGACATGTTGATACAAGAGTTATACAGGCTGCCATTCTACCTTGAGTATGCTGGCGGAGTAACTTTTCCTAGCCTCAAGCAATTGTAATAATGTTACTCGACATTTTAATAAGTCCCGAATGGCACTGACCCAGAATAGTACTGTGGGGCAATCAAGGAGTTATTCTAACTCCTTGGGGCAATCAAATCGTAGCCAGTATTCAATTGCTACATAGGAATAGGGATAAGTGCGTTATAATATTAATTATTAGTTATTACCTAACAGTTGTTGATCAGACAGCGTGGAGTTGAGGCTGCCTCTACTGTTCCCATCTGAAACAGTAATACATAAATAACGCTATACTGTCTCTCAGCCAAAATGAATGTCAGAAGAAGCAATCCACTATATAAATGATTCAATCTCTGAGCTTGAAGTTTCAAAGGTGGTAGATGATGTAAGAATACTTCTACATGTATATGTATGTAGGTCATACTGTCAGGTATTCTCCGTATTCCCCGGCAGGTTCTTCATTTAACAATTTTATTAAGAGTTATCCTTACTTCATACTAAGCAGTGCCCGAGCATGCGACCTGGGGAGCAACAGCCTGTCTCATCAATAACAGAGTATGATTACATAGCAGCTAACTGAACGTTAACTGTAACAAAGTACACAGTAACTTAGTAAAACCGTATACTAACCAGGATGTCTTTGTCTACGTTTGAGGAAGTCAGCGATGTGCTGCCAGCTATTAGGCTCCCTCGGTGTGACCCCTGATGACCCCGTAGCAATGCCAGATGAGAGCTCGCACAGTTTCTCTCTTATACACTGACACTGTGAAGTGGGAGGGCTCAGTAGCTGCTCTAACATTGACAACTCACAAATCTCATGCTGAGTCGGCTTTGAACCCTGAGTGAAAAAAAGACAAGAATTTCTTTTTGCTTCATGGCGTAGTTGTTCGACAGCGGATAGAATTATCAATAATCAGTATCAATAACACAGTCTGTGAGAAATAGTGATGACTTGTACAGTGTAGGCGCTATATATAGGAGTTTCAATTGCGAAGTTGTCAAAAATATCTTGAGTTTCTTGGCTGGTTAAACCAAACTCTTGTTGGTGAGTTGGCACACATGCCATCTATTTTATGGGCTACTCATCATACCAGTGTCTTGTTGTCCAAAACCTGCGTTGTGAAGTGTAACAGTCCCAGTTGGCTTACTCGATTTTCAGGAAATGTTCAGATAAGCCTGACATGAAAAAATCAATGAAATGGTGATGCATCTAGCACACACTGAATCACCAACGGCCATATTGCTCCGTGCTAAAATCTGAAGGTGTTTCTCATAACCTAATTAAATATGACTCATCCGCGTGCTTAGCTTGATGCTTACATTGAGTAACAGCAAGATGTTATCATTGCATGGAGAGAAGAATCATGGGCAGCTGAATAACAAGGCAGCGAAGTGGAATGATTATTGCTTCCCAAATAATATTTCTGCAAACGTTATACAGTATATAGGCATACTGAGGGTTAAATTGATACCAAGGAAAGTACTTGAAGTGAAACAAAACGGTCATTGACTCCTTTGAGTTTCTAAAAAAACTGGGGGAGGGCAAACAGCTGAATAAATTGTGGAGTTGTCTGTCCAGCTCTTAAAATACGTCAGTTGGTTGTTTGGATTTAATTCATAATGTCAAAATGTATTTATCGAAGACAAATACATGTTTTCATCGTGAGTGTTGTCTCATAACTTATCCTAAATAATGACAACATTTGCAGAATACACAGATAGTTTAGTAATAAGACTAGTATTAGTGTGATTTGATTTTGAAATTTACTTATATACCTTACACACAAAACTTAAGGCACTAATTTTCGCTAGTACTGTAGAGTTAGCTCACTTTAAAAATATCTGATTGCACTCTTTCTTTATATGTGTTATACCGGTAATGGAGGGAAACCAAAGTAACTAAAATAAAATAAGCTTATTTACCTGATAAACTTCAAAGAGTGAAATTTTTTACTAGCTAATTGTGTCTAGGGTAAGCTAACATTGCACTGTTTGCACAAATCCAATTAATAATGGATTGATGATAAAGAAAATTTGTCATGGGAAATTTAAATTCCAATGAAAGTTTTCTGCCATTGGGGTAAAATAAAACCTCAACACACTAAAATGTATCCCATATTGAGAAAGAGGTGTGACATATTGCACACTATAGGCTGTAGGTTGAATTGCATAATTCACTCACCTGAAACAAAATAACATGATGGTCTGTGCTATGTTTCCTCTCACAGTGACTGCATGTCCTGACAGAGCTATTCCTACTACCAGCCGCAGAGCAGAACGATGGCTGATCAAATATCTCCGTCCACCAGTTATACTGTGTGAGATTATACTTATTTTGGCGTAGAAATGAGAGGTCAGGAAGGTTAAAAGTTGTTGCTGATTTTGATGGGACAGAGGTCTCTGATGAGGTGGGTTTAGTTCCCAGAGCATCGTCCAACAGATCATTGATACTCTTCGCCAGTTCTAAACAAGCAATAAGCACAATGTTATACTGTGTGACAATAAGCCGTTCTGGTACGTTCATGTGCGGACAATAAAAGCAATACCATGAAATGGTGATGCGGGATTTGGATTCAGATGATTGTGGTGTCCGAGTCAGAGGACTCATTCTCTTTCAGTTCACCTGACTCATGGCCGTAAGGGAAAATGCGTCATGTAGGTTAAGTGAGTTGTAACTGAAATGGTATTTTTCTGCTTTTACAAACTCAAAACTAATACAAAGACAATACGTTGCGTCTACCACAATCTTTGGTAACCAAGGAGATATTGCTGTAGGGCAAGAGATGTCAATGAGTGAGTTTTGATTACATTCCAGCTCTCTGATGATCATAAACCAGGTCACAAAACCCCTAAATACTGTACACTCAGAAAAAGGTGCAATGCAGATATAAATTGTTGAATACTGTTCCCCGATATTGGAATGGGCAAAGAAGAAGTTTGCCCTCGAGATAAAATGCCAGTGCCAAAGCGCCATTGCATAAAACCCCAATACAAAAATGCTCCCCCAACACCAAAAACCATAAACACAAAAATCTAAGACCGGACACCCGAGAATTTAATGTACTGCTAGGAAATGAATTGAAAGGCTATTCAATTGAAAGACTTTCTCTCTTGTTTCCTTACTCCCCACATCATCAACTACCGTTTTCATTTTGAAACATGGTTATGAACAGGCTTTTGATGCCATACATATTCAAAGTATGTAAAACTTTGGGTAAATGGTTAGATAAAACTGGTAGATAGATATCCGCTTACCAGTCATATAATTTCAGTGCAGATACAGACTGCTGAATTTTTGAGGATGTAGTGGGTTATACTCTACTATTGAGAAGTACTGAACTATTGACAGCCTAATAGAGAACAACTAATGAACCATAAAGCAATTAACGCAGATGCTGTAGAAATGAAAACCAGACATCTTGAAAAATCAAAGGCACTTTACTGGAACTGTGACTCCAGTCTATACGCTCAAGGGGTTGGTCAGCAAACACTTCAGAACAGTTATGAAAGCAACATGCTGCCAATAATGGCATCGATACACTAGTGCTCTAAATTTTTAGGCCTTATATTAAGTCCTAAATATGAATCAGCAATATTCAAAACCCCTTGGATACTTGGCAAGACTGTGTTGCCATTGTATGGACTTGTCATGGTTTGAATTCGCCTACCATTTTTTCCGTGGGACAGAACAGATGTAGGCCTATATATTGAATATAGATGTTTAAGTATTATGCACCTAATATGACTGTCAATTTTTTTTTTCAAGGAGTTTTCGTACCCTACTGAAAAACAGTATCAGTAATAGAGTGGGATTCATTTCACCATATCTTTTCGTCGCAAGTAAAAGATTGTAAAAGTATGCCTAGCTAATCTCACCCTATTGTTTGATATATATACGAATGTGATATAACAGAGAGAAAACTTATGTAGCTAAAACAAAAATAGCTGATTCGCCTGGAAAACGAGGAAGTGTAAAACTTTTTGCTAGCTAACATTTCTGGTTATAGTTATAGGGTATTCAAGTAGGTTTTCTGCATCGATTCTACCTCAAGTCACATATCCCATGGAGAATTTGTAACAAGAAATTTATTTATTTGCCTCATATGTTATTATTGCTGTCAGTTTCGCAAATAATAACGGATTATACCCGCAGGCTGCACAGGATAGAGCTTAATTGGATCAATAAATTGTGACTTCAAACATCAATACTCATGGGCTATAACGCAGCAGCCATCAGAGACAATTTCTATGTGTCTGTACAATAAACATTCACGCTGACAGCAGTACCGATCAATAAAATACTGCAGTAAATCTACATACATCTGTGTGCTCTAATTATTTAGGTTATTTGGGCTTGACATTTTTTACATCAACAGCAAGGATGGAATTTTCTTCAAAACTCTGACCTTCAGTATTGTCACATTTTTCTTGCTGCCAATTTTTCAAGAAGCATGGGACTGGTATTGAGCTTTACCATTCTCTAGAACACCAATATCTGACCGAAAATAACATCTTTGAGAACAAATG
>ERZ1740068.899-NODE-899-length-11259-cov-5.615673_pt1 | contig 11259 bp, 12 predicted proteins | sample MGYA00581735_ERZ1740068 | MGnify/ENA primary metagenome ERZ1740068 (study PRJEB43018, sample SAMN04849740) | marine metagenome | isolation source: floating plastic debris | place: Pacific Ocean | collected 2008-08-30 | study: EMG produced TPA metagenomics assembly... | reverse complement strand
GCGACAGGCCGCAAGGTGTGGCAGGGGACTGTAACTCCCTCGCGGAGACGCACGCTTGGTTCGATTCCAAGGTCGCCCACCACTTCACCAAAGTCTCTTTCACGCCGGTGCTTCGACTGCTCGCTCAGAGGTTGCGCCAAAAATGACCCGATCCAAAGAGAACGGCCCTCCTCCACGAAACACGAGGTAAAGCAGCACAAACACCCAGAATGCGCGTTGGTCCAAAATCGCAGCATTCGACAGGCTGTCGAACCATGCGCCGACCTCTGCCCCATGTCCCACGACGTCCGTGACGCTTTGCACGACAACAAATCCGATCATGCCAAAGGCCGCAGCACGGGTAAAAAGCCCCACCAAGATGAGCACGGGCAAGATGAACTCCGCCCAGGTTCCGGCCAATATGACTGCCTTTTGAAATGCGCTGGCTTGCGTGATGTCATAGCTCAGCGCTTCGGCACCTTTGGGATAAATCTGCGCGAAAGCATTGAAACTAGGCGAAAAAAGGTTGCCAAAGCCGTCCGGTATCTTGGTCAGACCGGAATTGATGAAATACATGAAAAGGACCGCCACAAAAACAAAGCGGGCCAAAGTTGTCATCACCGGAATGGTCGCAGGCTCAAGCCAGGCAAAAGCCGCCTCTGGCAAATGAAGGATCTTTTTCATGTCGTGTCTCCAATGTCGAGAATGGCGGCGTTGCTGATAAGAAGGGTCAATGTCTGGGTCAGGTCAAAATCCCTGGCCTCTTGTGCAGCAGCGTCCAACGCATCGCGGAGCGTGTCCCGCGCCAGCAGACGGGCCACAAAGGCCCCACCACCCGGCGGCAACAAAAGTGGTTGCGGATCGAGGTTAGGTCGCACAATCAGAACATCCTGCGGGGCCATCTCCGGCTTTGGCGCGCCGTCTTCGCGGTTAAAGCGCCAGATGGCATGGATGGGCCAGGCCGACCGCACCAAGCGCGCGGATGGCACCAATGTCAGCATCGATGCCATCAAGGCCTCAGGGCTCAAGCTGCCAAAGACAGCCGCATCAGCCGGAACGGCATCGCCTTCGTGATAACTCTCGCGAATGGCCGTCTCCAGACGGGCCACATCCGGCAAGTATTGAATGGAGGCAACAGGGCCATAGCTCTTTAGGAAAATGGGCAGCTCGGCCCCGTAAAACATCATCAACGGGGATGACGGGGGATGCGCACGGACAAAATCGCCCGCCAAAACCTTGAAGTTCGCCTCTCCCACCAGTTTTTCGATCACCGGGAACGCGGCTTGCAGCGCCTCGGTCAACGAGGCAATGACGTTGTTGCGGTAGACATCAAACCGTCGCCCTGCGGCCTGCCCCTGACCATCGCTCAGACCATCGGGCCGAGGTACCGTCGGATCAAAGATCGCGTCGGTGAAACTGGTTTGTGAGACGGCCATGGTGTCAGACGTGGGCAGGTTGCAGATAGCGCGCGGCCTGCGCGGCCTCAGCCCGAAGAACCGGCCAGTCCGGCACGTCTGTGTCCCATTCGATCAGGGTCGGGCGTGGGCCAGCTTTGGCGATGGTATAGCCGTAGAGCTCCCACACAGGGTTGGCGACTTCGGCGCCGTGGCTGTCGATCAGCAAAGGCGCCCCGTGATCATCTTCGTCTTCGTCATGTCCGCCCAGGTGCATCTCTCCCACATGCTGAAGTGGGAAGCTGTCGATGTAGGATTTGGCATCCATGTTGAGATTGGTTGCGCTGATAAAGACGTTGTTCACATCCAGCAGCAGGCCACATCCCGTGCGTTTGGCCAACGCCTGCAAAAACTCTGTCTCAGACAGCGTGCTTTCGTCAAAGGCCAGATATGACGACGGATTTTCCAAGAGCATCCGCCGCCCCACAACCTCCTGCACCTCATCGATGTGATCGGCAACACGAGCCAACGTCGCCTCAGTGTAAGGCAACGGCAGCAAATCGTTCAAAAAGGATGTGTCATGGGTCGACCAGGCCAGGTGCTCTGAAAAGCTCGCCGGTTTCACCCATGCGCAGAGCTTTTTCAATCGCGCCAGATGCTCGGGATCAAGCCGCCCTTCGGCCCCGATGGAAAGCCCGACCCCGTGCACAGAGATCGGAAAAAGCTCGGCCAGATGCGCCAATTGAGCAATCGGTCGGCCACCTGCACCCATGTAGTTTTCCGCATGCACCTCAAGCCAGGCTACATCGCCGGGGGCCTCGAGGAGGTCTGAAAAATGCTTTGCCTTGTAGCCTACACCGGGCGCATTGGGCAAATCCGTGTGACGGTGGTTCTGGGCGTCCAGCATGTCAAACCTCCTGGGTGGCGGATCTGATCCTGCACTCTGCAGGATCAGAAAATAGCTTATGCGGGCAGGTCGCGATCCAACTCTTCAAGGGATCCCTCACGTGCTGTGCCATCTGCCATTGCCGGAAGATCAATCTCAGCGCAGGTGCCGGTATCGACCAGCGTCCACGCGTTGCCTTGATAGTCAACGGTCGAGGTGCCTGCACAGGTTGTGCCAGCGCCAGCCGCGCAATCGTTTTCGCCTGCCAGGGAAACGCCATAGCATTTCTCTTTGGCCTGCGCGTGCACAGTGGTTGTCATAGAAGCGGTCAGGGCGGCTGCTACGGCGCCAGCGACTGCAATGCTTTTGGGATCTATCGCCATGTTGGTTTCCTTTTCACGGTTAGGCCACGCGTACCTCGCGGCTTGTTTATAGTAGGGTGTTTGCATCCCCCACATCCAGATATGTGATGACAGAGTAACAAGAATGTCAGACCATGTGACCATGCCCAAAAGTCACGTCTGGCGCTATTCCGCTCACTCACAATTTTCGCCTATGTCTTCACAGGTCGGTTAACCCCCTATCTTTACACGAAGCCACTGGTCATATCGCACGTGTATCGACTTACTCAAATGGAGCGCTTTCATGAAATTTCTCACCACAACCGCCGCCTTCGCCATGCTGACCGGTGCCGCCTTTGCCGGACCGCAATACATCGATGAGACGGGTTTTGCCGTGTCCGGTTATGACGTTGTAGCATATTTCGGCCTGGAACAATCGACCATCGGAGAGGCCCAGCCCGAAGGCATTCCAGGACGCTCAGACATTACAGCCGATTACAATGGAGCCACGTTCGCCTTCTCCTCCGAGGCAAACCGCGACGCGTTTTTGGCCGACCCGGATCGGTTTGCGCCTCAATATGACGGCCATTGCGCTTACGGGGTGTCCAAGGGCGGCAAAGTGCCAGGCAACCCGAACCTGTGGCGCATTGTCGATGACAAACTCTACCTCAACATCACGCCTGTCGTCGTGGGCTTCTGGGAGGAAGACATTCCCGGAAACATCACCATTGCCGAGGGCAATTGGGGCGGCATGGAGCCCAAAGAGGCCTCCACCAACACAATCCCTAAATTCTCCTCGTCGGCGCCTGTGACGAACTGATGTGATCGCATAATCCGACCCGCCGCCTTCCTTTCAAACCAAAGGCGGCGGGTTTTCCGATTGGTCAGCGGTGCAACGCGTCAAAGCGTCTTCGCCAGCCAGGCCCTGAACGAACGTCCCTTCTGCGGCAGGCCATCGAGGAAGATCAGACGCGACCCATCCCCCAAACACCCCCCGAACACCCGCTGTCTGCCAGAATTACCGCTTATGCTTTGGCTTCCACGTATCCAGCCAAGCTCTTATCCTGCCGCGTTTGGAAGCCACCGCATGGCCTGCCGCATCCAGACCTTCGCCGATATCTTCGACCATCGGATCGATCTGCCGCACCTTAAAGCGCCGCCAAACTGCTCGTATGCCCAGCAGGAAGATCGCAAAAGCCCCTAAGATCGCAATGTTCAGCCACGGCACAGGTTTGGATGCGTCAGGCCCCGACACCCCCCAAACGCCAACAGCATTTGGAAAGATCGATAGAAACTCATTGCGCCAGCCATAGTGCCGGATCGCCACCCATTTCGGCGCCTCCGCCGTCGACTTCAGATCGGACGCCTCTGCCTGCAGGTTTGATGTGTCGAACTTGAAATAGGGCGGCCAACCCCAGCCGGTGTCCTCGTTGCGATAGACCATGACGCGCCCATTGGTGCGCACCGCCTGGATGAAAAACACATCTCGGTTGTTAAGAGTGTCCGCATTGCCCGCGTCAGGCGCGGCCCAAAAGATCGAGTTTTCTCCGAAATCAATCCGCTTTTCATAGGTATCGGTAACCCGCGCGATGTCGGTCTGTGGCAAGGTGTAATGAAAAAACGCCACCAAAAGCACCAAGCACACGATCCAAAAAGCCCATTTCACATACGCCATCGACATCCCCTTCAGTGGAAATTCGTGAAGTAAATGATCGCAGCAATGGCCATGATAGGCACCACATAGACGCCCCAAATGAGCTTGCGCCTTAGTGACCCTTCATATTCGCGCAATCCAGCCGCGATGTATTCCTCCCGGTCGCCGGGTTGCCCTTCCTCTTCCCACCATTCCTCTAATTTGCCTTTCCGCACAGAGCGCGAATAAATCGACAGACAAAAATAGATGATGGTCAGCGCTATGAAGCCGAATATCGCAAGGCGCGCAAAGGCTACCATGTGTCACCTCGTATCTTTCGCTGGGTCTCTCTCAGGTTCATCATCTGACCTGTTATCTGGCCCGTTTCACAGGCCCCCAGGGCCCCACCAAATCCACCATCGCGTCAATGTCTGATTTAGGCTCCTCAGTCATCGCGGGTTCATGGCCAAAGAGTGCCTCGCGCGCGCCCACTTTGTCCACCTGATATTCACGCTCAAGGTATCTGACAACATAGTCTTTTTTCGCGTCAGGCCAGGTCATGTAGTGGGCGTAGAAAAGCTCTTTGTGGCAAATGAACAGTTGTCGGAAATCCTTGGGCGCCAGCTCTGACAAAAGCATATTGACCAGATCCGCATCCTTATGATCCGCCGCCCGCAAGGTGTAGAAATAGGCCGGGCTTTCAGCGGTGATGGTCGGCCAGGCCCCGTTGTTTTCCGCCCAATTCACCAACGCGCCAAGAAGATGAAATTCTTCCGGGAGCTTCTCTGCGTGCACTCGGGCCAACCTGCGCATATCGCTCTTTGACCGATCCGTCAGCGCGACGCCTTCGCCCGCCAGAGCATTCACCAAAATGAAGTCCATCTTCTGACGAAGTACGGCCGCAGCGTCAATTCCCCGCGCCTTTACAATGGGTTCAACAAGGCCGTTCACGTCGAGGTAATTGGCCACGCGGTTGCGGTCTGAGAGGTCAAACACATATTCTACCGGCAGCTCACCGAGCGCAGCCTTGTCCCCAACCGAAATGACCCCGGGCAGTTCCAGATCCTGGAACACGTAAAGCCCACCAAAATGCGCCGTCCAGAAGTTGCGCTGCTCAAAAGACATCTCTTCTAGCATTTCAGGTTTGCGCAAGTTTTCTTCTGTGTCTGCGGCTTTTTCTATCATTTCCGCGATCAACACGTCATCAAACCACGCGTCATCCACATTCAGAAACCGATCCACTTTGGCAACCAGTTCCTCCGCCCGCCGAATGCGCCCGTTTGTCGTGTCCGCTTCCACAGTGATGCGCCGGATATCGAGCAGTTTGGCCGCCGAATTGAGCGCAAAAACAGAATTCACCAACTCCCCCGCGACCGCATCCCGCGCGGTCAGCGCAAAGAGCGCGGATTCATTTTTCTCGATAAATTGCTTGAGGATAGACCGCGATGTTGAGAATTTCGCGTCCAAGAGCGGCGCCCGTTTCTGCTCGGTCGTGAGCAGAATGAACTGCCGATTGACGCCCGCATGATTGAGATAAAGCGGATCGCCCAGCTCATGCCCGACCTCAGGAGAATAGCCCGAGATATCAATGTAGAAATCCTCAAGCGCCGTCCGTTTGCCTGTCAGATGCTTGAGCGCACGATTATACCGCTCCACCAACGCCGGGGACGCCACATGGACGAGATTGCCAAACATGAGGCCGGATTTGATCAGGCGGTTCATTTAGACGGTCTCGAACCAAACTTTATCTATTGTCACCTTTTCGACCATCTCTGTGGAAACACCTAAACCGTATGATTTGAGCAGTTCACAAAGGCGACGACCATCTATTAAATCTATTGCCGTAGCCCCGTCCCTGGTAGCCTCTTCGTTCGCTTGTGCGGTGTAGTGACCGGTCGTAATGAAAAGACCTTTGTCGGCGCGACCTTGCATAGCACCGCGGAAATCTCGGATCTCACTTGCTGATACCCCACCCGTGTAACGCTTGCATTGAAAGTAGACCTGAATAGAGACTAGGTTGACTCGCAACACTCCGACTCCGTCAATACCTCCGTCACCAGATTTTCCGCGGACTTCAACTTTGGTAAATCCCGCCTCCCTTAGGAGCCTTTGAGCCAGTCTTTCGAAAGCTGATGGGTCTATCTGGCGAAGTATTCCTAACAATTTGTCGTCCCAGTTACTTTTGTGCTCTTCCTCATCGACCGGCGCATCAATATTGAAGTCATTCTCATTGTCCGCGTTCTTTTTGTTATTTTTCTCTGACTTGGCTTGCCTTTTCTGCCGCGCTCTTTCTTTCTCTTCTTCAACAACCTGTTCGTAGATTTGCCGTGTCTGACTGTACTCGGAAATCGATGACCCAAGAGATGTAAGTGCCCAAACGCCTCTACTGGAGTTTTCTAAGGCACCGCCACGCTTCAAGTAGGTGCGGGCCCAAGCTAGATAGTAGTTTAGTCTTGGCGTACCGGGATTGTTGACCATTTCAAATGACTGTTCTTCTTCGGAAACGCCTTCGATCTCGACAACTTTTTCGTCCAGCTCTGCGATTGAAGCAGACCCTCCCATTTCTTTTAGGGCTTTGACTGTGACCAACATCATTCCAGATGCATCTGGAAATCCACTCTCACCAATTATGAAGTTTCTACTGTTCAACCCTTCCCCTCCAAATACCGCCGCTTCGCCTCTTCCACCCGGCGCATATCCCTGACCGCATCCGCAATCGCAGCCTCGTCCGATTTGTCGGCATAACGGAATTCCGAATCCGCGTAGCGGTTGATCTCCTGGATCACCATCTCCACCGTGATCGGCTGGCGCAGCTCATCGATCATGCCGCGTTTTTCCTCGTAAGGCTTGAAAAGGAACAGCTCAGGTTCCTCCATCCACTCATCGGGCAGCTCGATATCCATCGCGCGTACTTTCACCGCGTCGGTGATGTTCTTGATCGCCCGGCCTGTAAAGCGCTCGTCGGCTTCCTGGATGCCCTTCAAATACGTCCCCAGCTTGGCAATCGTATCCAGCTCGTCAATATCCTTTTCCACGCGTTCATAGACCCTTAGCAGCCCCTCCTCATGCGGCTTTGCATGGCTGCCAAAGCTCGCCGCCACCGCCTTTTTGATCTCTTGCGCCGCGTAAAGCTCATGGGCACCAAGCGGAATATCATGGTTCTTACCCATCAAGAGCGCGAGGATGTCAATGTAATCCTCCCGCGTCTGCGGTCCGTCGACAAGGAACCGCGCGCCCGCCCTCTGCCTAAGCGCATCATCCACATTCTCCGGGTAGTTCGAGAACATTCCGAACGTGCAGTTCCCCCGCACCACCGTGTTCGCGCCCGAAAAGCTCTCCATCAGAACGGCCGTGATCTCCAGCTGTCCGGCAGAGCTCTGACGGTCCCCACGCTTGCCCGCAAGCTGATCGATATCGTCAATCGTGCCAAATCCGATCACGCCCGGATCCAACACCCCATTGATAAAACTCTTCGCGTTCTGTGCGCTTTTTCCCTGATAGGAATCAATGCTTTCCGTGGATAGGTTCGCGTATCGAAACGGATAGCCCGCCACCTCACAATACCTGTTGATCAGCCCCGCCATCATCTGGATGAGCGTGGTTTTCCCTGTGCCTGGTTTGCCATCGCCCATGAAGGTGAAGATGAACCCGCCTAGCTCCTCAAACGGGTTGAGCTTGCGATCAAAATCATAGGCCATCAGCATCTTGGCAAGCTTCAGTGCCTGATACTTGGCGATGTGGTTGCCCACCACCTGATGGGGCTCTTTGAAGCTCATGGTCAGCGTGGTTGATTGCTTGCCCGTGACCGCCTCAAACCCGCGAATGGTGAAATCATCGGCCTCCACCCGCCAGGCTGCACCGGTGAATGCCTCGAGCCGTGCGGCATTGGCCGCGCGCAGGGCAATCTTGGCCATCAGCGCTTCGGCAAACCCCGCCACAACGGCGACCAGTTTCGCGTCATCGGGCGCCAGCGTCGCAATGTCGTGATCCAACTCCCAAAGCGCGCCGTGCAAGGAAAGCTGCGCATTGTCGGTCAGGACTTCCTCAACCTCGCCCAGATCGACGCTCGCCTCACTGCTGTGCGGCGCGAGGAGAAAGGCGCAAGCATTTGCAAAAACATGAGAAACAGCCAGAGCTTCAGCGGCCAGAAGCTCCGTAAACTCCCCTTTGCGCGCCGCATCCAAAGAGCCCGCCAAGTTCGCGCGGCGCAGATCCGCCAGCCCCGTGGCGTCCGAGAACGCCTCTCCCACCGCAAGGCCAATGGACAGCGCCCGGCGCAGCGCATGTAGCACGGTGGATTGCAACGGAGAGGGCAAGGGATCCTGCTCATCTGCCGCCAGAACCGTGTCGATCAAATGCACGCCCTCTGCCCGCGCCGCCTGTTGCGTCACCAATCCGGGCGTCGTCGTCCGAAATCGACGGCGGGTGCCAAGACCAGAAGATGCCTCCTTCGACGCCACCTCCTTGGCTTTGCCAATACGCGGGCTGTGATCAAACCCGGCCAGCATCGCATTCGCGGCAGGGTAATGCTTCACGATGTCGTCTTCACGCAGCTCCATAAGATCGGATGTCAGGCTCATTGCTTCAGCATCTCCACCGTTTCATCAGATATCCCGCCCAGCCCGCTTGGCGCATAGACGTTGTAAGAGAGATCCCGCGGATAGACCTCGGACCAGTAGATCCCTTTGGTCTGGCGTACAAACACAGCCGGATCGCGTTCGCCGGCAAAGCACACCCGCGTGACGGTTTGCGACCGAAACCTGATGCCTTTTTCAGTCTGATAGCAGGGCCCAGTCTTTGGCCAGATCCCGCCATAGCCATTGCGCTGTAGCTGCTTGAAGCCGCGGGTCAGAAGCCATGCCTGCGTCTGCTGCGGGGTTTCATCCACGATCAAAAGCCGCTCAGCCACCTGATCTGCAGAGGGTGCCACAGGTTCCAGAGCCGTACATCCTGCCAGATACGCTATACCAAGGAAAATGAGCTTTTTCATGGCACTAGTGTCCTTGCCTCATCTTGTCAAAAATAGTCATTTCCGGCCTCTCAGTATCGCAGCACGCGGCCAGACTGACCGACCACGTATTTGTCTACATTGGCAAAGTCCGACGGCGCTTTCTCTGCCAGAACCTGATAGGGCCGCTCAGGCAGGATCAGGCTGCGCACCATGCGCGTTACCCCGGTGTCCGCCCCCCGCCCGGAAAAGGGATCGAGCGCAAACACCTCGCGTTCCACTGTGCCAAACCAGCCGGATTTTTCTTCCACGACACGCTCGCTTTCCAAAAGCTCATCCGTCCAGGCCAGTGCCCAGTCTTGTCCTTCCGGTGCCATGGCTTCTTCCACCACCTGACGAATGGGGCCACTTTGTTGGGTGAACGCATGGGAGTACATCGGGCCCAAATGCAGCCGACGCAAGCGTTTGGGGTGCAGATCGTCAAACGCCTCATCAAACCCCTTGGCAATCGTCAGCAATTTCAACCCACCCAAGGCCTGCCCCATTAGATGCGCCTGCACCTCCGGCCAGCGCCGCCCGTCAATGGGCAGCCCCTTGCTGCCGCCACTGTCCTCGACCTCCAAAAGGTACACCGTGGGCAGATTCAGCTGGGTGTCATAGACCGCCCAATGCACCAAATAGGTGACCCGGGGCTGCACACCTTGAAGCCAAACCGCCTGCGGGTCATTGCGCGCCCAAAAGAGATGCCCACGCATCAGCTCTTCGTAGTAAAGCCTTTGAGACAAAGAGAATTGCAGCCGCGTGGGGATCGTCCTCTCGCCCACGATCTGCTCCACCATCTGGGCCTTGATCCGGTCGGTTGAGGGCATATCCCGCAGATGCCGCGCGGCCTGTTGGGCGTCATTGGCCATCACCATCAACTCATTAAAGACAGGAAAGCCGCTTTCGGTCACATCCATCGCGAGAGAGCCGAAAAACTGCCCCGTATCGCGGCCAACCAACAGGTACTTCATGGACAGCGCACGAAACGTGTAGGCCAACCCACGGACATACCCGGTGAGCACCTCCACTTCTGCCTCAGAAAGCTGCCCATCGGCCTGCATCACGGCAGAAACCTGCCCCAGATGCGTGGTGATCTGGTCAAACTTCGCGAAATACCTGCGCGAGGCGAACATGTCGGTCAGCCCGATATGATCGTCGAGCTTGCTTTCAGTCATCTAACAATGACCGGCTGTAGCAATGACTCTGAAACCAGCGTGCGCGAACATAGTAATGCGAGTTGGTTGAACCTTGGTTCAATTCTAAAGTTGCAAGCAAGCTAGATTTCTCCAGACCCACCGAGACCAGTTCCCCGATCAAGTATAACCAGTGACTTCGCTCGTATGAGCAGCAAAATGTAGACGGCGGTTATCAGCATTCCGACAATCGCCACTGCACAGGCAACACTGTTTTCTTCATGCAGGCCCCACCTACCAAGGTATGCAAAAGATCCGCCTATGATGAGCGCAGCGCAGACACGGACCCAGATCCGGCGTTTATGGGGCTTCTTTTTCATGCTCCATACAAATTCTTGTCGTGCTTCTCGATGATCTTCTGGAAGCGACGCGCAAACCGTTCATCGGCTTTCGCTTTGGCTTCAAGGACTTCTCGGGCAAAGACCATGTGCTCTTCGTGCTTTTCCATCATGTCGGCCATCTGCTTGTTCGTCGCAGCACCGATGCCCGCCATAGCCGATTGCGCCTCCTTGTCCGTCTCCACGCCGATCTCGTTGATCCGGTGCGCCACATCCTGCTGCTGCGCCGTCTTCAATGATTTTGAGAGCGCGTCATAGAGCACCACGCGCTGCTTAGTGTCGGTCTGCAACTTGTTGATCAACACCATTTGCGTCGCCGCCTGGTTCTGCAGGCTGTCCACCCAGGTCTTGCCCTTCTCGATGTAGCGCTCCAGCGTCTGCGACTTGGCTAGCTGCACCTGCTCCTGCTGCACCATCTCATTGTATTTGGCGTTCATTTCAGCCAGTTCAGTCTCGAGCTTCGTGCGCGCCGCTGCATCGGTTTCATTGGCAATCGCGTTTTCCA
>ERZ1740068.898-NODE-898-length-11269-cov-132.049135_pt1 | contig 11269 bp, 9 predicted proteins | sample MGYA00581735_ERZ1740068 | MGnify/ENA primary metagenome ERZ1740068 (study PRJEB43018, sample SAMN04849740) | marine metagenome | isolation source: floating plastic debris | place: Pacific Ocean | collected 2008-08-30 | study: EMG produced TPA metagenomics... | reverse complement strand
CTATCCATCTGTTGGGCTCCATTTCCAAAATTTGTCCATATGTCACCACCATTGGTGCCTAGGGGTCATGGCAGATGAGTATCAACCTGTATGTAATATTATATATGTCGCATCATAGTGGATAAATAGGTCTAATCATATTTATTGTATGAAATCATCTTTAGCATGCTTGCATGTAGGCCCATAGGAAAGAAGGAAGGCTATACATGCATGCTTAGACCGGCTGTCAGTTAGGTTGGACTGTCAGCCAGTTGAGTCTTAATGCATGCACATGGCTCTGGTCATTCACATTTTATGGAAATCATAATGACCATTTTGCTTTTGTCTCCTCCCAGGTATGGTGAACATAGGCTATTGCTCTGAAACCTCCTGACGAAATTAAAACCGTTAGACCCTCTTTTCTGCTCTGCCAAGCTAACCGAGTCCAAACTGACACAGTGCACTTCGCAAAGTTACTATGGCACATGTAAGTTACAGATTGATAGCTAAGAGACGCAGTGAGTGATGTATAAAGCTTGCTTACGGTACTTATTTAACATCACTTAAATCATCATTTATATCTGATGTTGCCTAGTGGAATATCAGTTATTATATATATGTATCATTATTGTATCTTGTTCTGCTGTTGATACATCCCAAACCACAGATTCGTGCAAAAAGACAACTAGGCCTAATACACTTATCAAATGAGAAATCATAGCCAAGTAAATGGAGAGCAGGCTTACGTTGCACTTTCAGTTTCAAGGGAAAACTAAAATTTAAGTTTTCCGTCTGTTTCATAAATTGTTATCTCCATTTCAGCTTCTCCGATCACCTCGCAAGTGTGTCAAGAGATTCAGAAATGCTGGAACACCTACAAAGTTTACTCCGACAAAAAAGTCGTTAAAATTCGGCAAGACTACTACTGTCTCTCACCTCAGTGTAAGTAACCTACATGTACGCAAATAACACCAGAGTCCTATCTATGACCAGGGAGGGTGTGATCCAACCCACCCTGCTATGATAATGTGATACATTCATTTTAATATCCTGATACCGAATAAGGCACCCGGCAGTGATTTTACAATTCACCGAAATCTTGACAAGCTCAGATAAGGAATGCTTATGGCATATAAGCTCTGAACAGCTGCCGGTTAAAAACAGCTTCTTGAGACATTTCATAAACACTGTAAACCAGAAATAAAATGAGATTGTTCTCCCACGATGGTCTATGTTACTAGTTTCTATGTTTTAAATATCATTTTACATGCCTAAATTTAGCTTATTTTTACCTTCTTTACTCTTGTCTTAGTCGTGAGCAGCTTAACCATTTATCATCTTGCTATATGCCCTGTATATATGTGACTTTTAAGTAAACCAAACCAAATCTATGATTATTTTAATAACAGTGCTGTAGTTATGGCTTTTTGTAACCTATTTTCTCCAGGATAGATTGCAGGATCTGTTCTGCTTTGAAATTGGCACCTGTATGACAAGGGATGAGATTCTCGGAATATTAGATGATAAGAATATCACCATTAGGACACTTGGTAGAGCCATCGTTCAAGCTTTCTCAGGAGAAGTAACGAAGCATACTGATAAGTCTGTGGGCTCTTCGTAAGTCACCGTTATAAACTTTGCTACCTGACAGGTTGAGGATCGAATTTGTCTAGTTGAGTTGTGTCTGCCATTGTCAGGGATGATAAACTTTTGTTCCACTCTGCTACACACTGCACTGCAGCAAAAAAATTTATTGATTTTTATAACTTTGTAAGACTGCATAATGATTTTAAATTAGGGCACATGAAATTGGTATAATATAAATTGTATGTTGATTGGAAATAATGAAATAGTATGATATCCCAGCGATATAGCAATTAGTGTTACGCTTTTAATTGAGCTAGGAGACCATCATTCTGGTACATTAACGATCCTTCATATTCTTCTGTATGGTCCTAACCAACTTAAGATCATTTGATTTCCAAAACATTCTTGTTGGGCATCAGTAATTGGTAGCTTTCTATTTTACTGTTTCTTACTCAGGTCTACATCTTACCACAACATTACGCTGAAACAAGTGACTCCAAGGCCTACACAACCACCAATATTCAACGAACCTTTCTTTGACCCGGCGGTTCAGTTGAATATTTCAATAGAGGGAGAAGAGATAGATGTGTGTGGTGTATCAGCCAGTTCTTCTGAGGGTGTATCGAGTGGTTTATCAGCTTCTACAGTCAGCTCGCCTCAAGCCTATTCAGAGAGCCCTCCTTTAGAGTATCCAGACAGCCCTACTCCGTTAGCCTATCCGTTAAGCTCGTCCGCATCATCATCTTCTTCACCGCTGTACTTTTCACAGGATCAAGATTTACCTCTTAGTCCTAGGCGGACGCCCACACCAGCTGCATCACCGACAAAAACTCAACCTGAGAAAAGAGATCAAGAAACTCCATTCACCGTCAAGGAAATGGTAAGTGAGGAATCCATCAGTACCAGCTCCAAATAAATGCAAAACACGCCAAAATTTCATCTCATACCTATTTAAATAGTATCTTTTGGTTTCACTAAATCCAAGGTACATGTGGCATTGGCTGCAGAAGTTTACGGGCTAATGCTATCACCATATTTGCTGTGAGCTGTGTGGTTTCCATCCCTATTTTTACGTAGAACTATGTTTATCCATTTTTTGTTTTTTTTTTCATTCCCGATATCATTGGTTTCAGTGGAAGGCAGTAATTGGCAATTGTTATTCTAGTGGGCATCAGGTTGATTTTCAGTTTTGTAAAAATGTGAACACTGAAAACCACATTCCTAAAAATCAAAGATTCAAACAATTACACCACAGAAGAACTTAAATATCAAAATTTTAGGTACCAGTGTCCTCAGTGCGAACTGAATAGAAATTGCACTACTCCCTTCTATTTGAGATACTGTGTACTGTACATCAGGTTTTAGGATGAGTCTGACAGCCAGTGTAATTTTTATTTTTATTTTGTTTAGCAGTCCATCTCCAGGTAGGTAGCTCTGCAGATGTGATAACTGATCAAAACACACTATAAAGTTGCAAAGTTTGAGCTTAATTCTTTATTGTGATCTATTGGTCATCCTATTCAAACTTGCATATCTGCAACAACTGGGTGTGTTTTCTCCTAAGCCTAGTTATTACTCGATTGCTCTGTAATATTGGTTTTCTATACCTGGATCGCAACACTAACATGCTATCTCATGCTGATACTAGCTGTGCATCACAAATGAACTCGGTACTTGGTATGTGTACCTAGTATTTTCACCAGGTATCATAAATTGGATCGGTAATTGTCACCCTTTCTCCTGCACCACAAGCTCACCGTTTATTTATTGCATAATACCTAACCTTTTCTGCAATAAATGCTGATATGGTCAGAGGGACCCTTTCATATGATTTGATATATAACTTGGATTAAAGATCAGTTGTCGTTTAGTTTGTCTATTGGTTGTGAAAGTTGACGAATGACCAAAGCAGCTGGGCAGGTCATAATTCTCATTGAGATGCCACAAATGTTTCATTACTGTGGATTGACAGTGATTTGTCAGTATTACATTATTCCAAAACTCTGATTCAATGTATTGCATCCACACGTCCAGTTTGTCCAACCCATGTGTAACTAACTTATGAAGGGTTTTCTTCGTTATATTGTATATTGTTGTATAATATAGACTTTGTGGACCATAATTAATTAATAATAGAAAGGGGCAAGCAATTGCTGCTCAAGGAACCTCAAGGTTTATGGTTGCTAGTGTAACGCCTAACTTGGCAATGCTTTTTGCTACTGCTACATGTGGCTATCCATGGCTTTTCTGTGATGTTACCGCAAAAATCAATGCGTAGTTGGTTTTGGGACTTCCATCTGGTCAGACACTGTTTTTGTGGAAATGTACCGAGCCTTTGCTGGCATGTTTTGTTGATGTGGTGATGTGGTTTTCGCTGTTGTATCTAGTTCACAACCAGCAGTATGTTATGACAAGTAGTCAGTAGATGTGCTGGTTGTTGTTACTGCACAGAGACGGTCGTCTCCCACTGTTGTGAATCACCCATATACATTAGTTATAAAATGATTCAATGAACAGTGATGATTGGCTTTACACAATTTTTTGTCACTTTGTAGAACATGACTCTGACAGAGACTCTTTTGCTGAGGGATGTTAGACAGATAGCAGGAAATGAGGACAGTCTAGTTCATCACCTCCGTACTCTAATCGGTGAGCCTGCTCTTCATGACATCGCATTAGGAATTATCAAAAATAAGGTACAATCAGAGACGAGGCAGTACGCATCCACAGCCACCAAGATGCCACGTATCAAAAGAACTACAGGTCAGGATGCCTACGACTTCAGCTACGCTTTGCTAGGTGAAGATCTAACTATGGAATGTCCGACTATTACCGAGATCTTCAAAGCTATATGTAAACGTGGCAATGATTCGCAAGATAGTCTCACACCGCCTATCACTAATGCTATAGCGACTGCATTATCTGTCTATAGTCAGACTATGAGCATCACCCGTCTAATCAACAGTCTGTTTCTCTGTGATGGTGGCGCCAAAGCCAGCTGTTATGAGCGGCTTGCTAACTTATCGTTGACATATACATATAAAACAGTTCTACAGAAAGTAGACCAGCTGGCAGAACAGCACCAGAATAAAATAGGTGATTGGCGAGAGGCAGGCCATCGCTACTGTCTCGTGGTTGACAATGTTGATAAAATGCTTAAATCAAGACAAGGAGGCAAGACTGCCATGAAAAACATGGTGCAAATTATAGCACTGAAAGATCGTGTGGTTTCAAGCCCACTCAGACGTTTCACACCTGTCTTTCGAATGGAGGCAATAACAGCTGAGCATCTCATCCCCACCGAGTTTGAGCTCGCGCTTGTTAAGAACGATCTCATGGATATTGTCCTTGAGATCTGGTCTGAACACCTGCCTGCACTCAAATCAGTACATAAACGCAGTGTGTTCATGGACCACAAGCATCACAAGGAGCTAGGGATGAAATCTGAGATGGTGAGAGTTACTTCCAGTTAAATTTCCAAATTAAGGTCTAAACAGTTTGGTCCTATTACAGCCATTTTCATGCGTATTTTTACGATGTTTGTCCATTTTGTTTATCTGGTGTTTAAATAACATAATGATATCTTGGCTCAACAGTTGAAATTCAATTTAAGCTTTCATCTATGACGTAATTGACGTTGAATTGAGTTTTCAATTTTTTAATCCATGTATTATATCAAGGGCATCCATACAATATAGACCAGGCCCTTGCACATTTAAAGTGCTTGTATTATTCAAACCGGTACACACTAAATTTACCACAAAAGTACACCTAACAATTTTTAAACTGTTTTTTATCTGAGCAAAGATTTCTCCGCAGTTGCAGTTTGGGTTTTAGTATGTTCATTGGGCGCTGTTAATTCCGTCATGTTACAGGTTAATCTTGGTGTGTTACTGAAGAGTGAGAATGACATTGGTGACATTCAGGACATCCTCCAAGCCTGTCATAAACATGTTCCAAGGAATGAGGATGACTCATTATCTCCAATACCTGTTTGCGGTAAGTTTATGGTTGTGATGTTGGTTCATAAAAGATGGGCCCATGGCCAGTAATGCACCACAGCTCACTGTGGCACTTGTGTTCCAGATAAGTGATGTGTAAGCATTCCATGGTGAAACTTACTCAATTCTGCATTAGAGGTAATGAATATGTAATGTATCACCCATTCTCTATTATTGCAGGGGACTACAAGACCTTCCAGGTCATCAAGTCCGGACAGGAAGCCAGGGGAGATGTGAAGACTCCGGAGGGCAGATACGAAGGGTTGATCCCCGTTCTCAGTGAATTCCATATATCCATGGAACTCCTGAAGATCATATTCCACCTGACATATGATACTGGTAAGTATCCGTTATATCATCAGTCTCAATAATGTCATACAAGAAATTACGCTTTCGTCTTTGGTACATTTCATAATATATCCAATGTAAATACACGTAACCCAACTGAATTGGCCTCTTACACTGATCTGTAGTATACATGTAATGGAGAAATCTTATATTCATGCATCGCATATTATGCATCACTTGGTTAATTTACGCTTGGTACGGGGCAAAGTGTCATTGGCACTATCAACCCCTTTACCTTTTTTATGGGGTCAACACAGCCAGCGCCACTAATGCCTCCCACGGATCCATTCAAGCATTTAAACTAAATGTTTTGCTTCACAGGATCTTCTGCTGATGTTGGAACACTATTTCATGCAAGGAACTATATAGGAATGACAGGAGTGACTGCTGAGCCTCATCGTAAATATTACCTCGCCTCTGAACTCACTGACAAAACAGTCAAAGCTCTTGTAGTGAAAGGTTAGATTGTTGTCTTATATTACTTGCAATTTCCATATTTTTGTGTTATTGGAGATGCTATCGTCCTCAATACTTCAAGATCAAGTATATTACTTGAGATAATCATTAGCTTGATTGTAAAGTGTATCTATGTAATGTTCGATTTTAGCTTAGATCTTGAGTTTTTATGTAATTGCCAACTAACTAGTAGTTTTTATCCTGCCAGGTCTCATTAAACAAACCTAATAAAGGATAGTTTTTATTTATTATTATTCTTGGTGAGAAATGTAAATGTATGTATTATGACACAGAAAGATTTAGTTGGAACCCTAATGTATGTAACCATCGGCTTTAGTCTAACCCTATAACTAGAATTGACCTCGATTGGTGTATGTGTGTCATGTTTCTCTCGTGAATTTTCAGCCGGTATGGACTTGTTTGGGATGGCAACCTTAGATGATGGATTGCCGGAAACAGCACTCGCAGCCAGAAACATGAAAGGGGTGATGGCGTCATTCCGGAGGAACCATATTGTATTGGATGTGCCTAACACTGCCAATACAGATGGAGTCTGGTATGTTGTAGCTTGATGGTTGTAGGTATTTTATTGGCCGAAACCCAACACTAATCTATTCTATACCCACTATTCTGCTAAGGTTTATGTTAAAAGGATGTTGAGTCTTAAAATAGCAATAGAAGTCCACACAGCACTACACACATTATTCAATCATTAGGGTTGTTGCGGTCACTTTTTTTCATAAATCTGCACCTTTTCTTTGTGTGATCTAAAATGTAGCTTCGAGACCACTTGACAGTGCCTGGTGTTTGACCCGACACATCTATCCTCATTTACACTCAAAAACAACAATCAGTTTTTACTTCCATTTCAGGTTCTATTACACACACATCCATTGCATTTTTACAGTTGTGACTTGTGCCCCAAGAAGTTCCCTAAACTTCGTATGCTGAGGGACCACTACGCTAGAGCTCATAAAACTGCTGCCCAGAGGACAAATGGCAAAAGTGACAATGCTAAAAACTATTGTGACATGCTGATGACACTTGGCCTCATGAGGCTATATCATGAAAAGGCAGTTGCTCATGGAGATGGTACCAGGCTAATCATGTTGCACAAGTAAGGATCTTTGGTATATTATAGCCATTAGCCACCCCAACATCCCATTCCCAATCTCAACACTCCATTCTAACAACAAAAAACTAGACATCACTCATCGCAGTAAAATTCCCCTTTTTTTGTAATCCTGTTATGTCTTCTTGCCAATATCCTACCTGAGGTCACCCTGAATGTTAATTATTGCAGGGGAATATTCATACATTAAGTATAATTCTATTGCATTGTCCACTCTTAACATATAATTCAACTGTGATTATAAGTACGTTATTATTCTAATTATGGTTATCAGTATCTCTGCACATTTTTGTGAATGATTGCAAGAAATTGATAGAAATCCGCCAGGTAGTTGCTGAGTTGTTCCACCTTGCAAGTCGAAAATCAATTCAAGAAAAACGGAGCCAACAATGGAAGCACATGGAAGCAGCTTCCTGTCTGTGATATTTGACATGTTTAGAAAGCAACCCCTCTAGCCGAATATTGCAACAACCAACACTGCTTTGAATAGTGGCTGCTTTCCTCATTCTTTGATGCTCACTGAAGCATGGCCCAAATGGTTTTTAAATCTTGCTCACTGTTGAAGGTATTCACACTTCATTTTGGGGGACATTATGCTACCCACCATTAAACAAGTTTGGATATGGGCGCCGCTAACTCCTCACGACTTTGGATCTGAACGCTTGGACTAACACAATCTCATTCACAATCACACAGAAATAGTTGTATAAGACATGTGATAAATTGTATTTGCAGGTTCTTATTTGTACTGTGCCATTCACTGAAGCTGACTAACTATTCTTGTGGTTTGCTCGAGACTGTGTACCAGATTCTTGTACTGCCCAGGTATCTAGCTGAAAGTATTGTCTGGAACCGAACAGCAAATGATAAAGGGTGAGTCATCAAAGAGACTTGGTATTCTGATATTCTAACATATTGATGACAACTACATGTATTAGGTTGGACTGGCTGCCCAGGTTGAAAATGGCCTGCATTACTTATTATGTGGTGTGACTGGTAGTTTGAGTGCTTCATTTGTTTTGGGTAGGCGTAAGTAGCGCCGCTGAAACCTACTTAAAACAGTTTGAGCACTGAAACTATGTGACTGCATGATCTGCATTTGTACTTGATGACTGTGATATGCTGTATCTAGTCACACAGGATACAGTCCATGCATAGATTGCAGCTTGCGGATGTCTCTTGACTGCTTGCATGATGTTGGATCCAAATTTTAAACTCATTTGTAGTCAACCTCAAGTTATCTGTTGTAGTGTTCAGGGAAGGAATATGGCTAATGACCTCAAGCTGGAACATGAAAACGGTAAGTCAATAGGTTTGGCAGTATCATAATATTGAGAAATAGAAACGGGTTTACCTTACCCATAGTTTGGTTGTATGACTGATGCTCATTATTATGTCAACTTACTATATACAGTGATATTTTTAAATATGTGAATATGTATATATACATATGTAAAAAATAACTCAGTTTATTTATATATAACTATTCATGTATAATATCCTCTCTCATTGCAATATAAACCCATGTAAAACTGGAGTTGTGATACATTGCTAGCAATGTTCAGTAATGCAACGACTCCAGCCATGCCCAGCCATGATTAGTGATTGCATTACTCTTGACAGGCTATTTCAAGAAAGAGCTGACCAGCTACAGGGGTGACTTTTCCCAGGCTAACGTTAACAGGGTCTCAATTGGGAGAGCTGCCAGACAGGAGGTGACAGCCCGTCTTGGCAAGGAGATTGGGCACAAAAAACATTCAGGTAAACACACTGACAAAAAAGACAACCACATTGAGTTGCTAGTAAAGAAACTGTGTGACACCGAGACAGAGGAAGGTGTGAATGCGCTACAGTATCAAGGCGCCAGGTGTTTCACAGGTACCAAATGTATGGTACCCAGAGGACTGACGAACACCGTACCATACAGTGACTTGAAAGTGTGGATCAACGGTAAACTGAAAGATCTGAGAACAAAACACATCTATAAGCAGTTTGACAAATGATAAACATCTACATGCTGCCTGCATCATGTTTTGTGATGCCAACAGCATAAGCATCTCAGCAGATTGTATACTTTGTGGATTTTCTTGCATTTGGTACTCTTTACACCTATACAGACTTCACTCAGCAATTATGTCTATTTTAAAGTGTCATAACATTTATTTTTTTGCATGAGTTTTATATACCTCAGTGGGACAACATGGAGAGTACCGGTACAAAGTTGTTATGGACTGCAACATTTGCCATTTTTTCATCTGGTGTCACTTTTAGCGTAATAAGTCAGTTAATTTGTATATTTTGTGTTTAAAATGTATATACATGTACATAATTTGAAAATTAATAATAGTCAACTTATTTTGTCCATAAACCTTACATTTCTTGCCTTCAGATCGATTGAACAGGATACTCAGTCTTGATACCATGATTGCTGCTCTTTGAAACTAAAGGTGAAGCACTAGAGGAAAAGATGACTACTGTATGCATGTAGTTATGTGAGATATTTCAAAGGGTAGTAATGTGAAAATTTTAATTGATATTTCAAAGGAACATACCGATGATTATTGCTGTAATAATTGAAGTAGAAAAAAATGAGACAATGAGGCCAGTGGAAGGCAAATCAAGCTATTGATATTTTAAATAAACAGACCGATGAATATAGCACTAGCAATTGAGGTAGAAAAAAACTGTGCTTAGTAGGAGGTAATGTAGGCTATAAATTTGTGTACATAAAATGATGAAGATTTTTCATACAACCATGGTTATAAATATTACACAAATTATGGTATAAAATATGAGCTTATGAGAGATCTGAGGTATAAATCAAAAAAATAGTGGAAGCCCGTATTGTCAGTACCTGGTATGGCCCGTGAGATCAAAAATTTGATTGATGTAACGTGGATTGAAAAGTAAACATTGCTCACTCGCTGCTAGAGCTGTCAGATACAGTCTCAGCTTCAAAGTCATCTGGTGAGTGGCTGGATTGAGTTGCTGTGTCATCTGCAGCTTCGTCATTCACTAGGGTAAAGTCATAAGGGCCAAACCCTCCAGGGTTACAAATGTCACAGCATACATCTTGTACGACACTGCTGTTGTAATCAGCTAGTAGAATGTTGCGTCGACATGTTGATTGTTTAACTAGTTTAAACTGCATCATAGACTTACTGACAGCTCTGCCGCTAGTTGAATGAGGATAGTTCAGTAGAATGGAATGACATATACTGTCAGCCTCTCTACCGGCCCGACCTGTTTCTTGCAAAAAGTCATCGCTTGTCATAGGCACTCCATGGTGGATAACATACTTGATGCCTGCCATGTCTATACCCATAGACAGACTGCTTGTAGCAAGAACTACTCTGATAACACCATCTGGCCTTTTCATATCTGCTATAACTTGATTCTTGATTTCTGTGGTGGTCGAACGATGGTACATCGCCACCAAGGGAGCTTCACAACCTGGTTGCTGGCCAGTGTAATGTGTAATGTATGAGTAACTCTCAACGAGATGGTCGTGTTTAACAAAAAATACTATCGTACGAGGTGTACTGCTCTTCTTTTCATTGATCATATCTATGAGAAACTGAAACTGTCCAGGTGCTCTCTCATCCATGTTGTGAACTTCATACCTGTGTATGTGCAATAAAATCAAAATTACCATTCACTAAAATGAGTACATGTCATGATGGATTAGATTCTAAGACTTCCATGCACTTGTACAGGCAGGATAAGGAGAGAGCAATTTTGGCTAAAACCAGAGTCAAACTTTTTA
>ERZ1740068.897-NODE-897-length-11286-cov-8.336123_pt1 | contig 11286 bp, 3 predicted proteins | sample MGYA00581735_ERZ1740068 | MGnify/ENA primary metagenome ERZ1740068 (study PRJEB43018, sample SAMN04849740) | marine metagenome | isolation source: floating plastic debris | place: Pacific Ocean | collected 2008-08-30 | study: EMG produced TPA metagenomics assembly... | reverse complement strand
TGATTATGTAATAACATATTATTGCGGGTTGTTTTGAAAAGTGGAATTCCTAAAAAAAAACCATGTCTCCTTTTCAACCATGCAAGCGATGATCTTGAAAAGGGGAAGCTCATTGATGCAAACAACATGATTGGCCTCTCTTCCTTACAGCCCCAGTAACTTCTGTGTTTCAACTACCTGATCTTCCTTAAAAGAGTTCTGTTGATTGGCATATGCTGTCCTTCACGGGTTGTTTGCTGACAGGTGCTGTTAAACATTGTGAAAGATAACCCTTTCCCATGATATATCTGGTTGGGAAGCGCCTTTACCCGAAATACGGCAGCCATGGTCGCCGAGGATCTAATTTGTATGTCACAATCTCCTTCCTATCCTATCTAGGAGTAAGTTACGTCGGCTTTTTTTGTTGTGGTTTTGCATGTGGTTGTTTTTATTTTGTGTGAAAAACCAACCAGACGCAAAACCACAACAAAAACAGCCAAAGCTCACAGCTAAGTAAACCAGCGTCCGTGGTTGGTATGGAATATCTTCAAACGGGGCAATATTGATTTGTATGAAGCGGTGTTGACTGTAGCTGTGAACTCGTGTGGGTGTAGCATTTATGTGCTTCGATTTCCTGTCAGGAGTTTCTAGTCCGATATCTCGTTGTTCTATGAAATTATACTAGTTATTTCAATTCAGTAACTGATAATCACTATTGATCGCTGCTCGCCTCTGCGCTCCTTTTGTATGATAGATCTGCTGCTCTGTGCTTAGTTGGCAGCTAACTGCCAATCACATCATTTGGAGGTAACAAGCTGCCAAAAGCCTCGTCGCAGATAGGGTTGTAGTTTAGAGACTAAGAGCTCTACTGTTTCGCTTACATTTTTCATCTGTAACTTGGTGTAGATCATTTCGACTCATCCCGCTTTTTGAACACTAGGCTACTTAAGAGACATTGTCTTTCAATCAAACTGTGGATTACTTTTCATATCAAAGAATGCTGCAAAATACACTAACGACATTCATCTGGTGAGTACTACCTCTCCTTCCTCCTCCATTTCAAAATTCAGGATCAGTCGTTGAATTTACCTTCGTTCTGGTGATCAGTGCAGTTTCGTTTATTCTATGGTGTATTATTGTTGTAATTGGTCATTTTTGTTCCTGTCATTGGTTCTGTATATTGGGCTGAAGTAGCAATAGTCAATTGATAAATCTTGGACCATTCATAGCTCATCAGACCATTCAAACCTTACAGCAGTACTGTTCTGTGTCTGATTTTTCGACATTTTGTCAGGTGGACATCTCAGTGTAGGTGTATCAAATTCATCTTCCGAATGAAGAACATCTTTTGTTATGGGCACTGGTCAGATCGGAAGTTGGCGAGCACAACAAACAATACATTGACTACAGTACATGTATCTAGATTTATAAATCATCAAAACTGATGTATATAAAAACTACCATGAAAGCCAAGTTGCAGGGTTATGATACCCCTATCTTACCTTATATTATTTTTGTCGCTTCATGGTAGAGAAAAAGCTTTTAAACCAATTTCTCAATGTAATGTGGATGAATGATAACTACCACTGGGTCAACAACCAGTTGCGATGAATGTTCTAGATGATGAATTGAAAAAACAACATAAGATACGATAATTTTATATCATACCTTGAAATTGAATGTAGATTGAAAATTCATAGGATTGGTGGGGGCTCAAAAGATTCCGTCTTCATATAATGCTGATGAGAAAGCGTATATGATTAATTTATATAAAATTATCAGGTACATCTGTATTTCAACTACACTTCAAACTAGGGAAATGGATAATCTAAATCATACACATGAGGATATTACATTGTCATTGTGTGGATTTAGCTCTTCCCCAATAGATTACGAAAGTTAATCTTGACCACTTCTACATTTTGACACGGATCCTTAGAACTTCCTACACCCTGACAGATTTTAGAACACCACAGGATCCCTCTGTAATCATGATGGATGAAATAACATTCTTGTTAGTGAGGTTATGATTGATTAGTACATGCACCATTGAGCTTTGCTTTGTTTGTACAGAGCATTCCTGCAATGGTGGCCTTGACTACAACCTCTTCTTTTAGTAGCTGGTCCTATATGGATGGCAATCCCGATAACGCTTACTTTGAAAAAGATAACGGGAGGGTATAGATTTGATGAAGTGATTATGCTTAGCATGCCTTTTTGCAATGAAATCTAATTTGTGGTTGGTAGGCTGCATTGGGGTAGTAATACGAATTGTATTTTAAGTGACTTCTCATCGTTGAATGCCTTGCTATGTTAATATGGACTTGGTGTGGTTTTGTCACAGTATGCCCGCTGATAGTATTTCAACTTATTTTAACAGGAGTTGTCCCTGTCGTATATTGGGAATGTGATTACCTGAAGTCATTGTTATAGTAAACCCTGGTATTGGTGGCTCAGATATTACATGTGGGCTTTGCGCTACTACATGCCATGAGCTGAATTATAATCTTGGATTGAGTCACCATGAATCATGAATCATTCAGACGTAGACATGACATAATTGGTAACCTGTAGTGTAGTGTAGTGTGGTAATGTATCATCATATATCTGTCTCTCGCTAGACTGTATTAGTTTGTCGGATATGCCTGACACATCAATATTTTATAGTCAACGAAATGAACGGATACCTCATCAACTTTTTGCTATATTGTGGTATACTCTCTCATCTCTTTATGGCCATAGGCTCGCCAGGGCAGGCTGTATGGTTGTGTTTTGGTGGATAGGTCACTCTCCTGTGTGCTGCATGTCCCAAAAAACTCGACCCATTAGCTGGTAACCAATTTGCATCCCATACTCTAGATTCCTGAAGTCTAGGAGTAAAATGATATTATACTTCCAACTTGAAACACTGGCAAACCTGTTTATTTTCGTACCGTATGATTGACCAAGTTGTTTCATACTAGGCCTATTGTGTTGTGTCACTTTTTTTGGCTCCCTCAGTGATTTCAAGTGTTTTTGTTGTTGGAGTTGTTATTGTTGTTGACAATCCAGTCACTAACACTGCTGTAACTCCTCGTTTAACTAGGTATGACCTCGTAGTACCCACGCGGTGCATAAGAAAAGGAGATTATGTTTGTATGAATCACGGGCCTAGGATACGCCTCCTAAATTTACACTGGCCTATTGGTGTGTTAGGCACAAACCCCCATGAGAGTTAAAGTGGTTCTTCCCACTCTGTATCTTCTTTTGTTCAGAACCGTTCTTCAGTCTTGTTTATCTGTATTGGACAGTATAACGTGTGGGTCGCGTTAATCATTTTAGGGCTCATTTGAGAAAATAGCTTAAAGATTTAATTGCTTCAGCGTGGGTTTTTAAAGAGGCCAGTTTTTTCTTCATTCTCTTGGTGCGGTTTGTTTCTTGTATATTACATTGTTTGGTGTTAGTTTGATCAAGGAGTAATCGAAGATTACTCCTATTACTCCTTGGTTAGATACCAGGTATTACAGGCAAAAATACAATGATTTGCACAAAATTATTTCATTTGATACATCATCTCCAAAGAAGTACATAGGTAACAACGTGCCTGAAATCCAAATGGAATAGAATTCCACATAAGTCTAGTTTACTGTAGTTTAATCTCACAAACCAAAATCAGAACTCATTGTGCTATACCGTTGCTATGACCAATGTACACAGTTGATCCCATTAGACTCTGCCACACTTTATGCACACAATTATTTTTTTTACTTTAATTTTAATTTTACGTTGAGTCTGTAATCATAAATAATGTTAAAAAGTTACCAGCAAGGCGTAATAATAATGATTCAACATTTTGGTTGTATTGTCCCAAAATTGCTTTTTTATAAAAATGAAAAGAACAAAATGACATATAATTACTAGTACTATACTTAATATTTCTCTGGCACCTCCGTAGACCAGAATGAGGTGTGGGGTCGATTGTTTGGGGACTGATCATATGCAGTGTGAATTGGGCGGCTTGCTGAATGTCTAGTAAATCTGAATAAACATGTTGTCTAATTGAAATCCACCATTGTTCAATCACCTCCCACTGGACGCCTACCAACAGGCGTAACACCAATCAGGTGCGATGTCATATCTTGTCATAGGCCATGCCCTACGTAACCATGGTAATTCATAGGTGAGACTGTAACTCATGTGTGACCAATCCAAATTTTGTTCAAAATATATTTCCACTCTAATTATTCCCCTTTATTGCTCTATGCTTAGTTCAGTTGTGAATGATTAGGCTGATGCCTACGTGAGTTTCCAGCGGTAGCAAAAAGGACTTCTGATTGTCTTCATTCAGACTACCGTCAGCTTTTGACTGTCTCACACCAAGGCTTCTATCTCTACCTTCACATGAGAGCTTACTTCAGCTGCTGAGAGTAAGTTCTCATATGCTTTCGATCTTACAGCAGGCTAGTAGTGCCTGGGCAAATTGGCAGCTGTTTGATAATTGGCAACACTGATACAGTGATATTATGCTGCTTGTGAGTAATATGGCTTCAGCCCCATCTCGTTCATTGGGAAATCTAGGTTCTGTTTCCTGTTAGTAGTGGGTAGGCTGCGCTTCTCTTCACTCCGAAGAAGATAGACGCTGCCTCCAGCTATGTCAAGGCCCACTTGTAGCAAGGAGTGTAAGGACTCATTGCTTGTAGACTGTGTAATGATCAAATTTGTCCAGCCCACACCCATGGGATCCAACAGTTTAGTGTAGCGCAATGAAATTGATTGGTTAAGCGATACATAGCATTTCATCATTGACTCTCTCTCGACATCAGAAATCAGACCAGAGCTTCGTTTGAGACGGACAAGTACCTCTCCCAGTGTCAGGAACTGAGGAACGTGTAGGAGCACTCTATGTTGACATTGCCATTGAGTGGAACACAGTTTCCATAATGTTGAATTCAGGAGTACATTGTACTCATCGAGATCTCTGATCAATTGCTGCAGACTGCGTGTCTTCCATTTGCCACATGGCCATTTTAATTATTTGATGATGATTGGTATTTGTTGATAAATAAATATTGGGCCCATGAGGTGTGTTATGTGATGAACTACCCAGGGGCTTGTGACAATATTTGTGAGCAAACAGCTCACTTTTACATCAAGTGGATTAATTTACCCAAGGTTATCGATTCTTCCCCATGCCTCAATCTGCCCACAAAACCGTCTCTTTTTACACCGGATTCATCATTATGTCATATTATCAAAAAAAAGTATTGATTGCATCTCTTATTGCACATTTCACATGTAAAACGTTTTGTCTCACTTCTCTGTGGTGGAATTGATCTATACAAGAAGTTAATAATGTTATCATTATCTTAGTGCTGCCTGTGGATTTAAGCCATACTTTGGTCCTTTATTGTAAGTAGGCAACTTTGGAGACAGTGTGTAGGCCTGGCTTTCGACTATAATATCGTCAATGGATTGTAACTGATTCTATGGAATATCCAATAATGTCTCTTTATATCCGACAAATCGATAATTTGCTGAATGTGCTTAGGTTATGAAGTGGGTGAAAGATGGCTAATTGGTACAATATCGGTCTTGATTATGTCATGAGTTTTTTATCAATAGCTGCTGGCTGGCTGACTGTACTTGATGCGAGCTCAATCTTACTCTGTTGTGCAATGTTGGTTTAGTTTATCAGGATTTTAATTTCACTTTAGCATTGCTCCAGGGATATTCTAAATAGACACTTGAGTTCTTGAAGTGATTAAAAGATCATAGTTTTATCAGAGTGTAGTGAAAGTTCATGCAGGCACAGCTGGCTTGTTTAGTGACTCATCAAAACTTCACTACGCGTCCACGATGTCTCTAGATTCCAATGGGTCTTAGTTCTGCTTGAAATACCTACTTGAACTTTTCCCCGATTCCTGGTAGTTGGCGTTGGTGGCCGTTTGTTGCAATATGTTGGGCGGTATTAAATTACGCTACTGGAGGATTTTTTGCATGATTTCATCTGCCGCCCATTAGTAAAGTGTTCTCCCCGCACCATGGTTGATATACATGTCGACAGAAAGCACTGTCATTGGTTCAACGACCGCTTCTCAAGTGGGTCAGACGGGCCAATGTGAGGTACTACCCATCCATAAGCACCTGCACTGTGTCGACAACAAAGATAATCATGATTTCATAGAAATTGACCTATACTTTACCATAGCCAGCCATTTTAGACAGTGAGCTAATTGTTATTTTCAGGATTTAAATTTTTAATCACACAATATGGTTATTTTTTGCCAGTTCTGAGAAAATTCATTCCCTAACTGAACGGTCATACCCACTTTACAACATCCCTCACTTACATGTAGCATGTCGACACTATCCATATCCTTGTGCAGTGATTAATTTGCTAAAAGCTTCATAAATTATTATTTTGCTCTCTCTTTCTGATTTCAGAACCAATGTTAAACAGAAAAGCCGCAGAGTATCTTGTTAACTACCACTAGGTGCCTCGTCTTTCTCATTACAGGTTGGTATGGTTTTGTACTAACCTTGACGGTTGGTACCCTGGCTAGCATGTACATGCCTGGTATAACCTCTGTTTACCTGCCATTACTATGGCGGCCATAGTATGGCCCGCCATGAATCTGATGAAGTCAATTTTCTCCCAACCTGAAACGGGGTCAAATATGATAAATGGTGGATTATAAAGTTAGGTTAAAGTCAGGAGTTTGTGCTGTTAATCATTAACAGTTAATGTAAACACCTACTGAAGAGGAAGGAAATTTTGTGGTTAACTCTGTAAATTGCAGTTGTATTTGGAATTAAATGATCCTCAATTTTGCTTGTTTTCCATGAACTTTCCAAACAGCCATTAAACCAGTTGCTTCACTCTACTCTGTTCCGCTGAATCTTGATGTATTTTGAACCAACTGTGGCAGTTTTATAGATTCCAGAGCGCGAAAAGTGGCTCAAGGACGAATAAATAACTATATTTCTATCCATGGTTGGTGCGCTTTCTGCCCACACAGGTTTAGCGGAGCATAGGATCGCGCGTGGAGGGCTTTCCTCACTACGTCGGGATTCCCCCATTTCCGATTTCGCTGGTTATGATTTATTTATCAAATCAAGTTGGGCATCTCTGTTCAAGCCTCATTGCGTCAGTCACGTTATTACCCCCTTCCTGTGTCTGTGGCAGACATTGATTGCTTTGAGTAGGTGTATCTCATCAGAATAATCCCCCATCTGAGGGATTGATTATGCCATTTAACTGGAGGGTTCTCATCAAATGTGTTTTGTTGACCGCATGTTCACCCTTTCTCTGTCTTAGGTTGTTATCGTTTAACAAAAGGTTCTTTACTTATTATTCATTTGATTACATCTATCATAAATTAACTCATATTTTGAGATGCAATTTTCATTTTAAGTTTCATCCTGTAGTGTCCGTTATTGCTTGTTGTTCCATTCTTATTTAAGTAGAGAGTTGGCGTTTGTTAGAGTTGTGGTTCTGTATTACTTCTTGCGATGTTTTGAAAAAATGGAGCAAAACACTCTGCGCTGCTAATACCTTTATAAAAAAAGTTTTGAGTACAATAAGAAAGTAATACCTTGATCTTATTAAGAATAGACAAAATTTCCTAGTTTTCAGAGGAAGAAACTTTTGTGTCAAGTCTTACATGTGTCACATGCAGACTTATCCGCCTACGGATGACCTGTCTGCCAGCATTGAAGCATGCTGCTTCCTTTTCTGCATCTGGCAAGGCCCTCATGCCATCTAAAAATAGCAACCATATTCCCCTATTATTAGTCAGAGGCCCTTATGACAACCAATAACTGTAGCCATTGGTGGCAATTTGTAAAAATAGATACCCCCCCCGGTAGTTTTTTGCCTTTTTTCACTAACAATTGTTGGTTTTTGATCATAAGGTGGTTACTCAAATTGGCCGCTGTTGACTTCCTGATATTTATTGTGATTACGTTTACCCGTCATTATCTTCTATTGCAAATGGATATTTTTATCTCCAATATGCTACGTCAATGTAGTGCCCGTTCCTGACATTGTGATGGCTCAGTGTATCAACATAAGCAGTATCGTGTTGATCTCTGAGTCTATTTTTATCTTGCTTCGACATAATAGAAGGAGCAATGGTGTTTGGCCAAGCATGAAATGCATACACAGACTATTTTGTGATAATGATTCCTTTTTGTATACAGAATAATGGCTGAACATGACGTAGAAAGGGTTTCCCCAATGACGGATGACGAAGGCATACCCAGTCAGGTGAAACGACCCACTCGAGTGCCCAGTATAAAGATAGAGCCACCCTGCGATATAGATGATTTCACGGATGTATCTCAATCAGGTGGTATGACTGGGCTGAGCGCTATTGTGAACACTACTAACTGTAACGCGCTGTCACCGAGCATGAGTCCTAATCACAGGATGGTAGATCTGAGGAACCAGCCTGGTAACTACAAGAAGAACCTGACTGCACGCTTCCTGCAGGGACAGGGACACAGTGAAGATGATGGATATTACCGATCTGCTGAAGACTCTGACCTCCAGCCAGAGGAGAAAAGATCAAAAAGTTTAGACAGGGGGTTAGAATATGACCCTGATGAAGCAGATTTGCCTCTGGATTTAAGTACTACTATTGGTGTTAAGACTAACAGTATCTCTCTACGAAGCAGATTTGAGGAGAGAGCTCGTAAGATGCACAGACGAAATAGAGCGGAGAGTGAAGAAAATCTTACTCACATCATGCATCTGAATACGCCTGAGAACCTGCACGCCATGCACAGACTCAGCCATAGTGACATGCAGCTGGATAAGATAAAACACGCTGCCGCCTCTCAACCCTCCCCTCAGTCCACACCTTACAGTAGCCTAGCTGAAAGTGATAGCACACCTTCTAGTGGCGAGTCGTACGACAGAGACCCCACCGCTCTATCTCCAGCTAATAAGAACTTGATGCCGCTGCCTAGCATTGGTATGATTTATAGCAGAGGAGCTTCAAGCAGTTCAACAGACGGCAGCTTAGATGTGCCGCTAGACAGAGGCTCGCCATATAGTCCGCTACCTGGATTCAACCTGCCAATGAACCAAGCCATAGCCGCTAATCTCTACAGCCAGCTCTCAGCCGAGTGCGGGTCGATGCCTCAGATGCCCCCAATGAACTTTAATCAGGCGAACATGGCAGCATTCGTCGAGTGGCAACACATGCAGAGCAGAGTAAATCAAACACTTATAAATCAATGCTTCATCTGTAAACAGACGTTTCCGGGATTTGATAATATGGCTAAACATGTTGCTAAGCATCTGCCTACAGAGGTAAAAACAGACAATAACAATCGAGTGCATGTATGTAAGGTATGTAACCGATCCTTCTCCAGATCCGATATGCTGACACGACACATGAGGCTCCACACTGGACTGAAACCATACGAGTGTAAGGTCTGTGGCCAGGTGTTTAGCCGCAGTGACCATCTCAACACTCATAGAAGAACACATACTGGTGAAAAGCCCTACCAATGTCCAAAATGTCCATACACTGCTTGCAGGCGTGATATGATCACACGACATATGAAAACTCATAATAACGCCGATACTACCAAGAAACGCAGAAGGCTCGGCAAGTTTTATTGCAAGGACAGTGTGTCTGGATCAAGTATGGACAGTACTGACTCTACACCGAGCCGCCAGGGTAGCCTGTCTGGTAACAGCTTCGACAGCTCGTTTGATTCAGGTGATGTACGCTGGCCTCAGCGACACCTGCTGGACCCCAGTGACTTGATAAGAAACTCCAGTAGACCGAGCTGGGCAGCATCTAACTCATTTGACAGTGCCGAGTACAGTGGCCGAGGTCGAAGCGGGGCCTGGTCTTCATTCACCAGCGCTGACAGCGTTGAAAGTGACGTACCACCACACGGACAAAGCTTTGATAACGGTGACTCACCACCTACTCAGTCTAAAAATACTTTGTCACCTCCTACTCCCTCTCAGGCGGTATTTAGTGTGCCCACAACACAGCCGCTCAGTCCCGAGAGGCCTAAGGCTACACTAAGTGTTAAAAACAGACGTCCGAGTCTCGTGCGACAAGACGCAAGCTTAGATCATCCAGATGTACATCGGCCTACAGGCAGTAATAAGCCTGCCACAGTACCTTTTTCTGGGTATTCAGGAAAAACCAAGCTGGAATATAGAAACAGTGGTGATGGTAAATCTATGGACTGTGGTGATGATTTCGAGCCGCCCAGTAGTGTAGATACTGTATCAGTGGGCACTGCTGATAGCCCGAGACCTATAGAATCTCCTGTCCCACCCGCGACGACAGAGGGAGGGCAGCAGAGACTTAATGCCCCGTTCCTACCCAAACAACCTAGCCTCAGCGATGAACTGAATCTACAAAAGTGTGCTCTCAATGAGTGAATAGTAAATCAATGTTGCTCTGTGACCTTTATATTTTTGTACATAGAACTCCTGGCCAAAACCCTTGCTGTAATTCTATAACTGTGTTATATATACATACCTGTTGTGATTCACTTGTGCTAAAAAAGACAAAAACAAAGGTGCGAAATATACAAATTCATCTCCTTGTTTTCATATTTTTGCTTCATGGAGATGGAATATAATCAAAATTGTTTTATTTTAAACTGCATATTTTGATCTTGTTGGCATAGCCAGTGTTTCACACTTTTTGTACAAAGTTTAGACGCATTTCCAGAGTTTATTTTTTGAGTGAATGAACCAGTGTTCTGTTTGAATCAGAATCATTGTAAATAGCACATTATTGGTGTTTTTTCCAGATTGAAGATTGTTATCATAAGTTTAAGTATTATGTTTCAAATATGACAGCTCTGTTGGTATAAAATGTTGTCTGTAAAATGTGCAATGGGATAATAATGTATTTATGTTTTAGTCTTTGACTCTAGTCAAAGTACTTAATATATTGTTGTACTTGGAAAGTTGGCTTGAGCTTAAAGAGTTTGGCTTATATTCAGGAAAATATTTTTTGGACAAGGGATAAAAACCCGTTTACAGTATTGCTATATAAATTATTTTTATAAGTTTGCCTAATCTCTATACAGTATTATATTGAGTCCAACTGACTGATAAACAGTTTTGTGCCAATCCTAATAGAATAGAATACAACTTGAAAGAACAGACGTTAAAATGCTCAATGTTTTTACATTGATTGGTTATCCTCCCATTGAAACAATATTAATTATTCTAGTGTCCCGTGTGAGGTTATAATTTACCAATGTCCGTATCCAAGAGAATACTCGTCCTTATTATTCAACCACCCGCTAAGTAAACTACCGATTTTGTACACTATCCAG
>ERZ1740068.896-NODE-896-length-11300-cov-8.193241_pt1 | contig 11300 bp, 9 predicted proteins | sample MGYA00581735_ERZ1740068 | MGnify/ENA primary metagenome ERZ1740068 (study PRJEB43018, sample SAMN04849740) | marine metagenome | isolation source: floating plastic debris | place: Pacific Ocean | collected 2008-08-30 | study: EMG produced TPA metagenomics assembly... | reverse complement strand
TGTCGGGGAGGCAGGATTCGAACCTGCGACCCCCTGCTCCCAAAGCAGGTACGCTAACCGGACTGCGCTACACCCCGAACAATTTTTCACATCGTTTGTGTGAATGGGAGTGCAAATGTAGGATTTATTTTTAATAATGGAAGTGTAAGAAATACTTTTTTTCTGGTTCATTGAATTTTTTTAAAAGAGAACTTATTTCAGGGTCTATCAGGATCGAAAAGCCATCCAAACAAAGGCCTTCAGTGCGGTCTTTAACGTGGTATTATTTACTTTTAAGGAAAATGTTTTTCTTTCGGAAATATCGAAAAAACAAACGGGAAAAGACGACGGAAAGAAGCGGTTACCTTCCTTATTATGACACATCCAAAACGCATGAGGATGATGTAGAAATCGCTGTAAACGTAATCCTAACGTCCTCCGACCCATCGGCCAGAGGAGACGCGCAGTATTTTATTCAGGATCACGCGCAGTTGAGTGATGACGATTACCATCGCCTCATGCTGGGACTGATCGATCGCATTGAAACACAGAATCAACATCAGGATACAGATGATGCCATCTTATTGAGTAATTTACTATATGGTCGTCCTGGTATCAGACCGGTGAGCAGCGAAGTCTATCTAAAAGTAACTGCTAAATTGTGTGCCAGCAACCACCCGACCTGTTTACATTTTTGTCGTGAAATCTCCAAAGGAAAATAGCAGATGACTGCTTCAGAAACTACTGAGACTGGTTAATGACAACATGAAATAAGTGATATTCACTGTCGTGGAAAGTTCTCGGAGACTTCGATGGTCAATGCATCTGCTATTTTTTAATTGTAACTGGGAAACACAAAGTCTTTTATAAAAGAATATTTTACTAATCTTTGTGACCGGAAATAATTACTGCATTGGGGAATAACAACTTGCCAGAACAGACAAATGACATTGTAAGGAAGATAAAGTCCGGTGATGCCCGTGCATTTGAAGTCGTCTTTAAGCGCCATTATCAACAGCTTCATAACCTGGCCATTGGTATCCTGAAAGATTCTCAGCTGGCGGAGGAACAGGTCCAGGAGGTGTTTGTGAAGGTGTGGGAGCGCAGAGAACAGCTGCGTGATGAACTGAAACTATTTCCTTATTTGCTCACCAGCGTCAGGAACCGGTGTTTCAATTACCTGAGAGACCAACAGGTGGCACAGAAGTACATTGATTATACGCAGCAACAGCAAAGAGACCAAATACTACGCTATGATTATGAAGACCTGGATGAGGAGGTCATTGCAAAGTTACATGCCGTTATCAACACCTTGCCCGATAAGTGCCAGGAGGTATTTAGGTTGAGTCGTTTTGACAGACTGAGTCATAAGGAAATTGCTGCGAGGCTGGATATCAGTACCAAAACGATAGAACGACACATTACCAAAGCATTGAAGACATTGAAGGCCGAACTGCTGGGTGTCCTAAAGATTTTAATTTTGCTAGTGGGGGATTTATGGTAAGACCGTGTTAAGAGTATGATGGAATACAGTCAAACGAATATCGATGAATCTCAGATAGTTGCCTATCTGAACGGTGAGGTACTTCCCGAAGAGGTGTCTCAGAAGATCGCGTCATGGCTGGAAGACGAAGCGCACCAGCAAGATGCTCAGCGCATTTACCAGGCCTGGGAATTGTCGTCCATGGCCGCTGAAAGTAAGGTAGATTCCAATGCCGCTTTTGAACAGCTGAAGACGAAGATAGATTTGACGGAGGAAAAGACTGCCAAGGTCATTTCTTTGAACAGGTGGTGGTATGCTGCGGCTGCCGTAGCGCTCATAGTGGCGTCCATTTGGTGGCGGCAGCCTGCCGATGATACCATCGTTTGGCAATCGGAAAAGGCGGCAGAAGAGCTGGTCTTGACCGATGAGAGTAAGATCACGTTGAATGAGCTAAGTAGCATAACCTACAGCCCCAATGCATTATCTGAATCCTCTAAAAGAGAGGTAACCCTGAAGGGTGAAGCATTCTTTGAAGTCATGCATAATCCTGCGAGACCATTTTTTGTGCATACAACTGACATAGAAGTGAAAGTGCTGGGCACAAAATTCATGGTGAAAACATTTGATGACAAACCTTCTCAGGTGATTGTGACAGAAGGTAAGGTACAGGTGACCTACCTGGCAACCGGACAGGTTTTAATCCTCCAGGCAGAGGAAGAAGTAGCTCCTGAGTCTAATGAAAAGCCGACTATTACCGAATCCGATGAGAACCAGCTTTACTGGAAAACAGGTGTTTTGATATTTCCTGAAAATTCACTGGCCGAGGTGCTGAGTACGTTGGAAATGGAATTTGGGAAAACCATCGAAGTGGAAAGCGAGACATTGCTTAACTGCAGGATTTCTGTCACTTTCGAAAAGCAGTCTTTGCCTACTATTATCAAAGTAATTACTTCTACACTAAATTTGCAGCATGAGATCACAGATGAGAAAATCCTGATCAAAGGTGATGGCTGCCAATAGACAATTACTGACCTTATGCTTACTTTTCTTCTTAACCGGTGCACTATTTGCACAAGGACAGAAAAAGTCATTCCAGTTTAAAGACTATTCGCTTGAAAAAGCGCTCAGAGAAGTAGTGGAAGCACATGGCTACTACCTGTCTTTTAAAGCAGGCATATTCGATGGGGCTAAGTCGGTGAGCTTTTCCTTTTCCCAATTGACGCTCGAATCTTCAGTTGAAAAGTTGCTGAGCGATGACTTTCAGTATGAGATCATAGGCAAGTACGTGGTGATTACACGCAGATTGGCGGAAACAAAAAAAGTGGTACAATCGAGCCGTCCCATTCTTTACGATACCATTCTGGTACCAAAGGAAGTCATTGTTTATGATACCCAGACGGTGATTCAACAACAGGTCCGCTATGACACAGTGAGGGTACCGATGCTCTCGGTGGTAGTGGATACCGTTCAGGTGGGAATCAGGATGGATAGCACTACTAAATCATGGTCTTTTGGTGGTTTTTTTGGGGTGTTGCAACGTCGCAGGTTCAATGGTCTCGTTGATGCCGACTACCGTGGTATTGAATTGGGGGCTTCTGTTCAGCATCAGCGCGGTAATTACACTTTTCAGGTTGACCTCAGCTATCAATACTTGATTGATCAGATTGCCAATACCTCAATTGAGGAGGTAACCGAAACGCGAATAGATACGGTTTCTACTTTTTTTATCATCCGTGACGGGATCAGGCAACCGGTTTATGTAACTGAAACCAGCGAAGTAACCAGCGAAGTGCGAACGAACATTGACCGGACCAACACCTTACAGGTTTTCGGGCTGTCGCTGACCGGGGGTTATCAATATCCCCTGGGTGATGTCTCAATAGGGGCAAGGCTTGGTATCCGCGTAGATTGGATGATTTCAAGGGATGAATGGCTCTTTTTGGACAACCAGAGAGTTGATGATCAGGCTATTCAATACGCTGCTCCTGCTACCAGTCTGGTAGCACATTTCCCTGTCACGTTTCAGAGACAGGACCTGATGGGCGCCTTTTCACTTACTCCATTTTTTCAATACGGTCTTAATCAAGACATCCTCACACCGGACATTGGGGGGAACAGAGCAGTTCTTGGTATGAGGATAGGCATTTTATTTTGAACTTTTTTCAAAGCAAGTGGGGGATCAAAGAATACTCCGGGTTGATAGGTTGTAACGATAAAACAGTGGTTTTTATGAAACAAAATTTTACATCCCAACAACAACTAACAATCAGGATGCTTTTCCTGCTACTCATGGGCCTCACGCTGGCCTATCCTAATTACGCTTTTTCAAATAATAATACCTGTGAAACGGAGATTTTAATCATAGGCGATATCGAGACAACGCCCACTGCATTCTTCAGACCTGCAGAAGTGGATCAGGAATCGTCTTATATCTGGGAAATTACCGATGGCGGTTATTGGCAAGGTGCTGCTTATACGCATACTTTTGATTCGATAGGGACTTTTGAAGTCAAACTGACACGAACAACCTCCAACGGCGATGTCTGCGAGGCAACTTTACCCGTCACAATTTCAAGCTTGTGTCATACGTCCATTGACATTGCACTGGATGAAACGAATGACTTCCGATATATTTTTTCCGCGGAAGAAGAAGACAGTGAATCTACCTATGAGTGGACTGTGTCAAATGGTGTCACTGCTCAGGGTGTCGTGTTTGATTATACCTTTCCGACAAGTGGTGAATACTCTGTAAGGTTAACACGCTATGATGCGAATCAAGACGTGTGCGAAGCGGTGAGGAACTTATTTGTGTCGGGAGAAAATACAGATCCATCATGTGAGTTTTTTCCTGAGACGTTTGGAACAGAGCTTTTAATTTTTACCGATGTACCGCTACTCTATGACTGGTACTTCATTGATTTTGGCGATAATACGGTCACTGATACCATTTATGTAGAAGTTGATGGACCAACGACTCTTCACAACTCCAATGATTATGCGGAAACAGGCGAGTATCGCGTTTGTTTGACTACGCAGTCAGAAGGAAATATCTGTTCTAGTTGTCAGACCGTCAGCATTGAAACGGAGAACCCTGATGAGTGTAATGCCGATTTCAGTGTAATCGAAAATCCCAGAAACCCATTGGAATACGCTTTCTTCGCACGTCAATACTCTGAAGGTCTGGAGTATGAATGGACGCTTAATGAAGAATTTATCTCTGCTGATTCGGCTTTCAGTCATGTTTTTGACGATTCTGGTTTGTATGAATTGTCATTGACAATTTATAACCTAAATCAGGAGTCATGTACGTCATCTAAGACCTTGGAGGTAGCCCTTGAGCAGACAGAATGCACTGTCGAGTACGAAAATTTGTCAGACAGTACTATCATCATATACCCTCATCTCACAAACACCGATTCGGCCTATAGCATCGATTTTGGTGATGGAACCATTGTCAATGAAATGGTGAGTGAAGATACCGCTATTCCAAGTGTGAGCCACACTTACACACGATCCGGTCACTACCTTGTGCTGTACAAAGTATATAGCGAAGGTGGAGGTACCTGCGAGAAGGTACTGGAGATCAGCATTGATTTAGAGGAACCATTCTTGTGTGATTTTTACGTGGAAACTCAGGGAAAAGACATGGTGCTCTACACTGAAGTACCACAAGTCTATAGTTGGTACTACGCAGATTATGGTGACGGTACCGTGACTGATACGGTATTCGTTAACGAGGATGGCCCCATCACCATACAACTGGCCCATTCCTATACTGATCCCGGTGTTTACAGGGTTTGCCTGAATAAAGCCAGCTCAGCATTTGGCGTCATTTGCGAGGAGTGTCAGGAAGTAGCGATCGAACAGGCAAACAACCCTGATTCATTGTACATCGTGGGTAGCCTTTTTGCAGACCTTATTCCCGTAGAAGGGGGCATGGTAGAATTGTACCGCAAAGAGGAGCAAGACTGGCTGAAAGTGGATGAAACAGACACTGAGCAAGGATACTTTAAATTCGAGGATCTTGAAAAAGGGGAATACCTGATGCATGCCAGAGGTAATGAGGACATACACTTTGCTTTTATTCCTACCTACTTTGTAAATGGTATCTCCTGGAGAGATGCCTATCACCTGGAGTTGGAAAATTCTGCGGTAGATGTGAAGATTACGTTGATCAGGGCGGAGGCACTTAACCTGGAAGGCGATGGCCGATTACAGGGTAGAATTGCCAATGCCGCTGAAGACCTGCAACCTACGGTGATATTGCTACAAGACCTTATCTCGAAGAGAGTACTACAATGGACGGTGAGTGACCATGATCACGGTTTTGAATTTGACGAGCTGCCCTTTGGTCGCTATCAGATCACGATGGAGAAGCCTGGCGATTCATTTGTCAAAGCATTTGAACTCACTGAAAACACTCCTGAAATCCTTGATTTTGAAATGAATCCCGGTGTTGTTTCCAGCACAGAAGAGGAGTTGTCGGGCGTTTTGCTAAAGGTTTTTCCTACCAGGGTACAGCAACAGCTGCAAATACAAAACACCAGTTACAGAAATGAATCATTGCGGGTAGAAATTCTGAGCACCACAGGGAAACGCGTATTACTGAACCAGATAGAACTGGGCGCTGCCGAGCAGAAACCACTCGATCTCGCCGGCATTCAATCGGGCTTATTCTTCATCAGAATTCAGGACGAATCCGGGCGCGTAATGATCAAGAGATTAATCAAGGAGTAATACACGCAACATCCTGAGTTCCAACCGGGTTCAGGAATTACTTCTGATGTCTACAGATCCACAACAACTTTGCTGATAATAATGATCTGGAGATTGTATGTAAGAGAATCCCTGCGGAGGAAGGGATTCTCTTTTTTTCTTCGTCTGCCGAAGCCTCGGCGAAGGCAGATTGTCCATCGAAACCCTGCCATAGGTGGATTGCCTATTTTAAGCTTGTTAATCCGGGTTCCCGAACCACGTAAGTCCTGGTCAGTCCCAGAAAGTATCCAAACTATGCGGACTTCCCGGTACGGTCCAGAAAGAGCCGTCAATGTAGCGCCTGTCACGGTTCAAGGCATTGATTTGATGCATTTCCTCATCGGAGAGCGTGATATCGGCAGCAGCCAGGTTCTGTGCAAGCCTTCCCGGGTTGACAGATTTTGGGATGACTGAAATACCTCTTTGTTTGACCCAGCTAAGTAGCACCTGTGCCGTAGAGATTCCTTTGCTATCTGCAATTTTTGATATGGTATCATCCTTGAGAAGTACAGGTTCATCTGCTCCTTTCATTTGCTCCGGCCTGTCACTAGAGCCCAAAGGAGAGTAAGCCGTGACATAAATATTTTGTGCATGGCAATAATCAACCAATGCAGTCTGAGACAAGTAGGGGTGTAGTTCCACCTGATTGACCATCGGCTTTACCGGAGACGTCTCCAGTAACTCCTCCAGCTTTTTGATGCCGAAATTACTCACGCCAATTTGACGTGCGAGCCCTTTTTCATACGCAGCTTCCATGCCCTGCCACGTATCACTGACGGGCTGCTCCTCAAGGGTGTAGAAAGACCCTTCACCCAACGGAAATGCAGCATCTGGCTTCAGCGGCACCGGCCAGTGGATCAGGTAAAGGTCCAGGTAGTCAAGTTGTAAGTCTGTCAGTGTTTTGGTGAGCGCAGGAATCACGTTGTCCCTGCCGTGGCTGTTGTTCCAAAGTTTGGAAGTGATCCAAAGTTCTTCGCGGGTGACGACCCCTTCGGCGATGCTCTCTCTAATGGCATCGCCTACTTCTTTTTCATTGCCATAAATGGCAGCGCAATCAATGTGTCTATAGCCTGATTTGATGGCAGTTTTTACCGCTTCATACACTTCGTTGGTCGCTGACTTCCAAGTGCCGAGGCCGAGGATTGGCATCTCTGCACCTGTACTGAATTTTAAGGTTTGCATATCTTGATAGGAATAAATTTGTCTGTAATCAGTAGGGCACCTGCGCCCTGTGTTCTAAGACAATATTATATAAAATGACCAGCATTTTATCGTCCGCGGTAAGTCAAAATAAAGATTTTTTAAAAAAACCGAATGAGCCTTGAAAGTATCTGGAGGTACGATTTGACAACGCTGTACCGGTTGTAAACTGCATTTGAAGGCTTTTTAATTCAATACTGCAATTAGGACATTGCATCTTTTTCCCATACCTTGCGTATCAATACTACAATTAGGACATTGAATATTTGATCCATGAAAAAGTTTCAATTAGGCGAATTTGAAGAAATCGTTTTACTGACGGTGGGCGTGTTGTATGACAATGCATATGGCGTGGCGATCAAAGACGAGCTGGAGAAGCGGCTGAGCCGTAAGGTCAGCGTAGGCGCCTTGCAGTCAGCACTGAGGAGAATGGAGAAGAAAGGTTATCTGGAAAGCAAAGTTGGCGAAACAGAAACCAGGAGAGGGGGGAAACCAAAACGATTCTTCTACATCACCGCATTTGGTAAAAGTGCACTGGATTATTACAAAGATGTCCGCCTGGATTTATGGGATGCCATGCCTAAAGTAGTCCTCGATCTCAAACAACCATCATGAAGCAAATTGCAGATCGCCTCTTTGCGTGGTTCTGTCACCCGGAATACTATCCTGACATCAAGGGAGACCTTGAAGAACTCTATGACCGACACCTGGAAGCCGGGGTCCGTTTTCCTGATCTGAAATATACGCTGGATGTACTTTTATTATTCAGGATATCCCTCATCAGGCCAATTTCCGTATTCGAAAACTCAATAATAAACACAGCAATGATCTATAATTATTTAAAAGTTAGCATCAGGACACTGATGCGCCAGAAGGTCTACTCTGCAATCAATATCATTGGATTGGCAGTAGGATTGGCTGGTTTTCTACTCATCAATGAATATGTAGCGTTTGAAAGCAGTTATGATGCTTTCAATGAAGATGCAGACGTCCTGTACCGCGTATCCACAGTGGAAAGAGGTGACGGTGGTGTCAATGTCAAAGATGCGATGGCAAGTTACTCCGTTGGAGAACTATTGCAGGAGAAAACCCCGGAAGTACTTAGTCATACAGTCTCCAAGCGTATATCTGATGTTATTTTCCGCAATGGAAATGTGGTGTTCACAGAAAAGAAAGTGATTTCGGCCGACTCAGCCTTTTTTGATCATTTTTCTTTCAAACTGCTGAAGGGCAACAAAGATGAAGTGTTTTCAGGTCCGCTTCAGGTGGTGCTCAGTGAATCAAAAGCAAAGACTTATTTTGGAGATCAGGACCCAATAGGGAAGACGCTGGAAGTACTGGCTCCGTTCAAGGTTTCGGTGACGGTTACTGGTATCATGCAGGATATTCCTATCAATACGCATTATCATTTTGACATCTTGTTGTCTGACAAGACATTGGTTGACATGCGTGACTACAAAAATTGGAATTGGAATAATTATTATGTCTATGTAAAACTGCACCCAGAGACAGATATGGCAGAATTGCAGGAAAAAGCGGATGCGGCAGCCATGGGGGTATACGGAGAAGACAACACGGATTTTTGGGAATTTACTTTGGCGAAAAATATTTACCTTCAATCAGACTTTACCTATGAGCCTCAGATACAAGGAAGCGAGAAAGCGGTTTCTTTTTTAGCTATTATTTCGCTTTTTATTCTCTTGATTGCCTGGATCAACTACATCAACCTTTCTACTGCCAAGGCAGTGGACAGAGCGAAAGAAGTAGGATTGAGAAAAGTGGTTGGCGCTTTTAAATTCCAGCTCACCGCACAGTTTCTCTTTGAAGCACTGTTGATCAATTTGATGGGTGCTGTATTTGCCCTGGTTTTGTCTGAATTACTACTGGACTTTTTCAATCAGCTGGTGGGCAAGGAAATTCTGCTGCATGTTTGGAACAATGGACCTTTTTTAATCAACCTTGGGTTATTTGTGCTACTAGGGACTTTTGTCTCGGGGATGTATCCGGCTCTGGTGCTGTCTGGCTTTAAGCCAATAGCAGTACTCAAAGGAAAGTATGCCAACTCTAAAACGGGTGTGAAACTTCGCAAAGGATTGGTCATTGCCCAGTTCGCTGCCTCTTTGGTACTCATCGCTGCTACTTTTACTGTACAGCAGCAGGTAAACTACATGAAAGGAAAAGACATAGGCATTGATACGGAGCATGTGGCGATGGTTTCAGTGCCGCGTTCAGGTGCTGAAACACGAGAGCAGTACAACGCATACCTGAGTAAGTTCAATACCATGAAGGAGGAAATGCGAAGCCATTCTACCATCCTCAGTCTTGGCGGCACCAACTCCATGCCTGGTGGTGAAAGCAGTGACATCAGCTCAACTACCAATAAAATGGGAATTCCTGGCTTGACGGAGCAATTGCAAAGCACCACCTACCTGCAGCTCTTTGACGGAGATTTTGTGGAAACATTGGACATGAAAATCCTGGCCGGACGTGATTTTGACAAGGATATTGCTTCCGATTCGGCTGCTATAATGGTCAATGAGTCTTTCCTGCGAAGGTTGAACATTGCAGATATGGCTGCCGTGGTTGGTCAGCAATTGATGATGGGTGAGCAGGGCGATGCCGATCACTACAGGATCATTGGCGTGGTGAAAGACTTTAACCGGACCACGCTGAAAACAGCGGTGGAACCTACCGTATACCTTCCCGGTTTCAACTCCAGAAACCTGGCCATCAAATTGCAGGGAGATAAGTACAAAGAGGCATTGGCACACCTGGAACAGACCTGGAATGGCTATTTCCCGGACAGTCCTTTTGAGTTTACTTTCATCGATGCACGATTTGACGCATTGTATGATCAGGATGAGCGGTTTGGTAACGTATTTGCCGTTTTCTCCGTCTTTTCCATCCTGGTGGCGACGTTGGGACTCTTTGGTCTGGTGTCTTTTCTGGCCTTGCAACGTACCAAGGAGATCGGTATCAGGAAAGTGCTGGGAGCGAGTATCGGGCAGATCGTGGGAATCTTCTACAAAGACTTTATCATTTTGTTGGCAATATCCGCTGTATTGGGTATCCCTGCCATCTACTTCTCTATGAACGCATGGTTGGAAAATTATGCCTTTCGCATCAGCTTCCCATGGTTGATGACCGGCGCCTCCTTGCTGATCGTGGTTGTTTTTGCACTGGTAACTGTAGGCTATCAAACCTATCAAGTAGCCATCAAAGATCCCAGTACTACTTTGCGGAATGAGTAGGTAATCTCTGGGATCATAAATGAAAGATGAAACAGAGGCTGTGGAGACACAGCCTTTGGCCTTTGTCGGATGTGGGGACCTGTCTGCCGCAAGGCAGGCACATCCTTGGGCCTTTTTTATAATGACGTAATACCGGAATTAAGTAATGTCGGGATACCGTAATTTTTAGTTCAGACGAATGATTGCTTACTGCCTATTGCCTACTTTTTTATGAGTAATTTGTGATGCGTGATGTTTAATGAAGTAATCAACATATTCGAGCGAGACGCTCTCGTTCTTGGGAAGTCACCAGCGAGACGCTGGCGACAGGTCAATGTGTTGCCTACTGCCTATTGCCTACTGTTTTAGATGAGTGATACGTGATTATTAATGAAGTAATCAACACAGTCGAGCGAGACGCTCTTGTTCTTGGGAAGTCACCAGTGAGACGCTGGCGCCAGGTCAATGTGTAGCCTACTGCCTATTGCCTACTGTTTTAGATACGTGATTATTAATGAAGTAATCAACACATTCGAGCGAGACGCTCTCGTTCTTGGGAAGTCACCAGCGAGACGCTGGCGCCAGGTCAATGTGTTGCCTATTGCCTACTGCCTATTGCCTACTGTTTTAGATACGTGATTATTAATAAAGTG
>ERZ1740068.895-NODE-895-length-11306-cov-5.230291_pt1 | contig 11306 bp, 7 predicted proteins | sample MGYA00581735_ERZ1740068 | MGnify/ENA primary metagenome ERZ1740068 (study PRJEB43018, sample SAMN04849740) | marine metagenome | isolation source: floating plastic debris | place: Pacific Ocean | collected 2008-08-30 | study: EMG produced TPA metagenomics assembly... | reverse complement strand
GTTCTGTGACCAATTCGTAATGGAGGAATGGCAGACTATTAGAAGGTTGTTTGGGGGTAAGATGGTGGAATTTTGAGCTCAAATTTGGACAGTAGGTGCATGGAGGACCTCCTCACAAGTTAGTAGCGACAATATATAAAAGTATTAAGTACTTCTGCTTTTATAAGTAGTTGTTTGAAGTGACACCCATGTTTTGGCATTATGGCTCATTGGCCCATTACCCTTTCACTACTACCAATAAGATTGAGTGTAGGAAAAAGGCTCCATTCTTCCAGGCTACTCAGTTCAACAAACAAAAAAGACACAACATTGTTTGCCCTCAAGGTTGAGTTTGCTGTTCATTTTGGTGTGGGTATTGGATAATGTGTAAGAAAAACCGTAAGACGAAGAGTGCACACAATTCACGTTCTGCATATAAAAACGCTCGACTGAGGCAGAAAACAGCAAAAAGTGGGACAATACCAATCTCATCCACTACAGCTGGAAGCAAATCACGTTTTGATTCACTGACATGGGCAACGCCATCTGCAGGGTTTGCTATGCCTGCTTTGTCTGCTGTGGTGAGGAAAACATACAATCTGTGGAGGTCCAGGGTAGCGATGATTTTTTTTTTCATGACGTCCATGTGGGCCATATTCAGGACAATTTTCCACAAAGGCGATCAAGCTGGTGTCCCTGTTCAAGCTGGTGATGATGACTCGCTACCTTTACGTGAGTGTAATGAAACAAGTATCACACTAAAGTTGCTTCTGTGAATGATGTTGAACTGTTACGAAGGTAGCCTACTGCTGCTATAACATGTCATCACACAAACATCATATATTACCTACTCAGACCACTTATCCTGAAATAATGCTACTATGTAGGCTATATAAAGAAGTAATCCTGAACAAAATACAGATTTGCCTCTTTTTCCTTTGAATATAAATATCAGATGGTATGACCCTGCATAGTAATGATGCCAGTTGGTTTATCAATCTTCCATTCGCATTGTTGCAGCAAAGATATGTAAGAAAGAAGGTGACTACAGCTTGTCTGATGAGGAAAGTCAGATAGCTCCAAAATCAGGTAAATTAACAACTGGCAATTCTATGCAAGAGGAGCAAAATTCAGAAGGCACAATGCCCGGGAAACCCAAGAGTCATGGTCACAAACCTTCGAGCAACCGTAGGCGACAAGCTGACAGCAAATGTTATGATGAAGATGCTACTGAAGAAAAAGGTCAATTGTGGAGTAGATGGAGGTTGAGATTAGTTGATGGTATGTATGGTTAGAGTGATGCCCAATATATGTCCTCATGTCTGCAATGCTCTTCCTTGACCACTAGTAAATTTTCTTGTGAATGTAGACTTAGCTTGAGCATCGAGTCTGTTGTATTGGGTATCCATATTTTAAAATGCGATGTGTAACCTAGTGTTTTTGATCATTCAAGTTTTTTCTGGTGATACACCTTCCTCTTGTTACTTCTGTAATATTTCAGGTAAGATACTTGAAGAGGACGGGTCACCTTTCAATTATAAATACTATGGACTTGATGAGGCATCGAATTAAGAGCGCTACGGGGAAATTTCCAAGGTGAGTCTCCGAGTTAGTGAAGTATGATCGCGTCGAGTTTTAAAATAATATGGGTATGAGGCTGTGGCAGTTTGTCCCTAAATTGACTCTAGATGTTGAGCATGAGCTAGAATGGCGGTCTACTGACTGACTAATCAGTAGACCTTCAGCTTCTGGTATTTATGGTATGATAAAGTGGTGTCAATGATGGAATCATTACTAGAACAAAAAAAACTATAACGTAACGTTGTGCTTCCATCATGTATATGCAGATTATGGAGAGTATTGTGTATAAACTTCTTGTCAAGGATGGAAAACTGAAGAAGATATATCTTCATCCTGAGGTAGGTGAACCTTAGAAGCAGTTAACTAGAAGTATGGTTATAGGATAGCAAGGCAGAGCATATGGTGGTTGAGGGTTTGAAAACACTTGGTTTAAGCCCTCTGTTTCGGGTACAGAATTGGCTTATTGCCTTAGCAAACTAATTCACTAAATTCACCTAATTTGGATTATGAGTACTTTATCTGAATGTGGTGACAAATACTTGAAATCATAAGTACAGTGGCTCAGGCAGGCAGCATGCTTGTTGACGTTCTTTTTGAGTTGGTGAGTTGGACGTATTAGGAAAATGAAACTGCATTTTCAGAACAGAACTGGATAATACTGATCAACCGCATATACAGCTTCAGTTCATCAAATTTGGCAATTGATTATTGTATTGATAAGGCACATAACGCATTGTAATGAAATTATCATTGAAAATTAGAAACTGCATTGCATTGCAAAGGTTTGAAAAGAAGCACTGGAAATACCAAAATTATAGGACTGTGAAAAATCTGTTGACTCACTAGGGGAAAATCCTATGTTGTGAATAACTTACAGTGGAATAGACAGCAGCTTGCAATTGAGAATATTTTTAGCATGAAATGAACTTTGAAGAATGTAAACTGTGCTTGTGTTGAATAATAAGAAACTGCTCGCATGAAGCAGATGCCTTACAGCTATGTGTCGATCTCAACTTGCTGCACCTACATGCATAGCCTATAGTACTGTAGTACATCTACATACATGGTTAAAACATATTTAAATTGTTTGAACTCCCAAAATACATGATAGTACTGTATGTACTGTAATAACATTGCATGCAGTTCGGTGTGTAATACACTTATAATTTGATATGGAGTGGAATGCGTACTCTTGACTTATAAAGACCTGAAGCTAAGCTGTGGGCCTAATAACTCATCGTCTTTCTAATTACTTACTTCAAAAAACAGCAACATGCAAACAACTAACTACTTTGACGGTACCCGCCTCATACTAGGTATCATAGTCGTTTTCTACAGGAATGAGTTTGTTTTGCTCTTTGATTGGCTTCAAAACCTAAAGGACATCCTGGAATATGGTCATGACGGAATTTTATGTGACAAGTGCCACTCTGAGTCTGTTTATGTGTTGCAGGGTGAAGCTTGTTTACAGACTCGTTATGTTATAAACATGTCGTCTTTTATCAACCCTAGAGCACACATGTATAAAATTATATATACCCTACAGGACAAAATAATTCATTGGGTTTAATGTTTGTGAAATCCGCGACAGCCAATATCACCATTTATTACCACCCACTAAATAGTAAAACTTACTTTCAACAGGTGCTATATGCCCCAAAACAACACTGTAGGTGTCTAACATTACACTATGGGAGGCCCCCACGAGCCCACTGTGATTCGATCTTGTGATCTTCTGTTCTCGTCCGGCACTCTACCACTGAGCCACCTGTCTACCTATCTAACATTCTTGTGGCTAAAAAATATTAAGGTCCCTCGTGAAACGTTTAAACCAAGAATATCGACAGAAGACAGCACAATCACAAGCTTTATGCCTTGTAATTTAAGTTCCTGTACGGTAACAGTAGTGGTATATTTGGTTTTTATTTGCAGCAAAAAGGGACATTCATATTTGCTACTGAAAACTATGAATCTTTTGAACGCCTTTTGATCTTGATCCATGGTGCCGGAGGGGTGAGAGCTGGTCAGTGGTCCAGAAGGTAAGATATATTAGGATTTTATGCTGTGTATTAAAAGGCCTGCGAAGAGGGGGTTTTTGAGAGCTTTACTGGTCTTGTTTTTGGATTATTGTGTCTTTTGCATATGGCTACCAACTTCTAGCTTTGTATCTCTGGAGGTTGGGGAGTAAAGAGCTGTTGGCATTTACCGAAGAAATAGGGATTCTGGCCTGTGACTGATGTCACACATCCCAAACATGGGTTAACTCGACTGCAATGGTAGTTTATATGAAAATTATCAGCGCTTTATACCGCTGTCAATAACATAAACGTTTATCCTCCCCATTGTTTGTTCTCAATATGCAAATCCAACTAGCTCTATAAGCCTCATGTTCTCATGGAATTCACTAATTTACTCCAATAACTCCTCAATATCAGAAATACCAAAGCTCAGTATTCATCAAGGAGTTGTCCTAAAGGGTTGAAAATTGGTCACCAGATGTAAAAAAAGACATGGGAAATCCAAATATTGGGCTTTCAGTGACCCCCTGTTCATAGGCCCTTTCAGTCACATATATCTAGACAGATAACAATGCGGAAATTAATTTATGGTAACCCTTACATAAGGTGTAATAAGTTGCAAAGAGAAGTCTTGATTAAAAAACAGCTCCACCTCATTCAGTCTCTCACAGCTAATGAGGCACTCATGACACATAGGTCAAAGTGCTCTAGAATCATTTTAATTTGCAGGACATTAATACAGGCTAAGCATTTATTCAATTACCTGTTTCTCCCCAGGTGGCTGATAGGGTTTTCCACCTTGACCATTTAGATTTCCCATGTCTCATTAAAAACATGATACAGTAAATATTAGCACATTATAATAAATCTTTTACTTTTGTACAACGCTTTACAAAGTTTGCAAGTACTTCCTCGACTGTTGGCTTGTAACTTGCAGGTTTATTTATGAGCTCACCAATTCGTATTAGCCTAAATTATGTATAATAATTTTATGTAGACTACTTATCAATGACAGCGTGGACAGCGGATCACAACTACCATATATCGAGAGAGCTCACAGAGAGGGCTGGGGTGTACTTGTCATGAATACTAATGATAACCATCCATATGAGGTAAGTCGGAGAACCACAACATATGCAGTCTGAACAAAATTGCCTTGTAACTACTCAGTCAACTACTGCTGGTGAATTAGCTAACTAAGCCAGCCACTTTTAGTGTGTAGTGTCTGGTGATGTTACAATTGCAAGCACAACAATACATAGTTAAATACAGATGTACTTTATTTTACATTTTATTATAATTTTACATTTATTTTGGTCATGAGTGGCTTGAAACCGAACTAAATATTATGTGGCTCACTGTACGTACACCCACATACACATGCGCACACATACATACACAAACACCCAGTGTGTGTGTGTGTGTGTGTGTGTGCGCAGGTGTGTTTGTGTTTGATAATGGCTCCACTAACAACTCATGCAAAACTTTTTTGAGAACTTAAACTACCTCCCCATTTGAGATGGGTTTGCTTTGTGTCACAATAGGACCGACCACCTGAGGAAAAAAAATAATTTTTTGTCCATGCATAATCTAACACGCGTCCCACTGACTTCAATAACGTATTAGAGGTAAAACTGGTTGACTGGCAAATTATGTTTTTATGTCAGCAGGTGTTATGGAAAGGTAATTGAACTCTTTTTTGTAGCTTTGGTGAGATTTTGAATCAAAAGTTACTAGTGTAAGGGATGCTAAATGCACCTTATGAGAGCAGTGGAATGGGGTGAAATCATCATGTAATGGCTGAGCCTTAGGAAAACTTTGGTCAGGTCTCTGCCTTTGAATGCCTTGTGGTTTGGAGCTTGGGATGATCGAACACCGATTTGCCCTCATTTCTGTAATTTTGTAGTTGTTTGCAGATACAAACTGTGCACAGGCCTTGACCATATTTTCACTTCTTCTTTCTAACAGGGCCAAGACTCGCCTATCAACCACGGTCTCTATGTTTGGAAAAAATTTGTTAAATTGTCGAGTGCTAAAAAGATAGCGATTGTGGCGCACAGTTTTGGTGGTACAGTCACAACTGCTATGTTGACTCAAAACATTCAGGATTTCAGAGATCGTGTTGTGACGATTGCTTTAACTGATTCTTATCCAAGCTGTGAAGGGGAAGCTAAAGACCTTCTCGAGAAGGTAGGTATTTGATTGAAGAATTTTGGTTGTTCACCTGAGTGACCTGCAGTGAAAGTGCGCTCTGCCAGACACATTTCATAAGATTGTTGACTACATTCACTCAAGGGTGCACTGTTGTAACGTTAGTTCCCGCTTTTAAACCAGTTGTTACTCAGTGGGTTTGGATTGTTTGCAAATTCTAATTTTGTATTTTAAATTGGGCTTGTAGCGACCCTAATACATAAGCAACAAATTAACTCAATTTCTTGATATTCTACCTTGAATTCAGCGAGCATTAAACTGGGTGACAAACATAAAGGATGTAGGCACTCCTATAACCGGGCGAGGAGTAAAGAAAGTATCTGCAGGTACGACTCAACATGAGGAGACCTCCCACTGTGCAAGAGATAAAATATTCAGCACACAACTAATACCAAACCTGGGATCTTCTGGAGCAAGAGGTAGGTACTAGGTATCCGATTGTTGGTACACATATACTGTCCAATCATTGGCGTGTATTTACTATATATGTATATGGTATATGGTATGTATATTCTATATGCGTGCCACATTGTGTCCAATATTTCGAAATATCTGTTTGGCATTCAATGTGCAGTCAATGTCTTATATCATTGTCTGCTCGAAGCACCGTTGTGTGGCATCAAAAAGCGATGTTGATCTCATTGTGACGCCGCTCTGTCTGATTTCTTCATATTTGCTGACAGTTCAACAGAATTTATGGAAACTATTAAACAATTACAGCAATTGAACTTGAAATTGCCTACAGGTACCTATAAAAAAATTGGTCCTGCAGCACTAATTGAAGCTGCCTGCAACATGTCAACATGTTGAAGCTGCCTGCAACATGAAGCTGCCTGCAACATGACATGTCAAAGCACCAAATAAGGTTATATTAGCAGGTTACTTTCATGCTGCTAGTTTACACCTGATTTGTTACAAAAAATAGACAACACACATGTACACCTGTTGTATTAGTTTATTTTAACCCAAATGGAAGGAACTATTGTCTCAAAATACAACACAATATTCACATTCTAACTAATATTGCAAGCTCCAAACAATACAAGATATCCCAGGCAAAGCAGCATGTTTCCCAATTCCGATGCTCCAGATAAGGCCACTTCTGCACACATCTGACAACATATGAAATCAATTTGTTGTCTTTTTTAGCCATTATTACTCATCATGATGAATGCAGAACAAGACCATCAAGATCTGCCTCAGGTATAGTGATTACAAAGTCATAATTACCGTCAGTATTGACAATGAAACTTTTTTCCCAGCGGAAAAAAATATGAAGCACACGATAATGTTGAAGCACATCTTTGGTTGATTTTGGTCTGTTGCTTCATTTACGATTGATAGTGCTACTTCACCGCTATTAAAGCTCTTGCGGTAGCTTACTTCTATAATCATGCAAAAAACTGTATAACACTTATATCACTCGCTGTTTTCCTTTCCCTGTTAAATTTTCATCATCAGAAGAACCTATTCACCTATCTAATTTCCCAACATAACAGCTTATCCATTTTCACCACCAAACACTGCTCTAAAGCACATCATTTGGCAGAAGGAAATTGTGTTGTTGGTGTCGCAAGTGGTATTGAATTTGGGGAAATGTTTACCTATCTGGAACACGGTAATAATTTCAAAATTTATCAGCTAATGAGATTTAATTCTAGGTAAAATCCACATATTTAGTCCCAAATATGCAAGTGATGGTAACAATTTGTGAGGTAGACCTAAGAATATATAAAATATATATAACACTATTATATATATTAATATTGTTTGGGATGATAAGGTGCGTTCTGAGTTTCTGTCTCCTGTTGTCAACATTTTTTGAATAGCCAGTAGTTCACAGGCTATACCCATTTAAATATGTCCCTGTCCAAAAGCCACAAGCTAAACAATCATAATTCTCGTACATGTAAATGTACATGTTTATGTGCTTCACTTTAGGCTACACCAATTTGCTAACTTGATTTGCTGTCAATGTTTTTCTACACTTGACTCCTCTTTGAATTAGATATGCTAAGCTAAACTTATCCAATGTCATCCTACACTTGTTCACTTTGTGTTTCCATATGTACATACTTCACTTGTGTGAATGAATTCTTCACAGCAAGAAAACCTAAGACTCAGGTAGCTGGAAATCCCTTTAATATCTACCCCGTCAATCAGCAGCTCTCACAGTTGCCTAATCAGATTGAACATCATGGCAGGCCATCAACATTTGGTGAACAACCTGGTAAGTCGATATATTCTAAGTTAAATCATAGCATTGAAGTTCCACAAATTTTTTCTGTGTACATGTACAAATACTTGGTAATACTACTAGACACAATTGTGAATGACTGATATTTCATGGAACAGTTTTTTTGGCACAAAGTTTTGGTTAAAAGAGATCGAATTGTGCATGTTTTGTGTCGGCTGGGCTTCTGACCAGTGAGGATTGTCCACAGGCCTTAAGGACCATTCATGATGTTTTCAAAAATATTTTGTCTTTCACTGTTTGTTGATTTGTGTCGCTGGCGTTGTTAGTGTTTGTAATACTACACTACTATTGAAAGGTTGTTCTATCCTGTTGCCTGCAAGTGTATTAGTATTTACCGTTCTCCATACTAGTCTCCAACTCTACTAGATGTGTGTACATATTATGTATAAGTTTAGATTGGAATTGAAGCCAAGGTTGAAGCGCTTCCTTATGATTCCATAATTGTACTTAAAACACTCCATAATAGAAAATGATTAAGCTTATTAAAGATTCGTTGTCATTGTACTTTCCCAATATGCTGCTAGCCTTGGTGAGAAGGCAGAGAGTAAGCAGAGAATAGACAACTACTAAAAGATGTTTGTTTGAACAGTTCAACAAATTGGAATATTATGTGCAATATTATGCGAGTTGATTTAGATAGGTAACAGACTCCATAAATGATCGATAGCAGTCTTCAAAACTCAGTGTGATGACATGGTTGGCTTTAAGATTATAAGGGGTTACATTAGCAAACATATTTTCCAAATAGAGTAATGTGGTAGGGGTTGGCTATTTGGAGTAAAATCTACTTCGGGAAGGTTACAATTGCATATGGAAGCATATCATATAATTGAGGTCAATTTTCAACTTCCTCCCTAAATTGATCATCCTGCAGTGTAGTGCTGCGTGATATTTTAATATATCGAATTTACATCGAATGTGAACCCAAAACCAATAACGAACAATGCTTAAACCAGCATGAAATAACATCGAAAATCGATATCGAATGACGAAATCGCCAAAAATCGGTTTGATTTTTAAGATATTGAATAACATTTTGATGAAATTTATGCAAAAATTGTAGTTTTTGTCAGTTCTGAGGAATCTTTGGTGGTATTCTTGGGATTTTCGCGCTAAACCAATTATATCAAAAATCGAATTTGAAAGAGCAGATAACGAAGTGGACATCGTGCAGCACTACTGGAGTGCCTTCCTCAATCTATTTTTCAAATAACAAAAAAGTTGCCCCCTCTTTGTGCAGGTCTAGGTCAATATAATTTGACGGCTGGCACATGTATCTACTGGTAGGGTGGTATCATGAGTGAAAAAGTTATTGTTGGGTTTGAGCATTGTTTAAAAAAATCGCGTTCAATTTAGAGGGTTTTAAGTCCAAATCAAATGAAATTGGCACGTACGGTTCCAAAATTACAAGACCCACATTGCATCCTCACCTGCGGCTTGAGCTGAAAGTAAACCACCAACTTGCTCATAACTGCACTATTTGAATGTACATATATCCACATCAAAGTAACCGCTTTTCCAAAGGGATCCGTCTTTGTTGTAATTTTCAGACCAAACTCCATCAAGGAAGTGACCCTTGTCAAGTTCTGGGCTGGGATCAAGTTCTAATATATCCTGTACTATCACACCTCTAAATGACAGCGGAAGAACATCCTCAACTATGCCGTCTAACTCTAAAAGGCGCAAGGAGACACAATTTTAGTCAATTATGGGTTTTCTAGTTGCAGACTGGAAACTGAACTGATGGCGATTTAACATGAATTCAAATAAACAGAAATCTGATTTCATAGTGTGATATTTAATTACAATTTTGTTGAAGAACAATAGTAGACTTTAAAATAAAATGGTTACATATCATCATCTATCCTTAGTGCCCGTCTCGAAGACTTGCAAAACATTCCATCAATTCATATTTTGAACAGCTCTTAATTTATTTATCGAATGAGCTATCAAAATACCAGCTAAAATCCATCATAATACATGTAGTTACGTTGAAAGTGATTTTAGTAGAAATGGTAGAACTTGATTTGGAACAGATTTCAAATATCTTCTGTTAAAAGCTCTAATAGTCAAAATACGATGATAGATTATTTTTTTAACTTTTGTTTGAAGTTTTGCTATGAGTCCTTCGGAAGTATTGCTCTATCAAGGCCCTTTTTTCTGTTTTGTATTGCTCAGTAGCAAATTACGTAAATCAGCTGCCGAAGGGAATGACCAAAGTTTATTATTGTACCGTTGCTGCCAATACAACCAATTTTGTGATAAACACAGATATCGCGCTGTGATGTAAAATAAAATGACCAAATAGCCAGGTCTTTTGCATCTTACCTGTTTATTTGGGATTGGTCATGAGAGAGTAGCCAACCTTTCCTGTGAGTGTGAATTGTTGTTGTGTCATAAAGGCAAGGAGTAAGTCAGGACTTTCTCAAGAAGATTAATCTAACTTTTACATGACACGCGTTGCTGTATAGCTTGGTTATGGGATTTTGCCGTTGTCAGTAATGCTTGGACCTACTGTAGATAGTAGCACAAACTGTTGAGATGAGATGCTCTAGCCTGGTCTACCGTACCAATTGCTGTTGACGAGGAATGATACTCTTTGGTTTTTGGTACCAGACTATTTGATCATCTTATACTGGGAACAAAGAGCCCTTTGTCAACATTCTGAGCAGAGCTTTGCATGTGCTTTCCTTTGAGGAATGTAGTATAAGGAGAATGAGAAGTCAGCATTTTCTCTTCTCCAAATAGCTAATATTAATGGCTGAGATTTTTCATTTTTATTGCATACGCTATCATTGAGAATTTCTCAAGTAGCTAAAAAACACTCTAGCTAATATTATCACCATGGCAAAGGTTGCTCTGATGGAAGCCTGGGGCCAAGCCTGCTGTTCTTATTAGGCCAGATGTTTCTCACTCTCCGTAGACAATCCACTATATGTTGTTGCTTTGGTGATGTGCTTTCACAGAGGTGAAGTTGGTAAAAATCAAAATCTAAACCCAAGTTGTTTGAGTATTTTGTGTTGTTGAAAGTATACATTATATGAAGTGTCATCTTTAGTTTCATGCAGATTCTGCTACTATAGTTTCAGTTGCCATCTAGGATTTTAATTACAAATAAGATAAGTGAGCTGACACTTTCAGCCATAGGCCTCATCATTTTCCTCCTACTGCTGTGACCTTTATTACAAACACCGAAATCTGTCCAGTTTGATCCTTCCTGGTATGGCACTAGAGCTTGGATGTGAGTAATTTGAGACAGG
>ERZ1740068.894-NODE-894-length-11308-cov-9.347641_pt1 | contig 11308 bp, 7 predicted proteins | sample MGYA00581735_ERZ1740068 | MGnify/ENA primary metagenome ERZ1740068 (study PRJEB43018, sample SAMN04849740) | marine metagenome | isolation source: floating plastic debris | place: Pacific Ocean | collected 2008-08-30 | study: EMG produced TPA metagenomics assembly... | reverse complement strand
ATACCGGAATGTCGGAATGATTTTTCACCTACTGGATTGGATAAGTGATACTCGAGTGAAGGAGTTGCACACAAACGCGACTTGGCTCGAAAAGTCGTTGGTCAAAAGACCAACAACGGCGGAACCTTCATAGCATGCACCCCCCCTGAAGCTATACCTGCTATTTTCTTTTGCGATGAGTTTGAACGGAGCAACTTTCCCATAAAGCGTAAGAAATTTTTTTCTGAATATCGAGGTAACAGATCTGACAACCTGAACTCTTTGAATACAAGACACCGAAGAATGCTTTTCAACCACCTGCTGGTATGCAATATCAAGTAGTTGGATCATGCTTACCTACACCAAAAATTGCAATGAATCAGGTTGGCCTTTTAGGGTTTTTCGGTATCGTAAAATGAAATAAAATTTTTAAATAAAACAGTATGAAACATACAAACAGACTGCGTCTATTATTCATTTTGGCTTTTGCAATCATCGCATATTCCTGCCAGAATGAATTTACAGATATCAGTGAATCAGTCCAGGAACCAACCAATGATGAAAGCAAAATAGCGGATGAAGATTTTGCTGTTTTGAACCCCAAAAAGGGAATTCCATTTACTATTGAAAACATGCGAAAGGCTTATGAAGCCATCTTAAATAATCGCACTGCCTCTCAATACCCTGATGATGCAGAATTGATCAAAGGCAAGTCTGATCGGTTTAGTGTCAGGGAAGGACGCTATCCAATAAATACTACGCACTATTACGTGAAGTTTGATCCACAAGATAGCATACAATATGAGCAGATAGTCAATGACACCATACTCGCAGTTTCCGACATTCCTTTTGAGGATGTCACAGATATTGAGGGAGCTATCTATCAGGACCCTGAGCTAAAAGGCACTGACTTTACCTACTACTACGCGGTAGTACCGGTTGACTACGATCTGCCCAAAGGCGTTCCCTTTCAAAAAATCGCTGATCTGCATTTTACTGAAGAAGACAAAATCCCAGATGGGGCTCCTGAACGTGAATTGCAGAAAGTAGATTTTTACCATGACCTCAATACAGTAGCACTCAAGCTGACGGATAACCTGGAAGATGAACAGGAGGAACTTCAATACCTGTTTGTCAATCAAAAAGGGGTGGAAGAACGGCTGACCTGGAGCGATGTACAAAGCAGAGGGCTAAAAGCTCAAGAACTGACGATCAATTTCAATGAAGACGACTATGAGGGAGCAGCAAAGTTCTTTAGAAGACGGAAATGGACACCCAGCGGCACAGTCACTGTGTGGGAAGATGCCATCAACCAAAGTGTAGGTGTACATAAGATCAGGGTAAGAGTGAGGAAATGGGGATTTTTGGTGATCAGAAGAGCGCGTACCAACGCAGATGGCTTCTTTCATACCTCCAGAACCAGAACAAAGCGCGTAAAATATGCCGCTTACTTTAACCACAGACCAGATTTTACTGTCAAGGCGGGTACCTGGTTTTGGAATGCAAGAGACAGAGGACATCGGACACACAAACGCAGACCCTGGAGAAGGCACTATACTTATGGAAGAAGACAACTTTATGCTTTTGTCCATAATGCAGCCTATGATTATTACAGTCGAGTCATCTACACCTATGGCTTGAGACATCCGGGACATCACATGAAGATCAGTGCGAAGTACAATAGATGTGCCAGTTCACAGCACAGACCTGCAGTTTTGGCTTTACTACCGATTTCCAGAATCAGGATTAGCAGAAGGGGAGATAACTGCCAGCCCAGAGGTAGTGACGGGCTTTATGCCACTACAGTTCATGAGCTTGCACATGCCAGCCACCGCAGAATGGACCCCGGTATGTTCTCCATATTTCACAGTGGTAGTAAAACACGCGACCTGCTTACCGAGAGCTGGGCAGAAGGAGTAGAAACCATTGTCACGAATGATCGCTACGATGCACTTACACCTAATTACCAATCCTCAATTGGCGGAGGTAGGTGGAATTCATGGCGACAAATGAGAGCAGCCAACCAGATGAACCAATACACCCCCATCGTGGAAGACCTGATCGACGACTTCAATCAGAATGAAATGGTAGCAGCCTGGCCAGAAGACCGTGTGAATGGCTACAATCTCATGCAAATTCAGCAAGCGCTGGATGGTTGCCGAAGCATCGACTGCTGGGAGAAGAAACTTCAAGAATTCTACTTTAACCCAACAGAAGGGAATCTGACAGAACTTTTTGATTATGTGCGCGAAGTACGCAACAATTCAGACAATTGGTAAGCAAATGCAAGGCAGACCAAGAGTAAAACATCCTAAATAATTATCAAATCTTAAAATAAATAATATGAATACACTAGTGAAGTCTATAAGCTTGATTGTGTTATCAGCAGTGCTCTATTCATGTGGTAATGATGACCTGCAACAGCTGAATAAAGCCGTTGATCCGGCTCAATCAAAGCTCGGCAATCAATTTGAGCTCGATACTAAATACCTTTCGGAAGTGGACCAGATCAAAATGATGTTTGGAGAAGCAATCAGTAACTACTTGCTTAAAGACGCGAAGTTCAAAGACCAATTGTTCTCCAGGCTGATCACAGCAGACAACCAAACAAAGGAGCTGCTTTATATCAAAGAAAAGGACAGAACTTTTATGGGAGGCAGTACACTGGAAGAATTGCTGAAGGACTATTACCGGGACGACAGCAATAAGTTATCCCTCCTTGATAAAGTCAATACTGTCCTACCCAATCTGGTGATAAAAATTCCAGACTGGGCCGAAGCAGTATTAGGAAAAGAGGATTTAAAGTTGGAGTTTGCCGTTTATCCATCAGTAACCGATCGGTCAAAAAACGGGTTTTATTACAAGGATGGTCAACTGGTGGCTTCAAATCCGGATAAAAAGGGCGCCAACATCATTTCTGAATACCTACCCATTCAAGTCAAAGAAAGCGAACAACTGATCCCGGTGGGCAGCGATGGGCACACCACCTTTTGGGGCAATGATTTCTATGAAGACAATTTCCCTTTTCTGTCCGATTGTAAGGACTTTAACCTGGCCAACTACACTGTGCACTCCAACGAGGTCTTCGAATTTGTGGACAAAATCGCATTAAACACCGATTTAATGCAAGGAAAACTGTGTACCACTTCCTTCACAACTACCACAGAGACTACTGATTGTACAATTGTATATGAAAGAGACTGCCGAACAGAAAAAAACGTCATTGAAGGTCTGAAGCTCACCAACATCTCCACTTTTATTGGACTTAACAACCAACCTGGTGGAGAGGATGTCATGTCACTGCACTATCAATTTTCTGTTGCATCGATGTGCGGTAATCTGATGCAAAATGAGTTTTGCCCGCCAGACGACTGGAAATTTGTCTTCTTTGGTCGGTTCTTTGACTTCTTTGAGTTACAGTCGATTGCCGGATATCCTTTGCAATCTGAACTAACCAATGTCTATTTCATCGGTAATGGCTACTATCTCAAAGCCTTCCCCATTTATTACGATATCCCGGTAGATCTTTCCACTGAAGGAATCTATACCCAAGCCCGCTACCTGCCATTGTCACCAAATGGCACCTGGGATGGCAACAAATATGGTGATGCAATTAGTCTGGCGATCTACGAACATGATGATGTCACGGTAGATGTGACACAGACCAATTCCATCACGGTCACTAATACGACCAAAGTATCCAGTAAACTTTCGCTGGGAGAAGTGTTTTCGGCAGGCGCAGATTTTAGCAATACCGTTACCAGGTCATCAAGCACTACCATTACCATAGATGCTTCGGCAGATGTAGAACTGGGAAAAACTGCCGCTAACTATTATGAGGAGAATTTCAGTTCCGGGAGTTTTGGCTATGGTTTCAACGTAACAACAGGGGCTGTCAACACGCATTTTGCCTTTTACTATGAACAGTAAGTAGGATGAACCAACTAATTGATCATCAGAAAGGGGCTTTTAGCCGATGATTGTCTGATAGTTTCATCATAAAACCAGTTTTGAACCCAGTCTTGGCAAGGGAATTACGTTGCAAAGACTGGGTTTGATCTTGAAATCAGAAACAACTAGGCAATGACAGCAAGCTGGTTAGTATTTTCACTTCTCTTATTTGACATTGCATTCAGGGACTCAGTACATAGATATTTCATTGTGTGGCGAACTTAGCGAGCACCAGCGCGACGCTGGCGCTAGTAAATGCAGCATATGATACTGTTCTCTCATCAATCAAATGGCAAAAACGACAGACTGATAAACAGCGTATTAGTGACCATGTGAACGATGAGGGGATAACGGAACCCAAACGCCATACGCGTGTAACCTGCTATTGCCCCACTAAATAGTTGAGGCAAAGTAATAACAGGTAGCAACAGCAGATTGGTGAGGTTCAGTTCAAAATTGAAAATATGCAACCAGGCAAAACTGAGGCAGGACAAATAGTAAATCACATTGAAATGCCTTTCCCAAAATAGGCCAAGTATCTGCTTGAAACAGGTGCTGTGGACAATGGGTAACAGTAGGAACACGACTGACGCAGCGCCTATCACCCTGTAAAAGAAGCTATCATCTACCATACTAATTTTTGTTTGATAGATGACCTTGGTCAGCATATAGTAGCAAACAGCTCCCATTGAAAAGGCGAAGTAGACCGGTTTGAACTTTAGTGACAGCCGAAAACAAGTTTCCTCCAGTATGGGAAGGATCACCCCTCCCACTATCAAAAAAACGAGTGGAGTAAATCGCTCGGCCATTCCGGTGGTTGCCAGATTTTTCGGCTCATAAAACAAGGATATCAACCCTGAAACCGTCAGTGAGAAAATTACCTTGATAATCAATAAGCCGATGGTATCATATACTTTACTCTTCACCACATTTTCCTCCCGGGAGGTGTAGCAAGGCCTTTTGATGAACTGAAACAAATTAATGGACAAACGCCAGTAATATCGAGGCTTTATAAAAGGATAATTCATCACTATCTAAGTTTGTAATTAACCATGAATCCGATGGTGCTTTGATGGGCTGATCCCGATTTCCTGATCAGGTGCGCATCTGAGGCTACTTTACCCAGTTTGCTGTAGCGGATGAGCGCTGTGGCAGAGAGTTTTTGGTCAATCGGGACGATGAGTGAACCACTGAGGCCGTACCATAGCACCCCAGACCCTGCATCGTACAATTCCAGTTCCGTTTTGGAAGACTGCTCCGGGTTTATGCCGAAAAAAGCATTGTTAAAATTGGAACCTGTGATACGCATATCCGGTCCTACCGCATAGTAGATTACTTTCTCATTGAGTTTGAAAGTACTTCGGTAGTAGGTACTGATGTCACCAATCAGCCCTTTGTGCCCGCCTATACCTTTTCGCAATTCAAATTTGGTGGTAATGGATGCTTTGGTGTACTCAATGAAAGCGCCCGGCTCTACGGTAAATCCTACATCCCCCAGTCCAGTGAGGTCATTGGTTTTACCGGTAATACTTGCTGGAACGGTTCCATCTTCAAAACGACCGATATTGGTTTTGAGAATAGGTCCCACCCGCCAGGTATTGGTATGCAGCAGGTTGTAACCGACCCCTTCAAAAAACGAGGCGAAGAATTTATCGCCATACCTGGCACTGAAGAAAGGGAAAAGCAGCAGCTGGTACTCGTCGTCTCCCAGATAAGAAGGTGCGGTAGCCATGCCCATCCCGACGGAATACGTCCATCGCTCTTGATCCGACGTTTGTCCCACACAATCAGATGAGAGAACCGTCACGATGAGTGTAAAAATAGCAATAAGTAATGCTTTAGAATGATTCATTTTATTTCGAGTTTGATATTCGAATGTAAAATTGAACCACAGCGCTACGGCATACTTGACACTTCATGCCAAAGGTTTGACATTCCAGGCCAATAGAGGTTTTTCGGCTAAGAATTCCGGAATACTAAGGGTGACTGGCCACTCCACCGCTTGAAGGCACGGTTAAAAGCACTTTGTTCGGAGAAACCCGTTTGAAAGGCAATTTCTGCCACACTCATCTGCGTATTCAACAGAAGTTCGTTGGCAATCCGTTCCTGTGTTTTTTTGATGAGATCGCGAAAGGTAACACCGCTTTCACCAAGCCTTCTTGTCAGTGTGCGGTTGCTCATCCCCATGTGCTCACTTACCTGTACAATTCCCGGAATGCCACTGGGGAGTGCATCTTTGATAATGCTTTCCACATCTGACGCGATGTCATTTGACCTAATTTCGACGCCCTCTTTTTCCTCTTCCATCCGCTTCACCAAAAACTCATGAATACTCCTATCCGCCTTAATAGTGGGTACATCAAGGTCTTTTGTGTGGTAACGGATGGCGTTGACCTCTTGCTCAAAAAGCACTTCACACTTAAAAAATTGCTCATAGATTGCCATGTCTCCGGGGGCTTTGTGCCGAAATGACACGTTGATCGGAATGATCTCCCTACCTGTCACCTGTCTAAGTATTTTTACACAGACACTTAGAGAAGCTTCATTGGAACATGCCAGTCCAAACCGGTGAATGTCCCGGTTAAGCAGGTAAGTAAAGACGCCATCTTTATCAATCATGTCCACTGACCCTATGTCTGTGATCAACACCAAAAACCTTTTGGTGCGTTCAAATATGTCCCGCGCTTTCCATGCGGTTTTCAAGGCAAGCCCTAAGGTACCGTAGTCTTCCGCTTCCATGTGTTGTCCCAGCCGCAATGGAAACCCTGTAGGAAGCTGCTGATGAGCGATCTCATAAATTTCGAAGACAGGTTCCAATGGCACAAACGGATCAGGAGCCGGACCAGACAGTGGAATACCATGATGTTTGAACAGCCCTGGAGAAACGCCCTCGGAGATGGCCTTATTGGCTATTTTTCTATAAACATTGGTAGCAACAAAATTCATTGATCAACCTATTGGATGGACTAAGTAGTCAAATTAACAGAGAATGGATTGAGATGCAAAAAGGCACTTCTTTTTCTACCCATGACCCAAGTCCCCCCTTCCTCCTAATTAAAGTTTGTAACTTAAGCCTTTCAAGCTATATCTTTGAAAAATTAGCGCGCTATGACACAGACCTTTTGCTGAAAATCATTCAAATAATCACCATTCTTCAGGGAGCATTTCTGGTATTTGTGATGTTTCAGAGAAGGCAATCCTACCAGCGCACCATTTTCTGGCTTTTCATTGGATGCCTCATCTCCATCCTGCTCTTTGCAATTGGAGACGATGAATACAATTTACTATTGGGCAATACCAGTTGGTTTTTGTTCCACGAACCACTGGTCATTACATTTTTCTTCCTTTTTGTCAGGCACAGTCATTCAGCAGAAAGCCGCTTCAAAACCACCGATCTCCTCTTTTTCATCCCCTATGGCCTGTTTGTCACCTTCGAAATCATCACCAAAACAAAATACTTCAACGACAACCCCGTCCTGGAGACTATTGACCTGCTCATCGAGTTTTCATTTTTTGGGATGCTGTTGTATTGCATTTACGACATCCTCAGGAACCGCAAGGAGAAATGGCTACTGGCATTTATCATTCCCTTTTCGATCGTTTTCTTCACCGACGAGGTGCATAAACTCACCATCAGTTCCAAAGAGTCCTTCTTTTACCTGGACAGCTATGGCATCTTCCTCATCGCCATCCTGCTCTTCTATTTTGTAAGCTATCAACTGATGATTGCCCCGAAGAGCCTTTTGGCCCAGGCCAATACCCGATACCAGTCTTCCAGCTTAGCCCAGGCCGAGGTTGACGCTACCATAGCATCGCTGCACCGGTTGATGCAAGAACAGCAAATCTTCCGCAACCAAAAACTGACCGTCAATGAGGTCGCCACGGAATTACAGATCAGCCGCCAGCAACTCTCCGAAATCCTGAATTCACACATGGGCATCAGGTTCCAGGACCTGCTCAATCAGTATCGTGTAGAAGCGTTTATCACTTGTCTTGCAGAGGAGCAATATCAGCATTATACACTACTAGGCATCGCCAATGAAGTTGGCTTCAGCTCCAAGTCCACCTTCAACGCCATCTTCAAAAAGCTCAAAGGGATGACGCCCAGTCAATATAAAAAGTCTCAAAACATCCGGTGAATTGGGCTAAAAAAGTCCAGAAAGCGCATTCTGCACCCCTTCAGGGCCTATTTGAGCAACTTCCAATTCGTCTTTCAGTTCTTTTACAGCAATGAGAAACTAAAACTGAAAAGAAGAATGATGAGACGATATTCAAATAATCTGAGCCAGCTGTGGCTCTGGGGCGGCACTTTAGTAATCGTGATCTGGCTGGTGGCCTGTGAAGAAGAAGATGCCGCCATCGTAGAACAAGACCACGCGACATTTATCAGCGCACTACCAGAAGACGTACAGTACCCGGCCGATAATCCCTACTCGCTGGCCAAAGAAGAACTGGGGCGTTTGCTCTACTATGACCCAATCCTGTCGGGTACGAAAGACGTGGCCTGTGTGAGCTGTCATCACCCAGCGCTTGGCTATGCCGATGCCCGGGATTTTTCAAGGGGCGTAGGTGCCAATGGATTGGGACAGCAGCGCTTTGGCGGCCTCAGCACCAGACGCAACGCGCCAACGGTCATCAATACGGCTTTCAATGGCATTGACAATGATGGCCTATACAGTCCTGACACAGCACCTATGTTCTGGGACAACCGCGCCGGCAATCTGGAGGAGCAAGCACTGTTACCCATGCTTTCTAAAGAAGAAATGCGGGGTGAGGCGATCCCCGAAGCGGTGATCATGGATACGCTCATTCAAAGGCTCAATGCCATTCCGGCTTACGTTGCGCAGTTTGAAGCTGCTTTTGGCAATACGGCCATCACGCAGGAGCATGTACTGGCAGCAATTGCCACTTTTGAAAGAGGGATTGTCGCCAACAACAGCCGTTTTGACCAATACATGCGAGGCAACACCCAGGCGCTTAGCAGTCTGGAAGTTCAGGGAATGAACGCCTTCATTCAGGTGGGTTGTGCAGACTGCCACAGTGGACCCATGTTCTCAGACTATGAACTCCACACCATTGGTGTAAGAGACAACATCAGTCCACCGGACGCCGGTGCCACCAATCGCTTCGACTTCAGAACTCCTACCCTACGCAACCTGAATTTGACCGCGCCTTATATGCACAATGGGATTCACAATACCCTGGAAGAAGTCATGGAATTTTACGAGGAAGTTGGCGAAGGTGACGATGACCAACGCAACGCAAATGTTTCAGAAGGCCAGCTGGACGAAGAAATCCGGGACCTGGAACTGGACGACGATCACGTAGCAGCGATCATTGCTTTTTTAAACACCTTAAATGACGACAGTTTTGACAAGACCGTCCCAGAAAGCGTCCCCAGCGGACTGCCTGTTGGAGGAAATATTGAATGACTTATAGAGTGATCAGACAGTATAACTTTTAATACACGCCTCATAGCAAACCAATAAAAAATTGCATGCTTTTAAGGAACCAACCCATGATATCATATCATTGGGTTGCGTTCGTTAGAGCACTTTCTGTTTGCGGCAAGTGATTATATTTTTCTCCTGTTACAATTTTCCTTGTCAATACTTCCCTATTACAATGTCAGCATCAGACCACATTGGATACCCCAAAATCATTACGGTCCTTGATTCGTTGCAGCATCTCATTAGCACACCCCTCTTTACCAAGCGCCCCGTTTAATAAATCCGGATACTAACCGCATCACTTCTTCAGAGAAAACAAGTTAAAACACCGCGTTAAACAGGCATAATCCCCATAAAGTCGGATTTTGAAACGCAATGTCGGATTTTGAAAGTGACCAATTCCCGGTAAGTCCCTACTATTGTCACAACTGATTATTCAAAGAGTTCAGGGATATTTTAAGCTGCTTGATTTTTTTGACAGAAGTTCATCCGGCAGATAGATGATTTCCCAAAAACTACATCGTTAAACTTTATCCTATATGAAAAACGAACAAGCTGAAGTCGTCTGGGACTGCTGTTGCCATACCCCAGATGCCCTCCGGTCCAGGCTAACAGTCTATCCCAACCCTCAGGTCAAGCTATTACTGGTCATTGGCTTCTTATTGTTAAACTGGCTCGCCTTTTCGCAAACAACGACGGTAGATTATCTTAATGTAAATGCAGGATCGGGAAATGGCGTCAGGTTCTGGAGAAGCAATCTGTTCAAGATTCATATGGGCAATGATTCCAAATTTCATTTGGGTCCCGTCACTAGTTATTCTATTAAAACCACCATGAGTAGTGAGGTAGGGTGTGGTTGGACCTGGGGTATCCTCAATCAACAGCCTGTTGCCGCACTCAGTAACCTGGGAGACATGCGGATCAAAGGCAGATTCGGGATGGGCAACATGCTTAACTTCATTCAGGGCAACAGAAATAACAGAATCGTATCAACTGCCAGCAGCAGGGCTGTTGATAGTTTCATTGATTTTCACATCACCAAAGGCTTCGATGATGCACGCGTCAGTGACCTTCCTATCATGAGACTTACCGGAGACGGGAAAGTAGGCATCGGCACATTGACTCCTGTTCAGAAGTTACACATAGATGCTGGAGATATCCAGCTGACGAATTATGGGAGTACGCTTAATGCCATCAGGTCTGAGGTAAACGGTGCTCAGCACTGGATTCATTTTTTTGGTGACTTTGGAGGCATTGACACAAATCTTCATGGAAAGATGAACCTGCAGGGCACCAATGGTATCACGCTGGGTAACTGGACTTCTCCTGTCGTCAACATTGACAACCCAAGTGCTTCTGTAGGAATAGGCTTGGGCACCGCCAATCCAACAGAAAGACTTGAAGTAGCCGGGACTGTCAAAGCAGACAACTTTGTGAGAAGAGACGGTACACCGATTGGCAGTGGAAGCAGTCTCTGGACAGCAAGCGGTGCTAATGCAACTTTCAGCGGCAATGTAGGAATAGGTACTACTACTGTTTCGAGAACACTGTCACTGCCCCATTCAGGTCAGATCACTTTTGGAAACAGTGTAGTACCCAATACGCAAGCTGGTATTTACTGGCATTCTGACAGTAATTATGGAATCTACCGCACACCGGGAGGCTGGAGCCAGCCCAACTATCAACAGTTGAAGATGCGCTGGGTAACAGGTATCATCCTTGACCCCGGAGCAGGTGCCTACGGAAAATCACATGTAGGTGTGATAGGTGGCGTTTCCATTGGGGCAGGGTACTATGGTACAGAATACAACAATGGACTGCTTGTACAGGGAAATGTAGGTGTAGGGACGCAGGCACCTACGGAAAAACTGGATGTAGTGGGCACCGTCAAAGCAGATAATTTCATCAGAAGAGATGGTACCCCACTG
>ERZ1740068.893-NODE-893-length-11334-cov-9.947336_pt1 | contig 11334 bp, 9 predicted proteins | sample MGYA00581735_ERZ1740068 | MGnify/ENA primary metagenome ERZ1740068 (study PRJEB43018, sample SAMN04849740) | marine metagenome | isolation source: floating plastic debris | place: Pacific Ocean | collected 2008-08-30 | study: EMG produced TPA metagenomics assembly... | reverse complement strand
CCATGTGATAGATCAGGCATAAAAATGATCTATCTCAGACTACATAGAGTGAGAGTGACAGTGAGGCTTGAGAGAGTGCTCGCGCAGAGTGAGGGTGGGAGTGAGATTTGAGATGTGACAAGCTAACAGATCGGTGCAGGTTCATTACGAGTAGGGTTTGGCCTTGAATGGTAATCCTTCTAAAACCCTTCAAATAATTATTAATTCATAATACATGATGTGTAATTTGTATTCTGAAAATTTAATAATCTTCCAAAACGCTACATTAAATATCAAAAATAATTAGTAAGGTATTTCGCCATTACTCATCTATAATTCACCATGATAAATGATAGATTTTTGTTTGGGACTCAATTTTGCCTCATATAAAAACAATCGTGATAAAGTCTAATACATAATCTGCTTGATCTTGTCGAGTTTCAGCACCGTTACCTGTCCGCTTTTAATTGAAATAAGGCCATCTTTTTTAAACTCGGACAAAATTCTGATAACAGACTCTGTAGCAGTACCCACCATGTTGGACAAGTCTTCCCGGGAGATACCGATTGCTTCGTTTTCTCCTTTTTCTACCAGGCTCACCAGCGCATCCGCCGTTCTTTTGCGTACAGTATCATAGGCCAGGTGGAGTAGTTCCGCCTCTTTGTCGGCCACTTCCTTGGCAAGCAGTTTGATAAACTCGGCGGTTACATCGCGGTTATGGTGGATCATTTCCTGGAAGTCGGCGCGTGGTATCAGCAGCAGCTCTACCGACTCCAGCGCCTCGGCAAACTCAGTATGGTTACTGTCGGAGATCAGCGCGTGTTGGCCCAGGAAGTCGCCGGGGTTCTTCACATCGTGGATAAACTCCTTGCCATCGGCATTGATTTTGTAAGTCTTCACCTGCCCGCTTTTGACCTGGAAGAGATAATGCGGAAAATCTCCCTCCCGGTAAATGTTCTCCTTCTTTTCATAGTGCCTTGTTTTGCGGTCATGCGTTAGTTCAACAGCACTTCTGCCAGGCTTTACTTGTTCAATGAAGGGTTCTATTCCAGCTTGTCTGCCTTCTATGAGTTTGGCTCTTTTGGCGAGCCTCCGCTCTACAGTAGACAACAGGTCAATCTCCTCAAAAGGCTTGGTGAGGTAGTCGTCTGCACCCAGGTCCATGCCTTTTCTGAAATCCTGTTTTTCCGCTTTAGCGCTGAGAAAAACGAACGGAATGGCAGCCGTAGCCGGATTTCGGGAGAGCATATAAAGCACCTCATAGCCATCTAACTCTGGCATCATGATGTCACAAATGATGAGGTCGGGTACCTCAGCAATGGCCTTCTTTACGCCTTCCTTTCCATTGGGGGCATCATGCACCTTGTAATTGCTTAATTCAAGGAGTTCGCAGATATTGTCCCGCATCTCGTCATGGTCTTCAATGACCAGAATTGATTGCTGTTCCATAAGGTATTTGAATATTTAATGTAGTACCAACGCCTTCCTGACTGTTCAGGTTTACCTTGCCGTTGAGTAAAGTTGCATAGTTATTGACAATGAACAGCCCGAGGCCTGTTCCCTGGATATTGGAGGCGTTTTTTGCTCTGAAAAACCGTTCAAACATCCGCTTCTGTTCCGACTCCGGTATACCGATTCCTTCATCAGTCACGCTGATGACCAGGTGTCCATTTTGCTGTCCCGTTTCTACCAGGATCTTCTTTCCTTCTGCAGAATACTTGCTGGCATTGGAGATAATGTTGAGTAGAATGTGCTTCAACAACTTCGCGTCAGTGCTGATCACCGGTTGCTCAAGTCTGTCATCCACTTCAAAATACTGGTCCGGCTTCAAGATACCTCTTGTTTCTTCCAGGATTTCTGTGACAAACGCTGCAATATCCAGCTCGGCCATTTCTACTGCTATCTTTCCGCTTTGTACTTTTTCCAGTGACAGGAAATCGTTGAGAATGTCGGTAAGGTTCTTGATATTGGACTTGATCCTGCCAATGTGTTTGCCCATCTTTTGTTCCAATGGCCCTTCGGAGTAGCGTGCCAGCAGATTGGTGGAAGATAAAATAGTTGCCAGCGGTGTTCTGAACTCATGCGAGGCCATGGAAACAAACCGCGACTTCATCTCATTGAGTTCGCGTTCTTTTTCCAGCGCCGAGCGCATGTCCTGCTCCGCCTTCTTCAGGTCAGTCACATTCTCTTCTACCACCAGTAGCTTATCAATGACGCCAGCATCATTTTCTATGGGAACCGTATGCATGATCAGAGCCCTGTTGCCCAGTTCATATTCGCAGGAGCTTTCTACCCCTTTCAACCCATTTTGGAAATACGTTTCCAGCAACTTTTGTTTTTCCGGCTCATAGGCCGAGAAGAAACTTTTCCCGATCCGTTCACCCCCTTTGATGGGCTTGTATTCCTTGAAATCTATGCCACCCGAAAATAGGTATTGAAATGACTTGTCCAGAATATTGATAGACCCGTTGGGGTAGTTCTGCGCAATGAGCTCATATAGCTGCTGGCTCTCTCTCAGTGCCTGTTCTGTGGCTTCGCGTTCCCTTACTTCTTTGCGAAGCCCCTTGTTGACTTCTTCCAGATCCTGGGTCCTTACCTTCACGATGGCTTCCAGCTCTTGCATGTAGCGGTTGCGCTCTGCCTCAAACTTCTTCCGCATGCTGATATCCGTGATAAAGGCAGCTACATAGGCCTGATCGTCTTCCATAAAATGGCTCAGGCTGATTTCAAGCGGAAATATCTCATTATTGCTTTTGAGACCATATAAATCCTTTCCAATCCCCATAGGCCTGGGGCGTGGATCTGCATAATACTTCTCTCTGAGGTTTTTGTGAATCGATTTGATCGAGTGAGGGACCAGTCGGTTAATGGGCTCACCTTCCAGATCAGCTACCTGATAGCCAAACATTTCGGCTGCACGCGGATTGACCGCGGTAATGGTACCCTCCTTATTTGAAATAATGATCCCCTCATTGGCGGACAAAAATACCGACCTGATCAAATTAAGCCCTTCTTCCATATTGTAAATTAACTAGAAAGTTCTGTAAAAACCCGTCATCTAATATAGCTGCTAAATATTCCCCGGTAATTACAAATAACCCTTTTGCAATACCAGTTAATTTTCAAATTTGATACAGCTGCGCGAGCTACTGTCTGATAAAGATCATTTTCGCTACTGATCTATCACATACAGCCGCATAGGTCAGCATGCTAAATTGCCAGTGAATCTTTCAATCTACCTGCTAGCCTTCGCGAAGCTTCGGCGAAGCAAGGGCTAAAGCTTCGGTAGACGAGTAGACCAAAGTCTGACTCCCTGAGGATTACCTCATCATCAGGTTTTGGGTTTGTACTAGATAATTAATGTACTATTGATTTTAAAGTTATGAAGAAAATACTGGTCCCTACAGATTTCTCTATAGAAGCAGACAACGCACTTGAGTTTGCCATGCAACTGGCACGTAAAATGGAAGCTGCCATTGAGTTATTACATGTCGTAGAACTCCCTTCAGGTTCTTTTAGCGGTCCTGCAGACATTTATGCCAGCACCGATACCATGCAGGAAGTTTATACACTACGATTGCTCGATGTCGTCAAAAAATCTTTGGCCGACCGGGAGAAGTCAGTGGCCAATAAAGGCATTGAAGTGACTTCCAAAATGGAAAAAGGATCGGTCTACCAGCACATCAGCAATCATATCACAGAAGAAGACGCAGACCTGATTGTGATGGGCACAAAAGGAGCTACCGGATTAAAGGAGATTTTCATCGGCTCCAATGCTGAGCGCGTGATCCGGCACAGTGAGATACCAGTCATTACAGTCAAGGAAAAAGTAGATCTCTCACAATTCAAAAACATGGTTTTTGCCATAGGAGAGTGCAGCGATAAATCCATCCCAGCTGTTAAAAAGTTTCAGAAGCTACTAGGATTAAATTGCCATCTACTGAAAGTATACAATACCAGCAAAATGGCTCACACACACGATTCTGCAAGAGAATTTGTGAAGCGTTTTGCCGAGAACACGGAATTTGTTGATTACACCATCAATGTGATCGATGCCACCTGGATAGAAGAAGGCATCCTGGAGTTTGTCAGACACAACCGTATCGATATGATTGCCATGGGTACTCATGGATACAAGGGATTGACACATTTTTTAAACGGCAGTAGGGCGGAAGACGTCGCCAACCATGCCAACATTCCTGTGCTGACGATCAAGGTAGCTTAGTTGAACAACAAATAAGCTCACCCCATCAGCAGGCGTCACCACAACAAAAGAGACAAGCAGAAAAGAAACAGACAATGAAAAAGGTAATAGTTCCCACCGATTTTTCGCAGGCATCGCTCAACGCGATCAACTATGCGATTGCACTCTTCAAACAAGAGCAGGATATCGAAATGATTTTATTTCATGCAGTGGAATATCCTGTTCCCGTAGGCATGGAATACGGTATCGTCAATGGCGATGTGCTCACCGAGCAATTGAACAGTGCCGTTTCACAAGCTGAGCAGAAGTTAAAAACGATTATCCGGGCATTACCAAATGAAAGTAATATCAATTACCAAAAGGTGATTGAAGTGGGTTCACTCGTTTCGTGGGTCACCAATCAGCTTCCTGAGCTCAACCCGGACCTACTGGTGATGGGCACTACAGGCGCATCTGGCCTCAAAGGGCTGTTTGTGGGCTCCAATGCAGAGAAAGTGGTGAGATCTGCTTCATGCCCCGTGCTTTCCATACCCAAAGAAGCTTCCTGGAAACCTGTGGGAGATATCATTGTCCCCTTTGAATCAAAAGAACTTTCTGATGAATTTCTGCTTGCCTTGAAAGAACTGCAGCTATACCTGGACGCTGGCCTGCAAATGATCTGGGTCAAAACACCCCATTCTTTGTCGATAGAAGAAGACCTCATTGGCGAAATGATCGATAGCATGCACAAGCATGGGTTGAAGCGGTTCAAAGTAAATACCCGCAGAAGCTTCAGCCCGTCTCATGGTGTACTCACCTTCAGCACCGAGGTAAAAGCGAGCTTAATCGCGATGCCTACACACGGCAGAAAAGGCCTGAAACAGCTTTTTCACGATAGCGTGACGGAGGAAGTGGTCAACCAGTCGGTGATTCCTGTGTGGTCTTTCAATAATGGAAGTATCAAACCAGCAGCTGAAGAGAAATCTACCGATCAGGGCAAAACGAAGCGAGAAATCAAAATTTAATTTTTCACACCGGAGTTCAAGAGGCGACAGACGGCAACGAACTTCACTAAAAAGTGGTAAATCATGAATACAATTGATAAAATATTGATTCCGATGAATTTTTCGGACAGTGCATTGAATGCTTTCAGATATGCCCTCACGCTGATCAAAGCAGACAATCACGTACAGTTGATACTGGTCAATGTCATTGAAATAGACGAGCACTCAGTAGAGGCCATGGAGGCGATGAATCAGTTTGAGACACTTAAAAGTGAAGTGCCCGACTATGTAGAGCGACTGGAGATCGTCATCAAGCATGGTGTATTGATTGATACCATTGTGGAGACGGTGACAGCACTCAATCCCTCCCTGGTCATCATGGGTACCAAAGGGAAATCGAAGTCGCTGATGCACAGCGAGTCCAACACTTCCATGCTGGTGAAGAAACTGGATCGCTCTGTAATGGTCATTCCCCAGCACATGGACCAAATCAGAATTGACAACATCGCGGTAGCCGTAGACGATGAGATCGACAGCCCTCACCATTTGGAAATAGTCCGGAACTTGGCAGAGTGGTTTGGAGCCAAAGTACATGTGCTCACCGTACAGCAGCCGGTCGCCAGATTGACACCAGAGTTTCACCAGGCCGATACCCTCAGTTTCTACTTTGACGAACTGGATTACCACCACACCTTCGCAGAAGACACCGACGTATTGCATGGTATTGAAAACTATGTGGAAGATCATGCAATAGATGTATTGACAATCCTGCCCAAGACCCACGCACACTTTGGGCAACCATCGGCAGGGCAGCTGACCAGAGTGCTCACGCTCCAATCCAAAATTCCATTGTTGATTCTGGATTAATAGTTAAGAAATAAGCAGGTAAGAACAGTGTTAAACTGTCAATAAACATACGGAGCAGGCGACCCACAGTGGCGGGTGGGTTGCTCTCCGGTGTTTTCATCATTTAAAAAGCATGTCAGAAACAATCATAGATCAGGAAATTAGTTGCTACCACTGCGGAGAAGCATGTGATGAAGAGATTCAGTATGAGAAGAAGTCCTTTTGCTGTCATGGTTGCAAAACAGTCTATCAGCTGATTTCCGAGAATGACCTGGATACTTACTATCAGCTCAACACGTCTCCAGGCGTGAGACAAAATAGAAGCAGCACCGATTTTGATTACCTGGAAAATGAAGAAATCGCTCAAAAACTGCTTGATTTCCAGTCAGGGTCTGTGAGCCGTGTGACACTTTCATTGCCCGATATTCATTGCAGTTCCTGTATTTGGCTGCTGGAGAACCTGCCGTCTTTCTTTGCCGGAATTGTGAGCTGTCAGGTAAACTTTGTCAAGAAAAAAGCGGCCATTACCTTCCGTCATGAAGTGCTATCGTTCAAGGAACTGGTCACCCTCATCAGTTCTATTGGCTATGAACCCAAGATCACCATAGCAGGAGAGGAAGAGCCTACAAGGCGCAATCCCCTGGTGGTCAAATTAGCTGTTGCCGGGTTTTGTTTTGGCAATTCCATGCTCATCAGTATTCCCGGTTACCTGGACACAGATTTACAATTGACCACCGATTTTAAGGCGCTTTTTGCCGTGGTGAACATCATCCTGATGTTGCCGGTGTTGCTCTATGCGGGTAATGACTATTTCAAAACGGCCTACCGGCAGCTCCGTCAGCGACAAATCAGTATTGACGTACCGATTGCACTCGGTATCAGTGTACTGTTTTTCCAGAGCGTCTTCGAGATCGTCACTGGCACCGGGCCAGGCTATGCAGACTCGCTGGCAGGGTTGGTTTTTTTCCTGCTGATCGGGAAATGGTACCAGAACAAGACCTATCAGGCACTCTCTTTCGAAAGAACTTATAAGTCATTTTTTCCAGTGGCGGTGAATAAAATCACGCCTACGGATAGTAGTTTCGTGTTGTTGGAAGACTTGCAGATCGGTGATCAGATTAAAATCCGGAACAATGAGATCATCCCGGCCGATAGTATCCTCATAGACGGCCAGGCACTCATTGATTACAGTTTTGTCACTGGTGAATCTCTGGAAGAAAAAGTAAGTCAGGGAGAACATATCTATGCTGGAGGCAGGCAAAAGGGAACGGCCATTGTGGTACAGGTGAACAAAAAAGTCTCTTCCGGCTATCTCACCGACCTATGGAACCAGGCCGATTTCAAAAAAGCAGGACAGCATGGACTCAAAAACATCATTCACCGCATCAGTGGCTACTTTACGCTGGCCATTTTGGTGGTGGCAATCATTACGGCTGCAGCATGGCTGGTGATAGATCCATCGAAAGTCTGGCAGGCGGTCAGTTCGGTCATGATTGTTGCCTGTCCCTGTGCGCTGGCACTGGCACTGCCTTTCGCCTACGGACATGGGTTGCGCTATCTCGGTCGCGAGCAGCTCTACCTGAAGAATGCCGATGTGGTAGAAAAGCTTGCGCGAATCAAACAAATCGTTTTTGACAAGACGGGTACACTCACCAAGCCGGAGTTGGTCAAGCTGGAATGGCATGGTGAACAGCTGACCGAGAAAAGCCAGCAGGCTTTATACGCGGTGTGCAGCAACAGCATGCACCCCTACAGTAAACTACTTGCCGATCACCTGAAGGCAACTGTTAAAGTGAGTGATTCTACGGATGATCAACTATCGGATTTCAAAGAGTTGGAAGGACGTGGCATCAAGGCGACTGTGGGCGCACTGCAAATACAGCTCGGCTCTGCAAAGTTTCTGAAAGCGAAGGCCACCGATACCACTGAGTCTACCATTCACATTAGCCTGGATGGGCACTACATGGGCTACTTTATGATTCGGAATGCTTACCGCCCTGGAATCTTTGACATACTGAGGAAGCTGGGAAAAAGCTACCTGCTGCACCTCATCTCGGGTGACAACAGCAGCGAGGAAGAGCGACTAAGCTCTTACTTTGACTCCCTACGATTCAAGCAATCACCTGAGGACAAGTTCACTTTCGTCCATCGTCAGCAAAAGCGTGGTGCGGTGCTCATGATTGGTGATGGATTGAACGACGCTGGCGCCCTGAAAATGTCTGAGGTAGGGATGGCCGTTACGGAAGATGCCCATCAGTTTTCACCAGCCTGCGATGCCATCATCAGTGGAGAGAAATTGACAGCAATTACCAGTTTCATCAGCTTTAGCAAGCGGACGTACAGCATTGTCAAAGTCGCATTGGCAGTTTCATTGCTCTACAATTTGACAGGTCTCTACTTTGCAGTGACAGGACAACTGACACCCATTGTTTCTGCGATCCTCATGCCACTAAGCTCGGTTACGGTAGTGGGTTTGATCACGCTGTTGATGAAGATAAATGCGAGGAGGAGTTTTAAATAGTGGGCCTCCCCATAGCTATCCGGACGGGCTCTCCATGTCAGGGACGGGGTGACTCTTTGTGGTAGCCTGCCCCAGGCTGCGCGCGCCTGACTTGATCAGGGGCTTCTATCCCTGGCCGGGGCACGCAGCCCTTCGTAGCTAGCAGATGTGCCTGCCTATCGGACAGACAGGTCCCCACAGCCGATCATAACGCTTCGGTATCCAATTGCTACCGTTTGAATCCCCAACGAATGACTATAACCTGCTCAGATCTTCGTTTTCGTCAAAGCCTGTTGTCTTATAGTTGCTTTCGATAACAACAAGTCCACATGCTCCAGGAACTAGTCGTCGAGAGTAGATGACTATTTAAAAAGGCCATTCTTGATTCGCGAATCGCAAATCAAGAATTATTGCTTATCTTTGATTACTTAAAATACCATGCATATGAAAAAGCACAATGGCATGCGTCCTCATGATATTGCAATACTTCTAAAAATTGCAAGCAAAGGACGGGAGAAGTGGTATATGAAAAATCTGGCCAATCAGCTGCATATCAGTGCCAGTGAAATCAGCGAAAGCATCAATCGGTCTGTTTATTCGGGGCTCCTCGGTGGTGATAAAAGGAGTTTGAAAAAACTGGCTTTACTCGACTTTATAAGATATGGCTTAAGGTATGTTTATCCACAACAACCTGGGGCAATTACCAGAGGATTGCCTACCGCTATTTCGGCTCCGCCGCTTGATGCCGAATTCTTCGGTGACATAGGGTTTGTTTGGACTTATGGAAAAGGAAATACAAGAGGGCAAAGCATTGAGCCTCTACATCCAAAAACCCCCGAGGCCTGTCTGGCTGATAATAAATACTATGAGCTGATGGCACTAACTGATGCCATTAGAGTAGGCAAGGTCAGAGAGCAAAATATGGCTTTCGATATGCTAAAGGATAGAATTGAAAATGTCTAAAAACCGAACTATCAACCTACAGCTAATTGAAAAAGTGGCTCTTGGACTGGGAGAGATTAACGATGAAGTCGTATATGTGGGCGGTGCAATTATCAGCCTATATATCACTGACGAGGGAGCTGAGCCGCCACGTCCTACCAAAGACATAGACATATCAGTTCAGATTAGCACTTATGCACAAATGGACGAACTCAGAGAACGGTTATCATTAAAGAAATTTTATCCCGCACCAACAGAAAGCGTCATGTATCGTTATGCTTATGAAGGCATTCTGGTCGATTTTATCCCATTTGAAGCAACCCCACTAGGCCCTACAAACAGCTGGCTAAAGCCTGGTTTTGACCATGCTTATCCCATAAAAATTGGTCAACTCGAAATCAATATTTTACCGGTAAGTCTTTTTCTGGCAACAAAGTGGGAGGCATATAAAAGCAGAGGCAGCGATCCGAGGACCAGTCATGATTTTGAGGACATTATTTATCTCATTGACAATAACCTGGAGATACTGGAAAACGTACTAAATGCTGCTGAAGATGTACAAAGGTTTTTAAAAGAAATGAGCCGCGAAATCCTGGGTCACCCTTCCCGAAATGAAATCATAGAGTGTCATCTTAATCCGTATACTGCCAATGAGCGAAGAGAGATGGTTGTAGAAAAGTTGAAAAGGGTATTGGAATAAGCCTCTATAGTAAGTAGGTGCCTCCCTTCGGGTTGGGCTCCCCGTTGTTGGAACGGGTTGACTCTGTGTGGTAGCCAGCCCCGGACTACGCATCCCGGACTTGATCAGGGGCTCTATCCCTGGCCCGGATGCTACTACCATAGAAGATAGTGGATAAATAAGTGACTAGTCCCTGTTGGCCATCAATCCTTCGTCACCAAATAATCAAGGCTAATGTATGGCTTGAAATTTTCTACCTTTACTCGCTTTCCACCCCGGAGTGTTTCCATCCAGTCGCTTTCCGGCTGATGGGTGTAGATGGTCTTGGTCAGGTACCTTCTGACCTCCGCCCAGTCGGCTTCCAGGCCGTTATTGAGCATGTAATCTTTGAAATAGTAGGCGAGCAAACCACCGTTTCCAGTGACATAGCTCTTGTAGCTTCTGGCGGCACTCACCATCTCGATGTAGCCGGTGTTTTTGGTGAACAGTTGATGCAGCATTTGCTTGTTGGGCCCTGAGGAAGTGTACATTTGACCACCGTAGCTCAGCGGAGGTGCCAGGGGTTCGTGGTTGCATGCTTCTACCATGAGTAGCACGAGGCGTTCATTTCCTTCTTCCTGTAACATTTTACGCAAGTTGACGCTCCGCATTTTGCCATCGGGAAAATGTATGATGGGCAGTTCCTCTTCATTGTCGGTGTCGGCTTCTCCGTGAGTGACTACATAGCAGATGACCACAGCAGCTTCTGCCATTGATCTGGTAAATTGATTACTTCGCAGGTATTGGGTAACGGAATCCTTGGAAAAACTGTCTCCGGTGAAATTGATGCTCCTTTTCTTCAAACCCGGGATGGCTTTGACGACTTCGTCGACGTTGTCGACAGATTTTTGGCACTCTTTGCCAATTTCCACTTTAAAATCTTCAGGTTTTTTCTTGTGAAGCAGGTCATCGGTATCACCAATGCTGATAAACAATACTTTGTCTTTGGTCGCTTGCCCTACAGCCTTGGTATGGATAGAAAGCTGGAAAGCGCACAGCAATGCCATAGCCAAAAGTGCTTTTGGCTGGCAGAGATGTCTGATACCTGATTGACCGATAAGCTTTTTCATACGATAAAAAGGCTTAGTAGGGGAATCAGGGAGTTGGTAGAGTTCCCTCATTCGATTTCGTGTTGTGTGCCCTTAATTGGAGTTTTTCGTTG
>ERZ1740068.892-NODE-892-length-11335-cov-5.503901_pt1 | contig 11335 bp, 22 predicted proteins | sample MGYA00581735_ERZ1740068 | MGnify/ENA primary metagenome ERZ1740068 (study PRJEB43018, sample SAMN04849740) | marine metagenome | isolation source: floating plastic debris | place: Pacific Ocean | collected 2008-08-30 | study: EMG produced TPA metagenomics assembly... | reverse complement strand
ACTACTTGAGCTTCTCAGAGGTACGCAGGCTATGACGACAGAGCTGGAGCAAGATCAGGCCTGCCGGGTGCAGGGCATCGATCCCCTCATGGATGACGAAGGCAAGATCAAAAGCGTTGTCATCACGGGACGCCAGATGACCTACGGCAACAAAGAATGGAGAGACAAGCAGGTCGCCATTGCGCAAGCAGCGCTACAAGAGATCGTCGAGTTCGTTGCTCCAACCAAGAGGGCAAAGCTGGATAGCGCTCTGTCCAAATTGAATCTCTTCTTCGATCGCGTCAGCAAGGTTCCTCTTGCTGCCAGAACAAAAGATGACTTGAAGTTCTTCATCAAGATAGCAAAAGACTACCAAGCCAAGTGCAGACAAAAAGCAATCTGGAAATCTGAAAGTGCCAGCAGAAATTTCTCACAGTTGCAAAGCGACTTCGAAAAGAACGGACTCATGGGGAGAGGACTTTCCTCTTCAGTGATCGAATGCTTCCAGCTCGCTGGCGAACTTGAAACCTGCGATTTTTTCATAACTCTTCTCGAAGACCTGATCAAAGAACAAGGATAAAATGACAAAAAGATTGAATCTACTTCTGCATTCTAGCCCTGCCAAAAGCTTGGAATGGCTTGTCAAAAATACAGATACGATGACTCAAACTGCAGCGGTTGAAAGATCCCTGTTGTTGTATCAGAAAATAGCTGAATTGGAGCAGCAAGGTTTTGAACTAGTTATGACAAATGCTCAAGGCGATGTCGTCAAACTCGTGATGCTTTTTTCGTAAGAAGGAGAATACAATGCCAATCGAAGGATACAAAGAAACACTTTTGATTGACGGCGTAGAGCATACGCCATTGATGATCCGAGACAAGATCCAAGGAATTCTGCGAACGACTAGGATCAGCCAAGACAAGTTCTGGGCCGTCATGGATCTGTGTCAATACAACCAAATCTGGCTTGATCAGTATGTTCGCGAGCGAGAACCCGCCACCCAAACAATGGATGAGTTGCAAGATGAAACTGTCGCAGAAGATACAGCAAAGGGCTGATGCCTACGAAGATGGATCTGTTCGCTTTACACAACATGAAGCAAGAGCGCTCGCAGAAGGCGTCCGTGGGCTTGAAGAACGATTGATCAAGCCAGACGACTCGAAGCCTGACTTCAAGCCTACGATAGCCGCAGAAGCGCCACATGTTGAGTTGGGCAAGCGATCCTACATTGTGCCCATCGACCTCAAGAACAAACGCATCGCTTGCCCTGTTGCTGGCTGCGATGGTGAGATGCAACTTTTCCACGACTACTTGAGTTACCCTTCGGTGGGTGTGCCAGAAGAGGCAAGTTGTTGCTGCGAAAAATGCCAATTCGAGATGCCTTTCAAGTACCGCGTTCGAGTTGTGCTTGAGGTCGATACTTTTGAGGATGGCAAGCCTCTAGATCCGGTCGGCTGGTTGAAGCTTCGAGAACTTTGCCCCTACGGTGTCGGTGGCAGAGACAAAAAATCTAGTGAGTATTCTGCTGAGTGGCTTCGCGATGACCATCTCATCCCTTTGTTGCAGAAACACAAGAAAGTCATCGTTGATCTGCGCGGGCTATTTGGCTTCGCTGCTTCTGCATTGGAAGAGTTTTTTGGTGGCACCGTCCGCAAGGGGTACACCAATTTGTTGGACCGCATCGAGATCGAATACAACTGGGATGATAGGCGGTGGAAAGAGGATGCAGAATGCTTTATTGAAGAGCAAATCGAACGGCAAAAGTAGTCGTACAAACCTGGAGATCAAAAATGGAACCAACAGAAGCCCAATTGCTTGATGTAATAAAGTCATACATCAACATGCTGCAAGGTATCGAACTGTTAGAATACGAAGACAAAAATTTTCTGGCAGGTGACAACAAATCTCGTGCTGAAGAGAAGATCGAACTTCTTCGTTGTATGCAAAGAAACATTGTCGCACTTCAACGCCTCCACCAAAAAAGAGAGGGATTGTGAAACCATGAAAAGCAAATCCCTGTTATGGTCGGATAAGTACAACTTCTACCGGCTGCGATACGAGGCCTACTTCTTTAGCGAAGCCAGGCATTGCCACATCTCTCTCAACCTCAACAGCGAGGATGGATGCAGAGGCATCATGCTGGCCTGGGCGATCCCTTGGATCTTCTCAATCTACTTGACCATCAACCTGGCTTGGCTGAACAAGCTCCTGCCTAAAGAAAAACATCCTGCCTATGGGTTGCTGCCTGTCGAAAAGAGTTTTGAGTTGTCTTGGCACAACGGTTGTATATGGTGGGACTTCTACAGAACCGAAGGCCAATGGTGTGCCGATGATCCTTGGTGGATGCATGGCAACATCCCAGTTGTGGATATCGTCTGCGGCAAGATGGAAACAGAAGAATCGGAAGAGCACATCGAAGATGTTGTGATTCCAATGCCAGAAGGGAACTACGAAGCCAAGGCCAGGGCCTACACCGTCAAATGGTGGCGGCCTCGCTTCAGCAAGATGCAGCAAATTCGAAGGGTCTCTTTCGATTATGCAGTCGGCATCCCGGTCCCAGGCAAAGGCACGACTTCATACAATTGCGATGACACAGCGATGCTTGGCGGCAGCGTGCCCGCAGAGGCCATCGAAGAGGCAATTGGCCTCGAAGTTGGATCTATCCTCGCCAAGAGGCGGCGCTATGGCGGCAGGAATTGGGAACCAAGAGATGGCTGGCCTCAAGATCAAACGGAAGTCGTCGAATTGGGGCATGGCAAGATCCTAGTTTCGTCTGGAACCTACGAAGGCGAAGCTGCTTTGATGTTCTACGAAGCTGTAGGCAAATACGAGATAGGGCAGAGGGCAGACTTGGATGATCCCGGCTACCAGAAAGATCCGGTGGTGGCTATCACATTCAGGGAGTTCGCATGCGTGGAGGTTTGCTTCTTGCAGCTAGATGAGACTTTGATGATTTTGAAGGGACTCAAAGATGCCAGCACGGAGCCGATCGATAATTCTGATCTGAATGCGTTGCTTGAGGAGGCGATCGATCAGGCTCATACAGAAGAGTAGACACCTTCACTTCCAATCTTGGCTCCAGCTTCACGCCTAGCGCCTTGCCTGCCGTCAAACCCCAAAGATCCATCATGTGCTCTGTTATGTAGCAGCTCGTCGGCCTCGCACACATCAGGCCGCAGGCCCAAGTCGGATGCGAAAGCATATCGCTGTGCATAATCTCGTGCGCAATGATGCAATCCATGTAGTAGAGCTGCGGTTCGTTCTGCGATGTGGCTGGCAGGTATTTGGCAGCGACTATCTTGCGATGGCAGATCACTATTTCGTATGCGCTCGCATCTGCATTCTTGTCCAGAAAGGCCAACCTGCCATCTGGCTTCTTGCACAATTCGTGATTGTCATCGACTCGCAATGCAACAAGGAAGCCATCAGAAGGCATATCTCCTTTCAACAGATTGAATCTATTCTTCACACCAAATCTGTCATCTAGAGCTTCGTTCAGTTGCTTGATCGCTTGGGGTACGTAGGAGGCCACTTGCTCAATCGTGCCATCGGCCACCTTGATGTATCTTTTTTTCTTGAAGTTGGATGCAAACCAATCTGGCACATTGGCAGGATATTCCATTCTCTCTTTGGCCAGCGCTTGCTCGTTGATCCCACATCCCATCGTTCCAAGCAGAAACAGCATGCACATCATTTTGAAAAGCCATCCGGTTCTTCTCATGATCTCCTCCGATCTTTTTGTGTTGCATTGCAATCAATTAGTCTTGCAGAATATAGCGCATCGGTGGACACGCCATCAAACAGAAAATGAAAGGAATGCAAAATCATGTCAGAAACAAAGAAAGTCAGAATGTCAGATTCGCAAGGAAAGCGCCGCAGGAGGCGAAAGAGCCCTCAAGACGAATTACCAGCCAAGGCAGAGCCTAAAAAGGCCACAAAGGGCAGCAGCAAGAAGAAATCGACCCAATCTGATACCAACGGCGATGGTGAACAGAAGTTGATTCGCGAACCCAAGCCTCTCTACATGAAGAAACGAAACATTGAGGATGTGAAGCCCTACCGAGATGGGCCTGGCACCACCCCACCCAAGGAACTTGTCATTGCCAGAAGGCTGATGATCCTGCATGAGTACGCAAGAGGTGTCTCGCCAGAAACGATTGCATGGGAATTGGAGTGCAAGGAAGAGATTGTGCATCGCGAGATTGAGATTGCACTCAGCTCCATCGCAAAGGATTATTCATCCTTGCCACCTCAACAGGCTTTCGCCAGGTATGTGGTCTTCCAAACAAATATCATCAACAAACTCCAACGCAGCTACGAAACCCTCTCGCAGGATACGACAGCCAAAGCCGCCACTGCTGCCATCTCTGCCCTCAAGGCCCAATCAGATATTTATGACAAGATCTTCCAGAAAGGGATGGAGTTTGGTGTCATCACGCAGAAGGTGCAGCGAAGTAGCAAGACGGCTCAATATCTCCAATCCAGCCCTCAAGAGCTGACAATCATCCTTGAGCAAGAAATCAACCAGATGCTCATCATGCTTGACGAGATCGATCCAGAAGCGACTACCAAATTCAAAAGGTTGCTACAAAACCCTCCTCAACCTGCAAGTGTGAAAAAGCAGCAAGCCCTTGAGGCACAACCAGGCACACTACTTGAAACTGACCCATTGCAATCTACAAAACCAAATCGCAGCAAACCCAAAAAAGATGATTCTGATAAAGAGAAAACAAATGAGAGCAAACCTGATAAGTCTCCTGACGTCTCTTGGATGTTCAAACAAGGTGCAAAGGCATCCAAAACTGAATCCGAGATGACACCCCAAGAAATCGAATTGCAGAAGGAAGAAGAACTCACCCAAAAACTCATCAACGCAAAACAACCTCCCGCAGAATTTTCCCAATCAAATAAAACCAATACGCCAAACCAAGCCACCGGACAAGAGATTCAAAACTTCCTGATCCCACCATCCAAAAAGGAAGAGTGAAGGAATACTCAATCCAACCCGTATCCCACCCAATGCATAGCTCACCCATGTAGCAGGAATGTAGGAAGAGAAAAGTAAAAAAGCAGTGAGGGGATCACACAGACGACCCATACAATGCCAGCTCCCCCTACAGCCCCAACGGGTTTAGCCGATACCACCACATCCAAGAGACCCCCATTGCACAAGGGTATTGTACGTACAATATTGCATCATCGGATGGCCCTGGAGGTTCTTGGGGTGCAGAATGCTGTTTTGTTCAGTGGTTTTTGATTGATTTTGGTAAAAATGTGAATTGAAAGAAATCAGGTACTTAGGTCGAAGTTTCCCCCAGGAGAATTTTCATTTGTACATTTTTGTTTTGTTCAGTAGTTTTGAGGAGTGCAAATAAGTGAGGTGAGAAGTCACGCAGAATCTTTATTGAAGGGTGCAGAAAAGTGCTGCTCGTTGCGGCTCTAGGTGCAAGAAGGATTCTAGTCTTCTTGCTTGGTCACTCTCTCTAGCAGCTCATTCCAATGTTGCAGGTCGCCCGCAAGCCAGTATTTATGGTTGTCCTTCTCTGCCAGCTTCTGATGTTCCTTCATCTTCTGTTGCAGCATGGCGATGTTGGCTTCAAGTCTTTTCATCTCTTTGTTGAATGCTGCTTCGTTTCGTTTGCTCATCGTCTTGTCTCCTTGGTTGTCGTTGCCTTCTGAACACACACTAACTAAACCATTGAGATCTATCAAGTAGTTTTTACGTGTTTTCTCACTTATCTTCTAAATGGGAATCCTGCAATCCAAATCAAGAGGTGTGCCAAGAGGGGGCGGGGGGTCAAAATTCTGGCCCGTGGAGGCTGCATATGGTGGGGTTACGTCACTCCTGGGCTGCGAGTAGTTTTTGAAATCCTCTTAGGGGCAGGTGGGATTTGAACCCACAAACACAATTGTTGACGCGACAACTCTTGCTTTGACATGCAGCGGCCTTCCTTTATCCGAATATGCACATTCGCGTATACACATATCCAGACCTGCAACTGCCCCATATATAAAACGGATTTTCTCCTTTCTTGTTCACTCACCCACTGCGCACAAATTTTCAGATCCTCTTTGCGTATCGGTGCATATTTTCCTTGCAACCTATCGATGTATTCAAAAGCGGCTTCTGCAGTTGGGAACTCGATGCGCTCGTAGTATTGAATGGCAACTTGCCTGCAAACAATACCTAAGTTGATGCCCATGAAAAAACGGACGACACAGATTTTAGTCACGTCTCCTTTTGTGTACTTGTAGACTTTGTATTTGAACCACCTTGTTGGCAGGGGATCAAAAAGCCATCCAAAATAAAAACTCATTGTTCCACCTTATCCATCATAGCGTGCCAAAAATCTTGTGCTGAAAGCAACCACGTCCTTTTGCCTTTTTGCAACCAGAGTCCGCCGTGCAAACCTTGATTGATGCGGCCTATCTCTTCTCCTTCTTCGTTTTTCACAATTACAGAGTTGATATAAAAGTCGGCACCATGAACACCCTGGCTTGGCGCACTGACAATTTTGACAGGTAATTCGACCATCAAAGTATCAAAATCTGCCATCACTTTTCCACCTCTCGCATCACAAGATGCAGTTTGTTTCGATCGACATTGGCAGGGTCAACCCAGCCGGTGACTTTTCTTGCAAAGGCTTGAATGTTTTCTGCCAGCCACAAGGTTGGTGGTTGATCCCAATCAAAATCAATTTCTGCCACACAGATCACGTCCAATTCGATGCGGCGATCCATATTCATGCTGGAAATCAAATCTAGGCACCAGGCAGCAATGGCAGCTTTGAGGCTTTGCTCAGACATGACGTGCGCAGACACTTCAAGAATATCTATACCTGGATCGTCTGCTCGCATCTTGTTCATGCTTCGGCATTTCAATTTTGCCTCGAACACATACGCATCGTGGTTGAACTGCACAGACAAAACAGGAGATTTTTGGATGCGCTGCATCAAGAATGTTTTTCGAAGCGCTTTGACGTGCGGGGCGTCATCCCATTTGGTTGAGTCGTTTGGTTCGGGATCGCCGTCTTCTTTTTCAAATCGCGACATTACTTGCTCACTTTCCCGCAGCTTTCAAGCCAAGCTTCCAACGTACCTTCCAGCATATCGCCGAGGCGTTGCATCTCAGCCAGCCGCGACTTCTTGTAGCCTTCGGCTCTTGCCAATTCTTCGTGCTTGCCAATCTGGTAAGTGATGTCTTCTAAAGTGCAGGCTGCGTTCTTCGCGTGCCCATCGTAGAATTTCTCGCGGCATTGTGTTGCAAAAAAGACGTTGCCGTCTTCCCAGATGCCCCAATTGGAGAAGTCTTTGTCGTTGTAGAGTTTTGATGCAGCCTGTTCCATCAAATCGTGCGGCGCATTTTTACCGATCTGCGGTTGCAGGAAATCAAGCACATCGTCCAATGTGCCTAAGCCTGGCAGGCAGCGCCAAGTCTGCTTGATTAGATTTGCGAATGTGGTGATTTCTTCTTGGTTGGCTTTGCGTTTGTTGCTCATCGTTTTTCCTTTCGAGTTATGCGAGTTCGATTCTGTTGAACACACACTGCAATCAGATCGCAGCAATAGCAAGTAGTTTATGCGTGAGAAGTCACATATTTTCTGCTTTGCAGTATTCGATCATTGCGTTTGCTTCGCGTGCAATGTTCTTCTCAGGGTCTTTGCGCCAGAGTAGATCGGCCTTTCCTGCCGCGTCGTCGGGACGCACAACGACGACTTCGCGATGCTTGCAGCGGCAGGTCAACCAGACTTCCAATTCGCCAAACACGCCCAGCACTCGCAACGCAAAAGTGCCTCCGCCGACGATCCCCCTGGTCAGTTCGATGTCGTGGGTTTTACAATTTGGCACCCTGCGGAAGTGCATAGTTTTGGCGTAGTAAGGGTTGGCTTCAAGAGGCATGGGGCTCCTCCAAGAGTTCGAGTTTTTCAGTCTTTCTGAAAGTAGTAGAGTTCGCGATGGCCGCATTTATGACAAGTGATCAGGTGCGTGCAGCCATCTGTTTGGACGTAACCTTTGTGTGTGATATCGGCATCACAGTTTTCGCAGAAGATTCGATCGTAAAAGAAAGTCTTGGTGATCCAATCAATCACCTTGATCGCCATCTCCTTCATCTTCGTCTTCATCGTCATCCCAATCTTCTGGTTCAAATTCTGCTGCATACATGTTGCTGGTTTCCAAGTGAGAAGCGATGTCACAAAGTGCTTCGACCTTCGCAGCTTCCAAAATCAGCGATGCCTCTTCGTCATCCAGAACATGCTCTTCCAACTCTTCTGATTCGTCAGAATCAAAGCTGCGAAGAATCCAGGTGAGGCCTTCATCGGTCATGCAGAGAATCAATTCTTGGTCTTGGTGGCAGGGTATACATTTGAGGATGACTTGCATGGCGCATTCCTTTTTGTTGTTGGCACTTAGCCTGTTTCAAAGAAACAAAAACAATCGGCCATGCAAGTATCTGCCGTTTGATGCTTTGATGCAAACTAGATCAGTCTGGCTGATCCACCTCGAATTTTTCAATCCGCATGTAGAGTTCTTTGTCGCTTTGCATTGTCTTCCTGTAGCAAAGCATGATCCATGCACCAGATTGCTGCTGTTCAAAAGCAGGGGAAATCTTCTTGAAGCACAGCTCTTGCCTCACTTTCTCACCAGCCTTACTGGCTGCTTCTAAAGAAGCTAACGCTCCGACATCTTTGAAAATTTTACCCACTTGCCCATCAGCTTGGTAGCTCAATACAAAAACTTCCATTTTCAATGCGCCTTTTTGGATGGGATTTGCACTGAAACGTATTCTGCCGACAAGACAACGCAGTTGGTGTCATTCTTGAGCAAGCGCTTCAAAGTATTGGAGGCTTCGCTCGTTGCTTGCGAGATGGCTTGGTCGATCGTACAATCAGATCCCCAAGTACCAACTTTGACGCGAACGCGGAGATCGACAACAGCGACAGCAGAATCTGGTTCCAGCCCTGCCTTATCTAAAACTTTTGACATGAGTTCACCCAATAAAAAATTGGTGCGATGCCCGTTTGCTATACCGTACCCAGATTGTTTCTGACGGGCATCGCACCTTTATTAGAAGTAGCAGGCTTCTGCGTCCATCGCGTCGTACCAAGCGTCGGCTCGGCAGCACATGTCGGTGATTAGATCAGCTGCCTCATCGGCAGGGAGCGGGTTTCCGGTGATCTGCTTGTAGCGATCTTGTACTTCTTGTTGGAAGCTTTGGTGCAGGCTGATCTCGAATTGGCTGGCCACTCGCGGCGCAAACTCGGAAACAATCCGCTCCTTTGCTTGGCGTGTTTTGCTGATTGGCGTTTCGGTAAGTTGTTGGATTTGCATAGTATTCTCCTTGGTTTAGGTTGCCACGCTGACTGTAGTAACGTGGTCCAAGGAGGATTGCAAGGTTTTTGTGAAGAAAATGGATGGTTGGTGCTTAGAGGCCTACGTCGGTGTGGGTCACGTTTTTGCCGTTTGCAGCGGATTCTAGGAAGGCAAAGCCTGCACTCGAAGTGAAGCCTTGGGTCTCGCTGTACCAGTTGCCTGTGAAGAGCGAAGGCACAACGATGCCCCGGTATTGCACATCATCCAGCAAGATCGATTCGACAGGCGTTGAATCTTTTTTGCTCTTCCTTGTATGCAAGTGCCCAGAAAGAAAAACATTGTACAAATCTTGCTTTCCATAATTCAGGATGATCTTCGCCAGGTTCTGCTTGGCTAGGTTGTGATGGCCGTGGGTGGCGACGTAGGATATGTTGTCAATCACTTTTGCCAGCACCAAAGGATGGTAGGCCACTTCGATGCCTGCTTGGTTGAGCATGTACGCAATCAGCGCGCAGGCATCGCCGTGGCTGTCCATGTCCTTGCTAGCAGTTAGCCTATCGTGGTTGCCGCTAACCATGCTGACACTTTTGAGATTTTCGATCTGCGCCAAGAAATCATGGATGACTTCAAACGCAACAATGATGGCATTGCCGTACCAGATGCCCTCTTCCATCCCTTGCCACGAGTTCAAGTGGTTCAATCCAGAGATTGATTCGACAAGATCGCCAAGCAAGAACAGGTGGACTTCCTTTTTCTGCTTGGCGTTCACCCAATCAGCAGTTTGCTGCATGTACTCGATCGCGGTTTTGAGATCGTAATTCTTGGTGCGGACAGTTCCTTTGCTGGCGTTGTTCTTTGCGCCGATGTGGATGTCACTTACAGCAACCACCCCAATGCCCTCTCGTGCAGCGAACGTGGCCGCTTTCTGCCGCCGCTTCTTGTTGCAGTTGAGCCAAACCTTCAAGTCCTCTCTTGCTTGCGCCATATCGAACGCATCGCGCCTCGGCTTCAATTGGACGGTGACTTGGTAGTTGGTTGTGGTTTTCCATTCGCCTTCGAACATCGCGCTGCATTCCCAGGCGTTGGCTTTGAATCCGCTGATCTCAAATGCATTCTCATCAATGCCGAAGAACTTGATTGCTTCTTCAAGATTGGTGATCCGCTCCAAGCCATCGTAGTTCAAGCTCACAGAAGATCCTTGCTCATCAACTTCTTCGGTGATCGCACCTGGCTTTTCGTTGCGGGCATTCCTGGCAAAAAGGATGTAGCTGATTCGCTGTTCGCAGGTTCTTCTGGCGAGAGGGAAATCTGGGTGATCCTCCATGATGCCTGCACAGGCTTCTGTGATGCTGCCGTTGCGAGTCGCCAAAGTGGCATAGCGCTCCAGCACATCAAGCACTTCGTGGTCTTTCCATTCTTTCTTTTTGGTTTTGCGCCGAGCCATCGGCACCTCCTGTCATCTGCGATGGCAAATCAGGAGCAGCATTCGCGGTATAGCAATTCGAGAAAGGCTTGTTGCCATCTGGTTTAGACGATCATGCAACAGGGGGTAGGGGCGGGGCAAACTCTGGATTCAGCTAAGAGATAAAAAGCCACCTTCATCATCTGCAACAGAAAGTGCGCCTTCCGGTTGAGGCTCTGGCAAAAGAGATAAGGCTCCTCGCATATTCTCTTCAAAAGCTGCGCGACAAGAAAAGCACTGCCACTTTCCTCTTTTGTGCCGAAGCCCGTAGGCAGGTTGACCGCAAACTTCGCAGAAAATAAAACCATTTTCTTGCCGTGGCACTAGAGGCTTTGGTGCTCTATGCCCCATCTTCAGCGACTCTGTTCAGAAGCTCAATGATGCGATCTGTAAAGTTCATCTCCTCGTAGTTCAGAAAAGGGCTTCCGGTGTTGTCGATTTGCTGGACGCTTTGAAGCAAATTCACCAATCGGATCGCGTCCTCTGCTGCAAGCTGCGGTCGCGCTTCCAATGAATCCAGCGTCTCTTTGGATACGGTCACGCGGCTGTTTTGCATGCTTTCGTCGAGGTCGAAGAACGCG
>ERZ1740068.891-NODE-891-length-11345-cov-7.625244_pt1 | contig 11345 bp, 4 predicted proteins | sample MGYA00581735_ERZ1740068 | MGnify/ENA primary metagenome ERZ1740068 (study PRJEB43018, sample SAMN04849740) | marine metagenome | isolation source: floating plastic debris | place: Pacific Ocean | collected 2008-08-30 | study: EMG produced TPA metagenomics assembly... | reverse complement strand
ATTGATATTCCATTATTCCTACAGAGATATTTTTTATTTTTGTTTGATTATAGGGGAGGAAAAAGCGGTGAAACAGTTTGGTATTGAGGGTTTCCCCCATAAGCAACTGTTGTAACAAAGCTTTCTCCGAGAGTACCCGGAGGGTGTAGATTTTCTTTCCGCTTTATTGCTGTTGCATTATAACGCGATGAATAATTTAAATTGTGACGAAGTATTTCTGTTTCGCATCTAACGCAGCATTTTATTAAGTAATGAATAACACTTAATGGTGCGTTGCACTAGATAATAAAACATCCTAAAAATTATCTAAAATCTTCGTACTCAAATTAGATAATTGTTCGTTTTGATAAAATTAAATAGCGGTTTACACTCATTCCATTGAAGCCATCCCTAATAATCTATAAAAACAGAATAATTTCCCGTAAATATCCGAATAAAAACAAACTTTGGACATTTTAGTATTAATACCGAAGGTAGATGACACAAGAATGTCACAAAATATTAGAGGTGAAAATATCATATTTGAACTGCGGGTTTTTAAGAAATCAAGCGCTGTCAATACTCCCAATAATAACAATCAGCTTCTCAAACCATGCAAACACTATCACGAATTAAAGCAAAACTGAACCGAATTTACTTACACCTTGGTAGATAGTGTAGATATTTTTGACGATAACAGCACATTTACAATCGATGGTGAGCAACTAAAAATCAACTCTTCCCCAAACTTTGAAACTATACTCAGCTATATCATCAAAGTTAAAACTCAATTTTACCGAAGTTGAAGAAGCCATAGTTCTCGATGAAGATGAGGGAGTTAGAGGTAGATTACAAGGTGGAGAAATGAATGATGAAAATCAAGAAATAACTTAATCATTTATGTTCATACTATTCAATCCCCATAATCCCCTTGAAAGAGTAGGAATTTTTGTACAAAATCAAACTTTAATATATATTCCAGTATTCATACAGAAGATAATTTATAAGAAATAGGAAGAAAATAGATGATGTAATAAAAGACTACAAAAATAAATTTAAAATGGCTATTTATAGAGTTAAATTTGATGCTTCAGGAAGTAATGATGGTAATTCCTGGGAAAATGCATTTACAGATTTACAATCAGCGATTAATACTGCTACTTCCGGTGATGAAATTTGGGTAGCAGCAGGTACTTATACACCCGGAACTACACGAGAAGATAGTTTTCAACTCAAAGATGGAGTTACAATATATGGTGCTTTTGCAGGAACAGAAGATAGTTTAGACCAGAGAGATATTAAAACCAACGTTACAATTCTCAGCGGTGATATTGGAACTACAAATGATAACAGCGACAATAGCCATACCGTAGTTAAATTAAGCAGCAATTCTACCGCAACTCTTGACGGTTTTACTATTCAAGATGGTAATAATACTCGAACTGACGATAATTCTGACGACGGTGGTGGTGTTTACAACGCTGGAAATTTAACTTTAAAAAACGTTGTTGTTCGCGATAATAAAGCTGCTGATGATGGTGGTGGTATTCGCAACAACGGTACAATTACTATTATTGACAGCACTGTAGCGAATAACGAATCGGTTGGAACCAGCGATACAAGCGGTGGTGGTGGATTAATTAACACCGGTATTTCTGCGACTATTATTAATAGTACCTTTAGTGGTAATACTGCTAAAAACGGTGGAGCAATTCGTAACGATACAATTTTGAATTTAATTAATAGTACCCTTAGTGGTAATGCAGCTACATTCAGTGGTGGTGGATTATCTAATACTATTAGTCTTGATACCTTATTTTCAAGTCTTTTTATAGAGCTATCTTCAAAAAATTTTACACCTTCTGATATATCGGGTACCGCTCAAGCCACAATTACTAACAGTACAATAACAGATAACACAGCCCAGGCTACAAGCGGAAGTGGTATTGCTAACTTTGCTAAATTAAATGTTACCAACAGCATTGTTGCAGGTAATGCTAATAATGATGAGATTGCCCACAATTTTCCATCTCAAATAATTTCTCAATTTACAGGCTTGCCTATTGGAGACAATGTAGTAGGTCAAAATACAAGCGATGGTAATAATATAATCGGTAACGGTGATAATGTCAGCGGTTTTACTGATGGGACTAATGGAGATAAAGTTGGTACACAAACCAATCCCATAGACCCATTATTAGATACTTTAAAAGACAACGGTGGAGCAACACAAACTCACGCACTTTTAGCAGGAAGTCCCGCTATTAATTCAGGAAATAATAGTAATATTGCCAAAGATACAGCGGATTTAGATAGAGATAATGATATAAGCGAAGATATTCCCTTTGAGCAACGAGGTGAAAATTTTGCCCGTGTTGTAAATGGTAGCGTTGATATTGGTGCGGTTGAGTTTGTAGCTGATTCAAGTAATACTAATACCAGTAATATTATTATTAATGAAATTCTTGCCGATCCAGACGCTACTAATGGTGATGCAAACGGTGATGGTATTGTAAGTACGAGTGAAGATGAATTTGTTGAACTTATCAACAATAGTTCTAATGAAGTAGATATTTCTGGGTGGACATTATCGGATGGTGTTCGTGTAAGACATACTTTTGAAGAAGGGACTATCGTAGCTGCTAATGGTGTGATTGTAGTCTTTAGTGGTGGAACACCTACAGGTAATTTTGGTGGTGCAATTGTTCAAATTGCTAGCTCTGGTAGTCTTGCTTTGAATAATGATGGTGATAGTATCACTTTGAATGATGGAACTAACGATATCGCAATCTATACATATAGTTCTGAAGGTGGTAATAATCAGTCTTTAACTCGCAATCCAGACGTTACTGGTGATTTCATACAACATTCTCAAGCGACAAATTCTGGTGGAGCTTTGTTTTCTCCAGGAACTAAACTTGATAGCACAACTCTCCCACCTACTGTCACTCCAGGAATTACAATCGCTCAATCTGACAACACGACCGAAGTAGCAGAAGGTAGCGAAACCGATTCTTACACTGTAGTCCTCGATAGTAAACCAACTACTGACGTAACCATAAATGTTTCCACAACTGGGGAAACTGCAACCGATTTAACTACCTTAACTTTCACAACTTCTAACTGGAATACAGCCCAAACTGTGACCATAACCGCAGTTGATGATAGCGAAGTAGAAAATAACCATAGCGATATAGTAACTCATACCGTTTCTAGTAACGATACAAATTACGACAATATCGGTGTTGAGTCAGTTACCGTAAGCATTATTGACAACGATATTGAAGACAGTAATTCTAACAATTCGACTCCTACTGAGTTAACCGACGATAAAGATAAATTCCAAGGAACCGCAGCTGACGACAATATAAGTAGTCTAGCTGGAAAAGATTTTCTTAAAGGTGAAGCTGGTAACGATGTAATTGACGCTGGTGCTGACAACGATAGAGTTTATGGTGGAGCAGGTGAAGACACTATCAGTGGTGGAACAGGAAATGATTATTTAAATGGTGGAACTGAAAACGATTCACTCGATGGAGGGGAAGGTCGAGACAGACTTTATGGTGGTGAAGGTGACGATACTCTAAATGGTGGTGCAGGAAAAGATTATCTCAAAGGGGTATCTGGTAACGATGAACTTGACGGAGGGGAAGGTCGAGACAGACTTTATGGTAATGCTGGTGACGATACTTTAACTGGTGGCAGCGGTAACGATAGAATTGCTGGTGGTGATGGTGCAGATTTAATTACTGGTGTTGATGTTGCTACCTTCAGTGTTGGTGAACTCGATAGACTTTATGGTGGAGATGGTAACGATACTTTTGTTTTAGGTAACGCAAGCGGCGCTTTTTATGCTGATGAAGACATTACAACAAATGGTAAACGCGACTACGCTTTCATCCTAGACTTTGAAATCGGAGATACTATTCAGCTTCATGGTAGTGCTGATGATTATGTTCTTGATGTATCTCGTGGAAGTACTAGTATTTACTTAAATGATGATGGTGTTCAAGGATTAACTCGTAATGACGAATTGATTGGGATAATCAAAGGTTTTAGTATTGAAAACATGAATTCGGGATTTAGCTTTGCTACAGATGAAGAGTAAAAGGAGGATTGATTTATCCGCTTTAGTGAAGGGTTAAATAAAGTGCGATCGCCATTTACAACTGACCTAACTTTTCCATAAAAATTAGCAATCCGTAGCTTGGGTTCGATGCACAATTAGGCTTATTTTTTTATTAGCAATTTATCATTTGCATCGCAACCCAATATTATTATCTTGTCTTGAATAATAGAATTAACTCTAAGTAAAATCTCTGATGTTTCCAACATTATAGTCGCCCCAACCTCCCTTATAAAAGGGGGGCTTTATTTTATTTATGATTTCTTTATCCCTCTAACGACCTGTGTGACCATCCTCCCATCACTAAAATAATGATTCCTTTATTCTTTCAAAATCAAAGTTTTACATACATTCCGTGTTCATACAGAAGATATATGACGAAAACACGTAAGAGAATGGAGAAAAGGGAGCATTATTACAAAATAAGTTAAAAAATACCAAAAATGGTTATTTACAGAGTTAAACCTTGGGCTACGGGAAATAATAATGGCAGTTCATGGGAGAATGCATTTACCAACTTACAATTAGCAATTAGTGCTGCTAGTTCGGGTGATGAAATTTGGGTAGCCCAAGGTGTTTATAAGCCAGGAAACAATCGTACAGATAGTTTTGATATTCCAGATGGAGTTACTATTTACGGTGGTTTTGCTGGAGACGAAACAAATTTAGCACAAAGAGATATTGAAAGAAATCTTACCTATTTGAGCGGTGATATTGGCAAAGAACGAGATAATCGAGACAATAACCATACTGTAGTTAAATTAAGCAGTGGTTCTACTGCTACTCTTGACGGTTTAATTATTCAAGACGGTAATTCAAATGATGACGGTGGTGGTGTTTACAACGAAGGTAGTTTAACTTTAAAAAATGTTGTAGTTCGTTATAACCTAGCTGCTGATAGTGGTGGTGGTATTGTTAATAATGGCATAATAAATATTATTGACAGCACGATAGCTGATAATTTTGCGATTGGTAATAATTCATCAAGTGGTGGTGGTGGGTTAATCAACACTGGTACATCGGCAACTATCACTAACAGTTTATTCTACGGGAATGGAGCTAATAAAGGCGGTGCAATTCGTAACGATACAAGCCTAAAATTAGACAATAGCAATCTTATTGACAACACTGCTTATGAAAAAGCTGGTGGTGGTGGTGTTGCTAATCTTGGTACCGCAAATATTTCTAATAGTATTATCGTCAACAATACTGATGATTTGGCAAATAACTTTGAATCAGCAACTGGTACGAATGTAAGCGGTGGAAATAATATAATTGGTAATGGTGATGGTGTAAGTGGATTTACTGATGGAATTAATGGCGATAAAGTTGGTGAAAAATACAATCGTATCGCTGTTGCTCTTAACGAAACTTTTGATAACGATTCACAGTTTAAAAAGAGTTCTAAATTTTTCTCCGACGGAAGCAATGATTATTTTGGTATTTACAAGCAAGATGCTAATAACATCAAATCATATACCGGCTTTACAAATAAATTCCTAACTGGTCAAGACCTAGATGGAGAAGGAGCTTCACTTCCGATAACTCTTACCTGGTCAAATATAGATATTAAATGGTTAACTGATTTAAAATTTAGCGGTGATTTTGCTTCTTTCTTCGATTCACCTGGTGATATTGATGCTGCTGATTTTATCAAAATCTCCTACAGCATAGATGGTGGTCAACAGCAAAATCTGCTTTGGTTCTCCGGAAGTGATTTTAGTAGTGCTTCATTTAATGGTGTCTTGAAACAAGATACTAATTTTGATGGAATCGGTGATGGACAAGTATTAAATAATGAAGCACAGAATTTTTCTACAGCAATAACTGAAACTGGTTCCACACTCGATTTAACATTAGAAATTAACCTTGATTCAACAAACGAAGATTTTGCTCTTGATAATTTTCTAATTACTGGTATTACTGCTCCTATCGAAGGGAGTGAATCTAAAGATAGTCTTCTAGGAACCGAATCTCACGACATAATTAACGGTTCTTCTGGAAACGACTATCTCAAAGGTAAAGCAGGGGACGACATAATTGATGGAGGTGCAGATAACGACCGACTTTATGGTGATGATGGTGAAGATACTCTCACAGGTGGAACTGGAAACGATTATTTAAATGGTGGAGATCAAGAGGATTCTCTCGAAGGAGGAGAAGGTAGAGACAGACTTTATGGTGGTGACGCTGACGATACTTTAATGGGTGAAAGCGGGAATGACTACCTTGATGGTGGATTCGGAGTCGATTTCCTTGATGGAGGAGAAGGAAATGACAGACTTTATGGTGGTGACTTAAACGATATTTTAATTGGTGGTAGCGGTAAAGATTATATTAGCGGTGGTAGTGGTAACGATGAAATTACAGGTGTTGATATCGTTAGCTTTGGTATTGGTGAAATTGATAGACTTTCGGGAGGAGATGGTGAAGATACTTTTATTTTAGGTAATGCAAATCGTTGTTTTTATGATGATGGTAACAATAGAAATAAAGGCAGGTCTGATTATGCTTTTATTAGTGATTTTAACGTAAATGATGATGATATCCTACTTTTCGCAGGAGAAGATTATTACCTTGATGTCACTCGTGGAAGCAGTAGTATTTACATTGATAATGATGATGTTGAAGGATTTAGCCGTAATGATGAATTGATTGCTGTAGTTAAGGGAGTTGCTCTTGCTGAAGGTAATATTGATGGTTCGACTGAAGGATTTAATTTTGTTTAAGTAATCTCAAATATTGCAGCAGTTTCAGAAACCCGGTTTCTTTCTAATTTCACAACAGGATAATTATAATTTTACGAATAGAAACCAGATTTTTTTGAGCTTAATAAGAATGATCTAAAAAGCTAGAGTAATCTAATTTTAATCAAAATGATTTATCTAAAGTTCCTATTGCAACAGTTGGGAGCTTTTTTTATAGACTATAAAAACTTGGCATACTTAAGTAATTATGTCTAAAAGTATCTACAGATAGTTTTTATGAAAAGTATGTAAAATACGAAATTATGCTGATGCTATACCTAGAAAAAATTGATTATATTGTTTTGGAATTAGTACTATCTTTTTAGAGAAAAGCATATATACAAATTAATCATTATATTAACTATTGAATTTTATATAGCAATAGAGAACTAACAGTAATAATTATTTTGCTGAAACAGGGGCTAACCATTAAATTAATGCGTTTATACAATGACCGCTAGAATTCAATTTTGCATCTTCATTCCATCTCTTTCAATATGGTTGGCTCTAAGTAATCAGGTAGCATCCGCCAAAAAGATAAATTATTTATTAGGAACAAAAAACGAAATTTGTCAAAAAGGTACAAACGAACATAAAGAATATAATTTAATATGTAAAAATACTTTTAGAGAAAACTTAAGAGTAAAATTTAAGCATTACCGCCACCATAATGATTGGTCAAATCCGAAAACAGAATCAATTAAATGGTTTGATAAGAACCATAAAAATTCAGATGAGAAAGAGCAACTCGGCTCATCGGTGAATTATTTAAACATATCTCAAATTAATCAAGAGAATCATAAATTAACTCAGGCTAGTAATACTGCTTATAATAAATTAATACAAAAACTAAAAAAATGGAAACTAGAAGAAAATTTAATTGAAAGAATCTCTTCAACTAGAAAAAAGCCATCAAAAGCATCTGATTTAAATTTAAATTTAAATTCAGATTCCAAATATATTCTCCCACCAACAGTAGCTGCTCCAGAAAAAATTCACCCTTTTACAACAACCTTACCTTTAAATGGCATACCTATCAGCCATTTAACTGATTGGGAATTTTACACTAGTTCAACTTTTGGAGACGATAACAATACCAGCATTTCCGCTGGAGGTATTCTTAAACTTAGCAGTCAAGTAACAGAAAGTTTAACCAAAAATAATATTTATACTGTAGACCAAAAAGGCAGCTATTTACAGTTACAAAGAATCAGACAAAATCGTAAAATCGAGTTAACAAGAAACGAACCTCATACAATGCTCGGTATGCAAATGCAAATGAGCTTTGTTGCTTCTTGCTTAACAGGTGAAGATATTGAAAGGAAAAAATGCTCCTATACACCTGGTTTAATAACTGATAGAAACAGTATTGACCCCGATTTCTTTGTTCCCACTCGTATTGTCCAAACCAGCAATATGAGTGAGGTAGTCACTCCCGAATCTTTAGCTGTAATGAAGCTTCCAGGATTCCAAACGGGAGCAAACGGACAAGAAATCGGATTAGATTTATATTTTCCTAATGCTGGAGCATTTCCCGGTAATACTCAAGGAAATCAAGTTTTTTATGAAAGAAAAGAAGAAATTAATAATACTCAAATCGGATTATATTCTCAAATCAGACAAATTGTTAAAGCAAACCATAATAAAGCAGTAATCGGAAGAACAATTCGTGGTTTTGGATTGGTCACTGATAGCGATAATTTATTGCTAAATTCTGCGGTGCAGTTAGGAAATTTAGTTTTACCCGATGTTAAACCTCGTCTTACAGGTAGTACTAAAAAAGTAAATACAAATATCAATAAAAATCTCTTTTTAGCAGCCAATAACGTTAGAATACCCACAACTAGCTACACCTTCTATCAAGCTGGAATCGGTTCTGCTGAAAGTCTTAAACCCGGTATAAAAAAACGCAGTCAAATTCCCAGAGCAAAATTTAATAGTCTTTGGGTTGGTATTTCTCCATTTATCGACCGTCGGATTGAGAAAATAAATCGATATCAACCTACCGGAGACCAAAGAATATTATCTGATGGAGGTGGAGAAGGAGGAGTTGATTCCAATGTCAGCTTACTTTCTGTTGTTAACGGTGAAAATTTTACTGCTAACGAAGTAGAAGATTTCTACGGTCAAATTTATCTGACAAATTTTGCTCAGGACGTTAATTTAGTCACGGGAAATCGCTTTGTAGAAGACATAAATTATTATCCACATATCAGCTTGACCGGAAATGTACAGGGTTCTGTAGATAGCTGGAAATATTATATGGGTGTGATTGCGAGTAAAAATATTAAAGCTTATGCAGGTAGTGACTATACTCGTAACTTTGGTAATTTAAATCTTTCTACTGGAGCAATTGGCTATATTAATCCCGATAGAGATTATTATTCTCAAATATACGGTAGTCTTTCTCAAAGAATTGGCTCAAGTAGAAGAACTAATTTAGTTTTATCAAGTCGTTTCAATTACGCTTTAGATAGAGAAAATCGTATCGGAAATATTGAAAGTGAAGCTCCTGCTAGTTTCGTTACAGTAGGAGCAAGAGCCAATTTTGGTAACGTTTCTTTCGGTTTAGTAAACTATTTTGATGATATATTACCTAGTTCCGTAGAGAAAACCTTACTAGCAGATATTGCAATTAATTTTGGTAAAAACTTTCGTTTAACTGGTTACTATACTCCCATCAATGAAGCTTCTAGCCGTTCCCGTTATGGAGCAACAGCAAAATTAAGATTGGGAGGTAAATATAATAGTCCCACATTATCTTTATCTTGGATAAATAATGATTATGATTTAGGTCAAGATAGCGAAGGAATTAAACTCAATTTTACAGATAATGTATTCAAAGTTTTGTTTAGAATTGGAAGTCCAGGTGACCCGTTTAAGAAAATAGATAAAAATCAAATTTTGCGACGTAAAAGAAAGGATTTGATTGATAGATTATTGAGGAATTAACCTCACCCCTCCTTATCAAAGAGAGGAGTGTTTTTTGTATTGTTACTCATTCTCCTCTCCTTATCAAAAAGAAGAATATTTTTATTTTGTTACTTATTTAACTCATTCCCTTCTCCTTAACAAGGAGAGGGGTGTCCGTTAGGACGGGGTGAGTTTTTCTATAAACAAACAAAGACGCAATTTTTAGTTGCGTCCCTGATAACATTTGAATTTTAATTTGTCAGAAATTGTTAAGAAAACAAACGCTATTCCTACTTAGAATTTACTTATGGTGTTGTCGTTGTCTCCCCAGGGTTAGCAATAATTTCACCGCTAGCTGTACCTAATCGAATAGTTGCATTACCAGTAAATTCGTTAGCTTGTGCAGTTCCAAGATTTGTATCAAGCGCACCAGCCATAGTCGTAGCAGTTCCAGTTTGATCTCCCATACCACCGATAGAGATGTTACCCGCAGAACCTAAAGCAAAAGCTGAATTATAAGGGTCGGTAGTATCTGAACCTGGATTGTTAAAAGCCGCAGCTCCTGCATCGTTTTTACCGACAGAAGCAGCTACAGCAACACCAGTAACAGCAGTACCATCAATTGTGAATGCAGCAGCACCAGCAGCACCACCTTCACCAGCAAAAGCTCCAGAAGAAAAGCTTATTAAACTAGCAGTTGCAGCAAATAAAGAAATAGATAGTTTTTTACCAAATTTCATGATTAAAGTTCCCTTCTCTTAAGTGTGATTTATCAAATGAACGAAGCAAAATGTCTCAGTCGCGGTTGAAGCTGTCGCTATGACAATCCGTCGCTAGATATAATTTATTGCAATACTAGTGACATATGTAACCGAGCAATTACTTAACGAAAAACAAAGGTTTTCTAGCAAAAATGGCGAAATAATCAAAGAATATTCAGGTATCTTTTCTTTTATGTGTGAATCTATGGTTTACAACGTAGAAGATAATCGAAGTATTAATTAACTTAATATTTATCTATGTATTTAAACTGAAGTGAAAATCTAAATGAAAACTGCTATATTTATTTTTCTTTATAAATGTAGAGACCTAATAGTGCCACGTCTCTATACTGATTGCAAAATTTTTACCAATATTCAACTAAAACTAAATTCTTCGGTATTATAAAGATAATCCTAACTTCTTAACAAAATCGCCCGTACTGTTTTCGAGTACGAGCGATTTCCCTATGTTTATATTTTTAGGCTAGTAGTTACGCATTTTGGTCTAGTTTCAACACTGCCATAAATGCTTCCTGTGGAACATCAACGGTACCCACAGACTTCATCCGCTTTTTACCTTTTGCTTGCTTCTGCAAAAGTTTCTTCTTACGACTGATATCACCACCGTAGCATTTTGCTAAGACATCCTTCCGCAATGCTGGAATATGTTCTGAAGCAATAATTTTACTACCAATCGCGGCTTGAATCGGTACTTTAAACTGATGACGGGGAATTAATTCTTTCAATTTCTCAGCCATCGAACGTCCCACACCGTATGCTTTATCCCGGTGAACTATCATGGCTAAAGAATCACCCGGG
>ERZ1740068.890-NODE-890-length-11350-cov-11.086587_pt1 | contig 11350 bp, 8 predicted proteins | sample MGYA00581735_ERZ1740068 | MGnify/ENA primary metagenome ERZ1740068 (study PRJEB43018, sample SAMN04849740) | marine metagenome | isolation source: floating plastic debris | place: Pacific Ocean | collected 2008-08-30 | study: EMG produced TPA metagenomics assembly... | reverse complement strand
GTGCGAATTTTGGATCATCATCATGAATTTGTCACTTGTTAGTAGGGGTTGTTACTAGGTAGGCTATAGTTAGGCCTACAATGTGTGTGTGGATTAGCTTTCTGTTGTTTTTGTTGTGAGGTGGGTTGTTGGGTAGCAGTCCTCCCTCCTAGCTAGCACTATATAATAATATGGCTGTAGCAAACTAACTCACTGTAGTGTAAGTCACCTCACTCATTCAGAATGAATGATAGCCAAACAAGAACACTCAGGTCAGAGTACGATATTGTAGAATGCAGTCATGTGTGCCTTGAGGTTTTGCAAAAGAACAGAAGTTCACTGTGCAACCACTTATTTTGCCGAACTAAGTCCAGTATCAACTATATACTGGAAGTATGCAAAATAAATGCTTGTACTGTGGGCTTTCGAATGAAATAACCCAGACCCCCATGGACGCAGTGTGAGAACAGTGATGGGTTTCCAATGTAGTCCTACTCATGTTTTCATTTCAGCCTCAATCTCAGCAAAAGCCCTTTCGCAAGGGCGTGTGTGGCTCTGATTGCATTGTTGCCACTCCTTGCTATGGAAAACCAGTTAGAAGGATTTGAAAGACATTTAATGGGCTAAAGTGGGTAACATATAGGTAAATCATCAATCAGTCCAATGGAAATAAAACGGTACTAAATATTAGTCAGACTAACCTTAGTGCCGATGCCAACACTATCGCAGAGCTAGTAGGTCAAACAGAGCAAATTTTGCTTCAGCCCCTCTCCCCCCAACAACTTTTAGGTTGTCAGTGATACTTTGAGAATTCATTTAGGTTGTTAGTCGAGATTATTAGTTGAGATTAGTGAAGTTGTAAATTGTCAACTCAGCAGAGACCTCACCAGTTGGAATAGATGTTTCAACTTGGATTCAAAAATAGTGGGAAATTCAAACTCCTTGATTCAAAGTAGCTTGCATCATTTTTGACATGGGTGTAGATTTTGACTGTGTTGGCTTGTGTTACCGCACCAGATTATTAGTACTACAGCAGAAGTCAGATTGCTTCTTCTGGTTGCTGGGACCTCCAGACTAGTGCCAGACTGATTGCTTCAAGACTATTGTGACTTCTTTGTAACCATACCATCTCACTTGTAGTGAAAACCAGCAATGAGATCAAAAAATGTGAAGCCAACGAAACCTGTAGCCTACCAGCTTGTTTCCTTGGCTTCAAAGCCCTTCTCTTTGACCTTTCATGGCTAGATCTGGCGATGCCCATAGCATTATCAGATTTTTTCCAGGAGTTAATCATAATTTATTGCTGGTCAACCTGGAAAAGGGTGCCAAAATACATGTACGCCATAGTCCAGCTGTGTTGATTATCTCAGTAAGTATGTGTAAATAGGTCTGAGGATGACTCATTTACATGAAGTGTAGGTTTCAAGGGTAATCTTAGAATATCAAAGCCACTGATTATCTTGGAGGGAAATTCTCTGAACTTACAGGAATAGGACCTATTGGCCAAAAAATATTTCATTGTTGACTACGTAGCATCAAGTTTATTAAAATGCACCCGTATAATGAAATGTACCCATTCCAGTGCAATATATGCATAAAACTATTGATACCGGTACAGTGTACTTATTCTGATTAAAACGTGAGGTGCAAAAAGCTGGAAGCAAATAACTCTTAAGTGGATAGCAGAGTGTTATAAGTCAAGACCAAAAATAATGTCAAGTTTTATTGAACTTTTATCACCATCCACTCCATTGTGTAACAAGCACTTCTGGGTCCCTCAGGCCACTAATTTGTGGCATTTTTTTTTCTTCAATGTCATCACAAGGATGTTTATAGCATAACCATAATAAACGTTTTCTAGTGGTACTCATTTTAGGCTGGTTGAGAAAGCGGAAGTTTACCGGATATAGTGTTACACTACCACAGCAGAAGTTGGCTCAGTTTTGCCGGTGTATGTATCAGCCTCATGTGAACATCCTTTACCTTTGCTGCTGGCAGAGAGTAATGAGATCAATGAGATAATAATCTACTGGCTAACAGACAATGTACCGGTAGCAGTATTTGCTTCTATGAGAACAAATCATATATGATCGCTGTTAGACAACATGGTTTATTTTACTGGGCGCCTTAAGATTACAGTAGTTGAGGCTGAGAATCTCAGGGCTACGGACTACGCCACCCGCCACACGAGTTTGGTGGGCGCTGCCCGTACCAATCTGGACCCATACATAGCCTTGGATATAGATGACGTTCACTTTGCCAAGACCAAAGCTAAGCAGAAAACTCTAAAACCGGAATACAAAGAAGAGTTTGAAACAGATGTTCATAATGGACAGGTTTGTTAGTTGATAGTGCAATGAGCTTTCAAGTAGGACCTAAGACCAGCAGTTTTAAAGGCAGACTATCATATACCATGTAATAAGTTTTGAAGTCAGTGGCTACAACGCCACAGAGTTTAAAAAAGGTTACCAGTACGCTACAGGCCGATAATTAATTTTGACAGACTGTAAAACATATTGAGAACAGCATGTAGCCAAATAGTTTTTTTGAGAATGTGAAAGTCATATCATTGGGACCTGGTAAAAGGCTTGCAACATTCGATTCAAAAAGTAAATTTGAATCACTGTTTTGCTCACTGTATGCAAAGGAATGAGGGCAAAATGGCAACTCAGTCTACTGATGGTACTGGTACTTAGTGACTTCCAAAGACTAAAGAGCTTGTTAGTTTTCATGTGAATAGTCTGGTAAATGTACATGTAGCTTGAGTTTTGTTACAAAAAACTGCAGTGATAGAGAGAAGGATTTTGCTTACAATAGTACGACCTCAGAGTATTCTGCCAATACCTTCACAGGCTGTTATTGCTGTGTGAGATGTGTCATTTGGAATTGATCCTCAAACCTATTGAATTTAATTATTATGCCAAGCTAAAATGACTGGAGTTGACAGCAATTAAAGAATCACATTCATGTGTTGACATAATGATTTTCTATGCTTTCTCCTGGGCTGCTGACCGTGACAGTACTGACAGACTTTGACTAAGTGCATGTTCCATTAGCACTTAGGCTTATGTTGTATATTAGGCCTACTTGACTAAAAGTAAGGAATAGGCCCAACTTGATAGATTTCAGCCTATATAATGACAATGATGGTGTGGAACGTTATGTTTAGTACACTGTGTAAGCTACTTACGTACTTTCTGCTTTGTGGTAGGCTAGACTGTTCTGCACTCGATCCAAACCGAATGAGTGTGGGTTGCGGAACAGTCCAGTGGTAGGCTAGGACTGGTAGGGCCTAGTACTGTGATGATGGAACCCTAAGCATGATTATTATAACACACTTGTTTTGCTTCAACTGACCAATGCCTGATAGCATGTTCTAGGAGGTTGGCATTTCATATCATTTTTAATGGTAAAGATCAATGATTGCAAGTTTCAGTAAAAAGATGTATGCATCTTTTTAAAATTCTTGTGACATGTTGTTTGATCATGATGTTGCCACCCTAATAATATAGGATTATTAAAGGCTAAGAAGCTGGTGCAGCAGCGGCATGTTATTAACTTGTAAATTGGTGATGAGTGTATGTTGTGACTTTTGTAGGTGCTAGGATTGACTGTGTTTGACGATGCTCCTATTCAAGATGACTTTGTAGCAAACTGCAGCATACCGCTAGAAGATTTAACAGAAAACTGTGATATTTGGGTAAGACCTTTGGTCAAGCGATGTTAATATTAATGATAAATTATCTGTAGGCCAGGCCATCCTGCAATGATTTAGCTCACAACTAGTCATATCCAGTTTTCCTTGAATCACTGAGTCCTCCTCTGATCTGGCGACAACAGACAACCCGGGAATTTACATCGGTCAGTTCAGTCAATGGTTTGTTGCGCCACAGAGTTATGATGACTCCTTGGTTGTGTGTTATTATAAAAGATTTTGCTGTGAGGGTGTATATGGGCATTTGAAAGGCATTTCACTTTTGATACAATATCAGAAGTAACATACAAACAATCATCATTATCATCTTCCTATCATTTTTACTGCCTTTACTATGCAATCTGGAATTAATCCAGTTTGCTTAGTGGCTTAGTCTGGTCTGATTAGCTAACTGTTAATTAACCAGCTGATTTAACTTCATTTTCCTTCCTTGTCTGGTCGTCTGCAACAACTTAGTTTGCAAGCTGCTCCAAGCCAGTCAGCCCCAACCCGATAAAATACTGAACACTGCCAGTAACACCAGTAACAGCACTGCTTACACAACCTAAAGTACTGTGTTATTGAACGTCTATAGCTGTTTCTTTGATGCTCATCACCATACTAGTGATTACGATTCAGTCGTAGTAATAGTAAGATAGTTGCAGCAATGTAGCGCGTGTGTACCATAAGCATACTGCCTGCCATGCACTGCGGTGAATGTACTGTATTACGCATACGCTGATTGATTGACTTGGCATATTATTATGCATCAATCTCATTATTTGAGCTCGCCTGATTATACTCTATAACAAAGATGTACATGTAGTAACTATCAGCCAGTGGCTCAATTTGCAGAGCAGTTGGGAATGAATAAAGTATTGGTGCTCAACTACTTACGTTATGATCAGGATAATTCGATTGCCTTCATTGTATATTTATTTATGTTTTATGTGGGTTTCATGGGCATCAAGGGTACCCTTGATGGCTCACATGAGGGAATTATGATCTTAAGCTTTGTTTAGCTTGGCCAAGGCCCTGGAGAGGCCCGCAATGTAGTCAAAATTAGGGCATTGATATGTTTGTTTTGATTTTCCCATATGTGCTGCTGTTATCATTCTGTAAAACATTTCCATGGTCATAAATCTATGCAAAATGTACATGATGCTGATACCAGCATATCGGTTTCACTATGCTGGAACGTGTTTGTTCAGAAAAGTTTTCATACCAGTTACAGCAGCTCGTTAATGATTTGGACAACTTGGTATCAGATTAATAAGCATATGTCGTGCAAATGGTTTTGTTGATAGCGATCGTCCCTGTACTTTATAATGGAGTTCTTTTTGTTTCCAGGTGGATTTAGAACCATGTGGACGTGTGCATTTAATTATCGGGCTGATCGGTTCAAGATCAGAAGGTGAGTGCCGTCTAAGGCTAGATGTGTTTCTGGATCATCAACCATTACCAGTGCCTCACCCACCTCTTAATGGGATAGCACAGCAGGGCACATGGCACTGGATGTGGGTTGCTGTAGATCTACGTATCAAATATCATGATTGTAGCAGTATGTTAAGTCACGCCTTAGTTAAAGTGCTTAAACTAAAGTTCAGTGTGTTCGGCGGACTCTAACCATTCAGCCCATGTCCCCACAGTGGACCTACCAGATTAGTTTGAGCACTGACACTATGCTGAGTAGTTGACTGGCAATACTGCCCTGTTAATTTAAAATCTTCGAGATGATCGTGATATAAGAAAGCATTGGGATCACAGGGGCTATGCAGTAGTTCGTTTAAGCCCTGTGATTGAGGCAGTTGGAGTTACAAGCATTACCCCCAATGCTTGTAACTACAACTGCCTCGATCACAGGGCTTAAGCGAACTACTGCATAGCCCCTGTGATTGGGACTATCAATGACTGACAACTTGATTTTCCCATATTACCTGACAAAGACAGGACAAGTTTAGCCCCTGGAAGGTAGGATGAGTAGTCTGCAACTGATGAATTAGTGGATATGATTAATTTTGAGTGGGCTGTGTCCTAAATACACTGAATGAGTAATGACAGCACATTCGCTGTGTATGATATTACTTGATCAGTCCAAAAATAGTCTTATAACGTAAACTTTCCTTGTTTGTACTGTTCCTAACCACATAAAAATCACAACCAAGGAAGTAACCAGCTGTTCATAAAATTATAACATACTTGATGATTTCATCCATAGGCCTAATATCATAGAAAAGCTCTAAATATGCTGTACATTATACTGGTACTATAAATTGTGTGAACTCGTAGGTAGGACTCGTGCCACATGTATCAATGCTCTGGCTTGTGTATGCTAGTTGAGTTGGTAATTGCGGTGTAACTATAGCCCCAGTATAATCAAGTACATTATTGATCCCTTCCCTCCAACTCTATCTGCAGGCTCCTTCTACTAGGTACCATATTGTCAAAAAATACACCCAACTCAGTGTCCACCAAAACAGCTAGTTGAAAGTGCCATCTAGGCCTAGATGCTGTCATTAAAATGGTACGGTATACGTACTGGTAGTAGGCTACAAGGGGAAGCCTCTTTGTGAAGCTTGATCTCATTGGCATAGTTTGAGAGTGAGGTAATTTTTGTTGTGCTTCGGCAATCTAATGCAGATATCATAGGTGGGGTTGTGACGGTATGTCTGAGTGCTCAGACTTTGCTGGCCACTGCAATTCTCTGATCACAACAGTAGCCTACTGGTATATGAGTAGGATAGAAAAGGTAGCATTGACTTTTTGAAAGTCCAACATTTTGCTCAAAATTGTCTCCAACTTTTGATTGATTATGAGAAATTGATGGGTGGGGTAGTGCTAGATAGACGAAGAGAGATGATTATTTATTCCACATATCCCAATGCATGAAATCGCAGATAGCTCAGTATTTAGTTTGGCTTTCCATTGCTGGTACCATTATCCATGCGCCTCAACATTTTTCCTATGAGATTTTTTTGTTCTGCAGCCTTCAGATGGCTCAGTAGGCCTAGTGTAAACTGTTCTGCAGTTCACAGAGTGTTTACTGCAGCACAGTCTAGGCCCAATGGTTCATCATTCAGGCATGTGATTGGCGCGCCAAAAAGCGCGCCACGCGCTTTTTTTTGCCAATGGTCAAATTAATTTTTTTGGAAAATCACGAAAAATCTTATGCTCTACATTAGGCATCAGTCGTAAACACCTCAAAATACAATAAAAAAAGTGAGTAAACCCCTGGGTGGCCTCATAGTAACCTTTTTAATGCTATTTATGCAATTTTTAGCTAGTCAAATCTAGGAACGCGCTTTTCCTCACAATCCATCCCGGTGAACGCGCTTTTTTGGTCGGCTGTCAATCACATCCCTGTCATTGATTACTAGATGGTCCCCCTTTGTCATGATGCAATGCGATAGGAAAAAATAACGTTTGCACTTGAACCTACCAGTCTACAAAAACCTGTGTGCCATACTTTTATTTGGTAGCTTTGTTCTCTGGGTTGGTGGTCTTTTAAAATGTTCCCAGACTTAGGCCTATGTCTTTTAGTTCTCAACTTGTCGATTGTTCGCAGTGGAAATTGCTTGGGAACATGACCTGTTGGAGGTGGGATGGGTTAGCTTCAGGTAGGCTATGCAAACTAGATTGAGGTTTTTTACATGTAAAACCATTTATGTAACTGGTAAGTCGCAATCATGGAGTGTTATTATTCTTTAATTATTTATCTTTCATTGTGTTAAGTTGGGTTTGAGGGCTATACTATATTATTTTGCTCTCCCGCCATTTTCTGTTAGTCTCTATATTGATTTGCAGAGCGTTTGAGGATAGTTCGACCACCATCGATGCATTTTACACAATTTGCATCGCTGCCGCCCCTCATAAACAATGGTAAAAATTTACTTCCGACACAAATAATGCACCTTGGCTGGGATCCTGTTAACGAATGCTTAACGGTGGCTCATAGACTAATTTATTGATTGGTGTAGTTGCCCTCCCATGTTTATTTTAAATGGTTGAGCTTGGCAAGCTGCCTTCTCCACATAATTCATGTCCTTTTCCTGGTAATGGGTTACTTTTGCTCTCATTCTAATCAGCTATATAATTTGTTGGTTGGCGAGGCTCTCCATCGAATTTTGTCTACATGTGGGTTGGAAACCTTATACCGACTACCGTTACTGTTATGAGGCTCAGTTGTCTGCAGCCATTTGGTTTGCTGTTGAAGTCTCATCACTTTGATGGTAGTGGTAGCAAGCAGAATGGGAGATTTTACATTGCCTAAAACCTAAAACTGGAGATTTCTACATCTCGATCTATTTTTACTAGTATCCAGTGTCCAAAAATGAAGAGAACAAAGTATAGCATGATGTCTTGCTTTTAGCTGATTCTGTTACACTTTATTCATTCCAAATGGTTTATCTGACAATCAGTGACTCAATAAGTTTACTGCTCCTGAACTTCTAGCCCGATCTCCGATCTCCTAGTTACCTAATGAAATCTTTAGTGACAGATTTGTACTAATTTTAAATACGATAAAAGTTTGCAAAGCACATTGTAGCGATGGTTAATCGGCATGTCACATAATTTTCATTCTCATGACATAATACACTAAATTTCTCTCCAGTTCGGATTTTCACAATTTCTTTTCAGCACTGATTATACCAAGTCAAAAATTATCGAAATTAATTTTTTAGTTTAGTACCCAAACTGTCAGTGTGTTTGGTGTTTGAAAAGCCCTCTATCAATAGTGAACGTCACTAACACCCCACACGTTGAAAGTTTGAGCGCTTGAACTACTAATAAGTTGAATTTTGTACACCATCGGCTTCTGATACGGTAGTCTACGTTTTGTAGCAGCAGTTTTCAATATTTACAGAGCCAGCCAGAGAGAGGGTTTTTAAAGAGAAGGAGGGACGATGGAAGAAGAGACGAGGAGCCGTAAGGCGCAGAGTTCACCAAGTGAACGGTCACAAGTTTATGTGCATTTACTTCAGACAACCTACGTTCTGCTCGCATTGCAGTGACTTCATCTGGGGCTTGTTCAACAAACAAGGCTACCAATGTCAAGGTTTGATGCCATGATTGATTTTATTTCATGAGGTAGCAAAGCATTAGCAAGTTTTGTATTAGGAAAGGTCGACCCAGAGATAGGTAGCGTATTTACCAGGGCCTCACGTAGCCTGGTGTATCAAGCTTGCTGTGGTCGGTCTGGTACATGTAGATCAGACTAGGTACCAGCAGTACTGTTAAACACTCTGGTTCATGGTACTAACTGACCATGATTAGTTAAGTCACTGACCGTCCCTAAACTAATCTTGTGCTGTCAGCTCTTGCTTTTGACGTCATACGTTGAAAGGTCCTACATCTTTAGGCCTATCTGACCACACTAGTGCAGTGTATTTGACACCAGAATGGTGTTGATTACCTATCGATGTTTGGTGTCAGTCGCAATTAGTGTGAATATTATTTTCTATAACCAACAGTGATACCTACTAATAATGCATTACCATGTCGCCCCATCGCATAGGGTTAATAAGTAAAAAATTACTAAAAGCCCTCACGTACTGCTACTGAGACTGTAAAGGAGATAGCACATTGTCTGTACACACTGCCACAATTTTAAACTGCGGAATTATTTCAACAGTTTTATAAACATGTACCTGTATGGCCAACATTTTCCGCTGCAATTTGTTTTAAAAAGAAATGTTGCAGTTTCAGTTGTATTGAGTAGGGGCACAATGGGCCTTATTGGATTGAAATGGTGATAAGGTGGCCCTACCTACAGCAACCAGAATAAATTGTAAACACAAAATGTGCCCTGTGCCATTTTTCAATGATGTTGGATTTAGCACTTGACCTACATGTAGCGAAATGAAGCCTAGGTATTTTGCACTCAGTTGCATCACACTCAATTTGACTACAAATTTCCATATATGTACGTCTACCAATGACTAATGTTGATGTTTTTTGAAACGATTTCCAGTTTGTTCTGACCGTCCTTACCCCTTGCATGCGCTCAGCTAAGAACCACTGACACCCCATCTAACGGACTTCCCAACAATTGACGACTGACCGCGTCAGTAATAAAATTGATATTCATTGATTAACATGGGATTGCTACTACTATTGTGTGTGCGTTTACAGTTTGTACAGTGGTGGTACACAAGAGATGTCACTCTCAGGTAGTCACACGATGTCCTGGAGTTGCCACAAACTACAATGAGGATGACGTAAGTTCTAAATTGTTTGCTTAGGCTGTGCTTAAATGTAGTCTGGCTTACCATACCCACTAGTGCTTTAGTATGGCTTACCAAACCCAAAATTAGGCTGTGTGTGGGTATGCTTGGTCAGACTACGGGTGCTTAGGATGCCATCACATGGGTAAATTCATCCAGCAGAGTATTATGTTGACTTTCTTTATCGTGCATAAAGCTGACATTGGCTTGCTTTATCTTGCATAAAGCTGACATAAGTTCTGGTGCAGTACAGATTACCAACCGCATATTGGCAAATCATGTGGTTCCATACAAAAATCATAATATATCTGTTGGATTATGATTTTTTATGCGCTTTACAAATACTGTAAAGAAAGCCATCCAAAATATCTGCTGAATACTCTGCCCATGTGAATACATCTATAAAATAGATCAGGCGTCTATTTCATCCTTTCAATCAGAGTGGAGAGTATGCCTTCGGAATTTGAATCAATCATATTTTGCCAAAATCACCCACTGTGACTTGTGACTAAGGCTATTGGCTTCTTCATATTTTTTGAGTAGGAGATTATACATGTATTCAACTTTGATTTCAATTTTGTTGTCACATTTCCTAAATCTTCTTTATCATTTTCCCATAAAATTTAAAAGCCATTATTGTCATAATATGAGGGTTTGCAGAAAATTCCGAGCAGTGCACTGGTAGTGCTATGTCAGGGTCAAATCCAGGGCAAAGCCTCTGCACAAAGCAACTCCATCGCTTTATACTCAATTATGATTGGCAAATTTGCAAAAAGCAATGATATCATCAGATTTTTGACCAACATCCAGCATTGGCAGAACTTGCCACTTGATAGGGAACACTGCAAGAAATATTGTGTTTACTGCGATGATGATCTCTTGGTAGTTTTGAATTTCTAAAGATGCTTCACTCACGATAGAGGTTTTCGTTTGAATGTAGGTTAGCTCTTTTGAGCGCATACTGACGATGAACATTGCAATTGTCGCAAATTCTGCACGATAGAGGTTTTCGTTTGAATGTAGGTTAGCTCTTGTGAGCGCATACTGACGATGAACATTGCAATTGTCGCAGATTCTGTTTTACTAGAACCAGCTTGCAATATGGTTAGCTGCACCATGTTCTCTAGGCGCAAATCAAGTCTTAAATTAGTTCTGTCCATTCTAATAATAAAAATGATCAAAGTGTCTGATTGGTGTTTGGAATATATAATCTAGCTCATGGGCATCACCATTATGGATATCGATTGCACCAGGTTAACACCCTTAAAATTGCCTTCTATAATGAACGAAAGTGATGATTCAAAATGTCAAAGGCTGCCGTTGAATTTGCATGGCTAACTCATTACCGGCCTGTCTACCATCACAACCAAGAGTTAGGCGTTAGCAGTGCTCATTGTGCCGCTCCTGGTTTTATGTCAATTATTTTACCACATGTACTGCGCACCATTTTTTT
>ERZ1740068.889-NODE-889-length-11358-cov-7.885606_pt1 | contig 11358 bp, 8 predicted proteins | sample MGYA00581735_ERZ1740068 | MGnify/ENA primary metagenome ERZ1740068 (study PRJEB43018, sample SAMN04849740) | marine metagenome | isolation source: floating plastic debris | place: Pacific Ocean | collected 2008-08-30 | study: EMG produced TPA metagenomics assembly... | reverse complement strand
TGTTCTATTAACGAGCAAGTCAAAATATTATTTGAACTTACTGGAATGGATAAAGTTTTTGAAATTTTCTCCAACCAAGATGAATTTCACAAATCTGTACTTTCCCAAATTTCTTAATTAAAGCCAATTTGGAGTATAGATAAATCATCATCAAAGGTGTTTTTTGAATTCAAATCAACAAGACAATTAAGAATATTTTCTAAAGGACTGCTAGAAACATGATACAAACGCTTAACCCTTTGGATAAAATTCTCAAGTCCCATAAGTTGACCATCAGATAAACTTATTTCATAAGCACCATCACTAAAAATATATAAGGTGCTATTTTTCTCAATTTTGCAAAAACCATTAGTATATTTAACCTCTGGAAACATCCCAATTGGCATTCCAGGGGTTTTTAATAATTGGATATCATTACTATCACCTAATAGAATAGCAGGTGGATGACCGGCACTTGAATAAATTAACTCTCGCTTAATTTGATTGTAAACCCCATACCAAATAGTAAAGTACTTATCATTCTGATAACTCATTTGAAAAGTACTATTTAATGCATTTAGTACTTCTCTCGGTTGATAATAGTTTAAATCCTTCAGGGCACGGGAGCGTAGTAAATTTAAGACAGAAATAGAAGGTAAAGTTGCTTTTAGTCCATGTCCTGCGGTATCGAGCAGATAAATTGCGAGATAATCCGGGTCTAACCAGTAATAATCAAAACAGTCACCACCAAGCTGCTGCGAAGGAATGAAGGTGTAATTGATATTAAAAGGATGTAGCATTGGCATTGGCAAAAGAGAGCGGACGTAATCCGCAGCTTCTGATAATTCTGCCTCTAAAATTTGCTTTTGAGCTTTTAAATCCTGACTCATTTGATGCAACCGCAAACCAGCCCTGACCCTTGCTTGCATTTCATTTTGTTCTATCGGTTTGGTGATAAAATCATCAGCACCAGCGTCCAATCCTTTAACACGGTCGGCTACAGAATCTAAGGATGTGAGAAGAATAAAAAATGTAGTTGATAAATTAGGGTCTTTCTTAATGTAACGACAAACATCAAGTCCACTTAATCCCGGCATTAACCAATCACAAATAATTAGCGCAGGACGAGAGACTATAGCTTGTGCTATTCCATTTTCACCATTGCTAACTGCAACTACTTCATAACCCTGTTTTTCCAGCATTCTTTTTAATAAAATTTGAACGGCCGGGTCATCATCAATTACTAATATTTGGAACATAGAAAATAGCCGCTTGATAATAAAAAATAAAAAATAAAATAGAAAATTGAATTACTTCTATTATTTATGACCCCAGATTTACCTGCCGTCTTACTCTTCGTAGAATAAACCGCCCTCGCAGTAAAATATATACATACTATCTTCCGATTATAGTGGCGATAGGGGATTTAGCCATAGTACCAAGCTACGTTTTAGCTGATTTAAGTCCCGATATACTTCTTGCTTAAACCATTGTCCCAAAGCATCTAAGGGATTAAATTCTTGACCTGGTTGCCATTTAACATCTTGACCTAAAGGTGTAAGATGATTTCCTCTAAAAGTCTGTATTGTTACCATGTCTTTGAAGCGATTTTGTAACAATCTTGTTAAATCGGAAGATTGGTCGAGAGTGTCATTATCAAATTTAACTAATAGATTACGACGAACACCATAATCTTCATTCACCAAGTTGTAAGTCTCCGTAGGTGACGGAGTAAACTCAACATTCACTGCTACGTTTAGCTGTTCAACTAAAGGAATGGCATCTTTTGCAGCGTAATTATTAAATGATATGAGAATATTGCCAGCCCGTTTTACTCCCTCCAAACAACCTATAAGTAAATGTAGCTTGCATCCCATACTGTGACCCAGCCCATATATAGGAAGATATCCTTTAAAAGCGTGTTCTCTATCTTCTTAAAGTACTAATACCCGCTCAATAGTTAGCAATACTTCTTCTGCGATCGCGGTGTGGTCTAGAGTATTTACAAAAGGGGTCGCAACAACGGCAAATCCTTTCTCTACAAGATATTCAAGTAACAAACGATAAGTTACGTGAGGTGCGGTAGCGACAAATGCACCACCTAAAAAATGAATGATACCGATAGGACGCTGGGGAACAACTACCCAGCTACCAGCGATTTGTTTCCAGTTCATACTTTCACGTGCAAATTGCAGCGATGATATTTATATTTTATTATGGTAGACTGTTTGATGGTCTTGTGCGGCAGGTGGATTACAAACTCGGGTAGGAGATAAATTTGGTTCTTAACCGTACAGGAGAAAATGATAATGGTTTAAATTATTTAATTGTTAATTGTTAATTGACAACAGTTACTGCTGACTCTGCAATCTTCTCATTTCTTGCTGTACATCCATCGCAATCTCTAATGCTTCATTGAGCAACCGACCATGTTCTGAAGCTTGTTCGGTAACTTGCATTTCAGTCAACATTGCCAAATTATTCGCAAGTAATTCAGAATTATTAACAATAAACTTCTTATTTTCTCTCAAAATTCTTTCAGTTTTCAAAGCGCGAACTAAATCAGCTTTAGTATATTCAAGAGCTTCAATAACTCGCCTTCTCTCTTTAATCCCGACATCTAAATTACCTGCGGCTTCGATTTTATCATTAATATCTATTGCCCGAACCACAGCATTAAACCTATCGACTTCGTGCAAAAGAGTATTTAAAGAATGTGTTAGACTCTCTTCAACAATAGAATTTCGTTTTTTCCAGGTAAAATATAATAGTAATTGTGTAGCAGCACCGCCAAGAAAACAGACTTTGATAAATAGTAACCAAGATGGAAGCTGAAGCCAATTCGCAAACATCTTGATAACTAAATCGAATACAATGTAACTACTAAGTAATACAGCTAATCCAATAAAAATGGCAGTTGCACCTTCAGGTCCTTTCACCTTTTGAATAAATTGCCGCACTAACGATTTTAACGGATTAACAATAAAAACTAATTCTTCGTTAATAGGCAGATTCGTCAATTTTCGGAGTTCTTTTTTATTAATCGCCAAGCCTTTTAAATCATCACGCACAGCTTCCAAATCTCCACCACAAAGGTTTTCCGTATTATATCTCTGGTTAAAATAAGTGATTATCTACTTAACATCTATGACAATAAATAAAAATTTTATAAAACTTATTATTGTCGTGAATTAAATATATTACGACTAGTTTATATAATCGTCAAAAAATCTTGAAATTCAAGTTAATAAGTATACTTAGCTATAAATAATAGTTGAGCATATGTTTAGAACTGCCAAAAGAAAAGCACAATTATGTTCCATGCAAATCCATGCAAGGAATAATTATTTTACCTCTGCCTACTTATAAAAAATAGATAGATGTATAACAAAAATATTGATTTTAACATTGAAAATGCTTAACCCACCAGTTCTATTGCTCCAGCAGTAGCATTCGTACTAGCTATTTTAAGGTTTAAATCCCTCCAAGCGCTGATGTAATAGCATTTTTATTCTTCAACCTATCTACAGCCTCGCCAGGATAACTTTGGCACAGTACTAAGAATTATACACGAACCAAAATTTAAGGAATAGAGAAAAATATCATTTCACCTACAATCATTTTGATAGCACGTTAAATATAGCAGGCAATTCCATAAATATTCAAATAAGCAGCTGCATCTATTACGATTAACATCTAATATCTTTAAATACAGATATATCGTAGAAAATATTAATTTTATAACATCTCTTTTTGTATTTAAAAAACATTATTTTTAGATAAATGAGCATTATCTGTAATAGCTAATTAAATTCATAAATAATTTATCACTAATAGTGTAAATTTTCCTTTTTCATTTGATATTATTTGTGGAGTCGTTACTCGATATAATTAATGTCTGAAAATTGCTATCCAATATATCAAAAAAAAGTTGTTTCTGTTGAACAAGACCAAAATAAAATACAGAATAAGAGAACTAGATGTGTAATATGCGATTATCAAATTGACGAAAAAAATGAATCTATTTTTAGTGATTTTAACTGTAATGTTAGAGCCTTTCAAAAAGATTCTTTTAAAATTTGGCGGTGTCCTGATTGCCAAACCATTCATAGTTTAGATATTGTTGACATAGCACCATACTATGAAGAATATCCCATAGCCGATGCAAAATTAACGTGGGAAATGCGCCTTTGCTATGGAAAATTATCTAGACAGCTAATTAAGCATGGATTCTCGAAAGCTCATTCCATTCTTGATTATGGCTGTGCTAACGGTTTATTTATAGAATACTTGCGAAAAAAAGGATTCTCAAAGTCTTACGGTTATGACCCTTACGCTTCCGAAAACGGGTTTGATAATGACACTATTCTTACAAAAGCGCCATTTGATTACATATTACTTCAAGATGTTATCGAACATGTTGAAGACCCAAGAAAATTATTGTCTAAATTAGACGGTTTGCTTGCACCTGGTGGTTATATTCTCATAGGAACACCTAACGCAGCAAATATAGACTTAACGAAACCCAATATATCCGATTTCTACAACCCCGTTCATGTTCCATATCATTTTCATGTCTACACTCCGCAAGCTCTGGAATATTTAGGGAATTGTCAGAATTGGCAAGCTGTTGAGTTTCGTGACCGCGCTTATCATGATACACCTTGGATGGGAGTTAATACTCGTGCTTGGAATCAGTATCAACGGCTTTGTGATGGTTCTTTAGACACTATTCACGAGCCAATAGAATTAAGAAAAGCCCTAACATCTTATAAAATGATTTTCTATGTGCTATTTGGCTATTGGTTGAGCTATCACACAGAAATGTCAATGATGTTTCGTAAAAACGCGCTTTATTAACTCCTGAGTAGACTATATTGTCCTGAAGGGGCTACTTCTATTCCAATATTGTCTTCAGGTAATCCGAAATAAGCTGATATGATAAACCCTCTTTGATGTGTAATAAGTGGTTATCATATAGATGAAATTAATGAATCCATTATTACAAATAATAACTGTAATATAAGGGATTATAAGCAATAATGTTTTTTTCGTTTGGCAGTTAAGATACTGCCAAACCATTCATTTTTTCTTATATTAGTTGGGTGTATCAGTTGTTTTCCAATTATCACTACCTATCTGAACGTGCAAGATTATATCCTTATTTTTCTTCTATACTAACTAATATACGATGATTATAAATTATCAATAACGACGTTAAACGTCTGATATCTAGTCTAGAAAAGTGACTCCCTAAGACAGCACTTTTCATTTTTTTATTTCGATTTATCCTCTCTTATTTCATGGACTTAAAAAATCATCGTCAGCGTCGAAAAACTGCTCTAATTACTGGAGCTTGTAGCGGAATAGGCTATGAATTAACCTGTATTTTTGCCAGCCAGCATTACAATCTTGTATTGGTAGATATAAACGAACCAAAATTAATTGAGATTTCGGAAAAATTCACTCAAGAACATGGAATTCATGTTAAAAGTATTGCCATAGATTTATCTATTTCAACATCTCCAGACGCAATTTATTTAGAGTTACAGCAAGCATCGATTCAAATTGATGTACTAGTTAATAATGCTGGATTTGGTATCTATGGATTGTTTAATGAAACTAATTTGAAATCCGAACTAGAAATGATACAGATAAATGCGGTGTGTTTGACGCATTTAACTAAATTATTCCTCAGACATATGGTAGAGCAAGGCGAAGGTAAGATATTAAATGTCAGTTCGACGGCTGCTTTTCAACCAGGTCCTTTGATGTCAGTGTACTTTGCTACTAAATCTTATATTTTGTCGTTTTCAGAGGCAATTGCCAACGAGCTTGAAGATACTGGAGTTAGCGTAACTGTTCTTTGTCCTGGACCTACAAAATCTGGTTTTCATCAAAGAACCGGAACAGAAAATTCTCAGCGAATGAAAGATATGAAGATGATGGATGCAAAAACTGTAGCTGAGATTGGTTATCGCGGCTTAATGACAGGTCAAACTGTTGTAATTCCGGGTGCCAAAAATAGAATTATGGCTGAAGCTGTAAGATTTTTGCCCAGAAAACAAGTTACCAAGATATCTAAAGTAGTACAGGGACATGGGTGGGCTTAAGACTGGTTTTTTGTCTGATAAAAACTGATGGATTCCATAGAGGGGAAAGGTCAAACCTGCTGCGGTGTGTAGAAAAATTAAGGAATGTTGCATTTCAATTAAATCCTGGGGGTAAAGCGGAAAATCGGTCAAAACTCCGTGATACGATGCTTCGAGGTAATGTCAAGTATGGGAGAAAACATGCCGACACTTCGGGTTGCTGTTGTAGGCTCGGGTCCTGCGGGTTCATCTGCTGCTGAAACTTTAGCGAAGGCAGGGATTGAAACCTATTTATTTGAGCGTAAACTAGATAATGCTAAACCTTGCGGTGGTGCTATACCGCTTTGCATGGTTGATGAGTTCGACCTTCCGGCAGATATCATCGACCGTCGAGTACGGAAAATGAAGATGATTTCACCCTCTAATCGTGAGGTTGATATCAATTTAGTTAATCAAGACGAATATATAGGAATGTGTCGTCGTGAAGTTTTGGATGGCTTCATGCGAAATCGAGCTGCTAAATTAGGCGCTCATTTAATTAATGCTACCGTTCATAAATTAGATTTTCCCAAAAATAATACAGACCCTTATACAATCCACTATATTGACCATAAAGAAGGTGCTGCAAAAGGTATTGCTAAAACCCTAAAAGTCGATTTAATTATTGGTGCTGACGGAGCAAACTCCCGTATTGCCAAAGAAATGGATGCTGGCGATTATAACTATGCTATTGCTTTCCAAGAACGCATCCGTCTTCCAGAAGACAAGATGGCATATTATAACGATTTAGCAGAAATGTATGTCGGTAATGATGTTTCTACCGATTTTTACGCTTGGGTATTCCCTAAGTACGACCACGTAGCTGTTGGTACTGGTACGATGCATGTTCATAAAGCCAGCATCAAGCAATTGCAAGCTGGTATTCGCGCTCGTGCAGCTAGAAAACTCGATGGTGGTAGCATCATTAAAGTAGAAGCGCATCCCATCCCCGAACATCCCCGTCCTCGTCGCGTTGTTGGAAGGATTGCATTAGTGGGTGATGCGGCCGGCTACGTTACCAAATCTTCCGGAGAAGGAATTTACTTTGCAGCAAAATCCGGACGGATGTGTGCTGAAACAATTGTCGAATTTTCCAACAGCGGACAATCTATTCCCACCGAATCAGATTTAAAAGTTTATCTAAAACGTTGGGACAAGAAATACGGTCTCACTTACAAAGTACTTGATATCTTGCAAAACGTATTCTACCGTTCCGACGCTACCCGCGAAGCATTCGTCGAAATGTGTGGAGATTTAGACGTGCAGCGCTTAACTTTTGACAGCTATCTGTATAAAACAGTTGTCCCAGCAAACCCTATTACCCAAATGAAAATCACTGCCAAAACCATTGCTAGCTTGATTCGCGGTAACGCTCTTGCACCTTAGTAGTCCTTTTCATTAAAATTGACGGGTGAAGGCAGGCAGGGGGAGCAGGGGAAGCAGGGGAGCAGGGGGAGAAAAGAACTTTTTGTTTTTATTTTTAATCCATCAGAACTGATGAAATGCACTACTACTCGACCACATTAGTTTTGAGGGGTTAAGAAGAATTTAGCGTCAAACAGATAAATCCTCTTAAACCTCTTTCTCTGCGCCCTCTGCGTTCTCTGCGGTTATTTTTTGAAGCCCTTGATAATTCATGCAATCGAATACTACGTAATAAGTAGTAAGCAAGAGGTAATATTTAATTAAAAATTACCTACTTGAATTCATATACCTATTACTTTTTAGCTGTTACTTTTTAAAGTGGCATCCTCTAAACCAATTTTTTTTATGCGTGTGTTACGGTAAATCCGCTGACACATTTTTTTATACCTATAGTAGCTATGGTTTATTTCGGTAGTAGGAACATCTTGCTCCCGATTCTCCATATCATCTTGCTTTTGCCAACCTTTGTCCCTATCCCCTAATTCTTAATTACTGATGATAAGAATCAAACTTGACAAACACTTTAAATGTAGAATACACTCATTAGGTGTAAATACATAAGCATTAATCCCTACCTATTAATTCGTATCATTATTTACTTGTCAGCGCATCTCATAGCCGTATTTTATAAGAAGTATTAATATTATCTGCGTCAGTAAAAAGGCTTATTGAAAAAGTTCCGTAGTTAAGAATATTTACAGTATTTTTATAGTATGTGTGAAGTTTCTGTGAAAAATGCAGTAAATATTGGCAGAATATACGTATTTTTACTAATGTAGACTGGTTGCTTGTATGTTAAATGCTCCTTTATTAGGATTCGGAGCCTATATATGAAAATAAGTTCGCTTTTTTATAAAGCTGTATTTCCGTTTGCTGCTTTGAGTGTAATTGGTTTCTCTGGTAGAGCAGAAGCTGCTACTTTTTCAGGTAGTGTTGCTGGTAGCTGGCTAGAACCAACCCCAGGGGCTATAAATGATAACCCTACCTATACCGGAGTAGAGAAAGATGTGTTCACTTGGGGAGATCCAACTCTTTTCAAAGGTGCTTCTGCTAACCAACTTGTATTTGAAGGAAATTCTTTTTCTGCTGATGCAGGGTCATTATTTAAGATAGGTGATTTGACTTATCGCAACGGTACAGTACTTTTAGGTACAAGTGTAGAATCTGTTCCTTTAAAGCTTAATTTATCCTTTGATGAATTGACAGAAGTTGAGCAAGCCTTTGAATACCAATTCAATTTAGTAAATACTCCTAATCTCTCAAAAGATCCAGAGTTAAACGCAGATTTTTTAGTTGTTAATGAGAAAGACACTAAGCATACTTTTATGCATGATGGTAATGCATATACTTTCTCATTAACTGGGTTTAGTCAAGATAATGGTCAAACACAAGTAAGTGAATTCCGAGTACTTGAAGGAGAAAAAACTAAGGCTGCTATTTTCGGTAAAATTGACAAAGTAGCTTTTTCTAAACAAGAAGTTCCCGAACCAGGGTTCCCATTGGCTTTATCTGTAGTTGGCATTTATTTGATTTCTCGAAGAAAAGCTAAGAAAGTTAAATAATAGAATTTTGGCTTAAATGTTTGACGAGAGAAGATGATTTCTAGCAAAAATACAGCAATTCGATATGAATCGTAAGAATTTGAGGTATTGAGAAACCCGGTTTTTTTAGACCGGGTTTTTAAATTCTTACACCTTCGGGTTCGCGAATTAATCCTTTTGGTATCACCTCTTCTATCGAAAGGATGATTTCAATATTTTACTATTGACCGTATTGTATTACGATAGTAGTATTAAGTCTTTAAAGGCGATACTGCACAAATTTTTCAGCGTGCGTCATGGCAAACTTACGAGATATTGTTAATTATTTTCGTCCTTACTGGAAGCTGAGTATATTTAGTATTGCAGCATCCAGCGTTTATGAAATTTTAGATTTACTAGTACCTTATGCAATTGGACAAATATTAAACCTGCTTTCAGAACAACCTCTAGACGGATTTATCACAAATGCGATAGTCGCAATTTCTAATATTACGAATTATCCGGTAAATCAGACTTTATCCTTTGGAGTTTTATTAGGTTTAATCTTTCTTGTTACAGTGGTGAGAGCGCCGACACAACCGTGGTTAAGCGGTTGGTTTCATTGGTATATTGCATTAAAAGCAAGCCGCAATCAAAATCAAAAATCAGTAGAAAAAATTCTCACATTACCTTTAGAATTTTATGATGAAAACAATCCGGGAAGAATAGCATCAAGAGTATCAAAAGGAATTTCCAATCATACTTGGACTTATCCAGAAATAACCGGACAATTGTTTCCGAAATTGTTGAGAGTTTTTGGTATTTTCGTATTTATTTGTTTTGTTGATTGGCGAATTGCAGTTTTATTTTTGACTTCTTTTGTAGTGATTCTTAGCTTTACTTTGAAGAATTTGCAGAAGCTAGTTGAACAAGAAAGTCGTTTAGATAAATATTCTGAGAATACAGAAAGTAGAACATCTGAGATTATCAGTAATATCAAAACAGTTAAAGCATTTGCGACCGAAGCCAAAGAATTAAAACGTCAGCAGCAACGTTACAAACGTCAAGAAAATGTAGTTATATATCGCATCCACAAAGGTTACGTCAAACTAAGTACCTGGCAAAAAAGCGTAATTCAATTCTGTGTATTTGTCGTGCTTGGTTTGACATTATCTGCAACCATCGAAGGTCGGATTACATTAGGTCACTTTGTTACCACCTTGACCTTATCGAGCATGGCATATGCAGAGCTAGAACCAATCAGCATCCTTGCAGAAATATTTGCTCGTCGTTACAGTTCCATGTTGCGGTTCCACGAATTTTTGCAAGAACCATCAGGAGTAGATTCCGAGGGGCTTTTGGAAACCCGAACACCCGATAAAGCTTATAAATTTACCGGTAAAGTTGAATTTTCGCACTTAAGTTTCGGTTACGAAGCCAACCGCAGGATTTTACACGATATTAATCTGCTAATAGAGCCATATCAAACAGTGGCATTAGTTGGTCGTAGCGGCTCTGGTAAATCCACATTAGTAAAACTGCTATTTCGTTATTTTGAACCCCAGGAAGGCAAAATACTCATGGATGGAGAAGACATCCGCAGTTTAGATGTAGGAGAATATCGGAGAAGATTGGCAATAGTTCATCAAGAAGTAGATATTTTCAACGGTACGGTTTTAGATAATCTCACCTATGGAAACGAAAATGTCAGCTTTGCAGAAGTCGAAGAGGCTTGTAGGATTGCCAAACTTGACGAAGTGATTAGTTTATTACCCGAAGGTTACTATACCGTAGTCGGGGAACGCGGAGTTAGATTATCGGGAGGACAAAGACAGCGAGTTGGAATCGCAAGAGCATTGTTAGTTAATCCCGACGTGTTGGTATTTGACGAAGCAACATCGAGCTTAGATTACGAATCCGAGCGCTCAATTCAATTAGCCATGAGTTCCATACAGGGAACCAGAACTACTATAGTTATTGCTCACCGACTGAGTACCGTTAGAGAAGCCGATAAAATCGTGGTTTTGGATAACGGGAGGATAGTTGAAATCGGAAGTCACGAAGAACTATTGCAAGAGCAAGGGATTTATAAGAGATTGCATTCATTGCAAGAGACTGGGGAATTATTGGGTTAGTTGTTAGTTGTTAGTGGGTAGTTGTTAGTTGTTAGTTGTTAGTGGTTAGTGGTTAGTTGTTAGTGGTTAGTGGTTAGTGGTTAGTGGTTAGTGGTTAGGAGTTAGGAGTTAATAAACAACTAACACCTATCAACTAACAACTAACACCTATCAACTAACAACTAACAC
>ERZ1740068.888-NODE-888-length-11387-cov-11.098306_pt1 | contig 11387 bp, 10 predicted proteins | sample MGYA00581735_ERZ1740068 | MGnify/ENA primary metagenome ERZ1740068 (study PRJEB43018, sample SAMN04849740) | marine metagenome | isolation source: floating plastic debris | place: Pacific Ocean | collected 2008-08-30 | study: EMG produced TPA metagenomics... | reverse complement strand
GCAAAATCTGCAGAATGGCACACAGATAAAATCTACCTTTTTATTGTGTGTTGGTTTAGTGATTTTTATCATCCGCCATTCTTGCTGATTGTGGTGTAGTTTAGCTATGCAGAGGTTTCCTATGTCACAGCCTATGTGAGATGCAATGCATGACTTCAGTTTTCTAGCAGTAGCACCTTCACTTGTATCCCAGAGTAATGGTACCTCTGCATCATAGTCACCCTTAAAATCTCGACATCGCAAACCCAACAGTATCTGATCTTCGCTGTTTGAAAATAATAAAAACTACATAATATTACAATTCATGTGGTTGGAGTTTCTTCCCCATGTTTGAGGGGCTCCTAAACCCATCAAGCCTGAAAATAACATCTCAATATCATTTTTTCATAATTATCTTGTACAGTAGGCATCAAACAACAGTTAACTCAATATTTGATGGGTAAACAAGGCTGTTTTTACTCGCCATCAAGCAATTCTGCTATCTACAAAATATACTGTACGGCCCCGGATTTCTATCTGCAACAGAAATGGACTGGATTTGTAATAATTAGTGCACAACAATTAAACGTCTGAGTAATGGCAGCTTGATGGACTTCAGGTCTCGATTCTATCTAAATTGCTAATTTAGAAAATTCATTCCGTGGCCACTGCAATTCAGACGTTTTATATGTGGAGTTGCAAGCATTCTAGCGTGTAGTACGTTTACCAACAGCAGCGTAACACCATTCTACTACAATAAACCGAAATTGATGATGATTTTCAGCTGGGGCGTAATAAAATATGAATGATGACCGGGCCAATCCACCACTTATTACCTGGCTAGGTATGTATCAGTATTGATCACATATTTCTGATAATGGAACAGCCTGCACTTACATTATAAATTATGCATAAAGTAAGGCATTTCAGCCTGTAAATCAGATCTTGGCTGAGGACTGTTTTAATTTCAATCAGTCCCTATAACAACATCATAATTGCGACGGAACTTATTCTACTTTTTCAGGGTATTGTATACATTAACATCGTGTCTGCCATCTCATATGTAAGACCCATGATGAATCCTTTGACCCAACAATCCAGTCAATGAGCAAATCTGAGGTCTACATTTTGTACACCAGTATTAAATAATGAAGAAACCATGTGACTGGCAGGTAAATTAATGCCTACATCTTATACACGTTACCTGAGCTGCTCTGGTTCTTTGGTTACTTCCATGCACAAGTTAGCACCTGGCTTCAGTTTGTACGTCCTCAGAGTTTTCTTGGGAGTCTTGAAGATTTGTCCTGGAATATTACCCTGCTGAGTCATCATTCTGAGGCGTATGTGATTTACAGACACAGCACCGTGGTCAGGAATCGTGTCCCCAATCTGCAACTTTAGTTCCTGCACAGTAGCATCGAGACTCGTCGTAATGTTAGCTACCAAGTAGTCTGATTTCTGAGGTTCACGTTTCTCCGAAGTTTCCTCCAATGACATCTCACCCATCGCGCTAACCAACCATTCCATATAAGTAAGACTTACCTCCTCCGTTCTCCAATAAATATTCAGTGATATCTGATCCTTTGGTGGAGGTTTACCCGCCATCAGTGTCACAGTGTCACCATTCTTTATTCTAGCCTTAGCTAGGGTGTGGTGTGTATTGTACAGGACTTCACTAGGGTCCCCCATCCAGTCATGAAGCATGATATGATATTCTAAGTCTTTATCCAACTTGGAGTTGTCTATCATCGCACCAATAACTTCATCAATTGTGGTGTTACATCTACAGACCACACTCCTTATGGGGCAGTCTGCCATGGCGTAATAGAGAGCTATATGACCTGCCGGAACAGGTGCCCCTTCCTCTACTAGCAGTGTGTCACCATTGATAAGCTGGCTCTCACTGACAGTCCTGTCTGGGTTCATGGGTGGTCCGGGATTCCCATCCCTGTGACACCTGAGCCGGACCTGAGCGACAGCTGGGAGATTATAATCTGGTAAAACCTCCTGTTGTATCCTGGTTATAACCTGCGAAATGTTCTCAGCCAGTTCCAGCGTTATGGATTGCTTCTTGAGCTCCACATTCAGGACAACTCCCTGAATGAATACATTGATCATGGAGGAGTCAGCAGAGTTGATGGGTTTGTTACTGACTTTGATTATTGTCTGGTCAGGTACGAATCTATACAGTGGATCGGATTGTGAGAGTGGAATGTCCACTAGTTTTCCACTACGGTCATCAGTGAATGATAAGTAGATAGGTGGTTCCAGTTGGAATAGTTTCATCACATACATGGGCAGGTCCTGTAGCGGAGTGGATTTGGCGAGGTATACAGTTCTAGAGTCTTCCTCATTTTGGAAAGTAATCTACAAAATGGGGACATTGTATTATAGCAATACTGAGTTATAGGAAAGTGAGAAGGACAATGGTTAATGATATCATACAGTGACACATGTTTTGCCTTTTAAATCAGGAGCCTGAGGCAATTACACACATCGGAAATCCTATCCAAAGACACGCTTGTACCGCACTTTCATGAATGGGAGCTTATCAAGGGACACGCAAACAAAGCGCCAGAAATGAAAATAATCCCAGCCAAACGCAAATAACTCCTAATCCCAAGATTATATAAATGCATGAGATTGGGATCATGTAACAAAGTACTGTTGTATCCACTGCCGTATTTTAATTGTCTCGAGATATGGACACATTGCTCTCTTATCATGAAGTTGTAGCATCATGCCAGATAAAATTGCCCCACATCAAAAGACTAACAGAGTCAGTGTCTTGTGTAATTAGCCTAATAGTAGGAAAGCAATTATCACACCACGTCTATTATGAGTTATCATGATGTACTTATTGGGTGACATGAGCTCCTCGCTGTTTGATCCCGTCACCGTAACCTACTCACTAATAATTCTCATCATGCACACAACACAGTCAGTCGTCACAGACTCGGTACTCAATAATTGGACAAGACGAGAGAGAAATGTCACACAAGTAAGCTGATGATAAGATGTATAGCTACCGCTGCGGTAATATGCCACTGACTCACAGTCAAGACAAAAGTGTCTACTCTCAACACTAATCTCTACTCACAGCAGGGGGATTAGATATCGTGGGAAATTTAGTGTCAAAATTATAGCTACTGCAAGACAATACTTTAAAATCAGTAGATCTAGGTACTATGATAGTAAAGAAGGATTAGCAAAACTATGATCATAATAATGCACGATGATATGGTGACATGAGGATGCGATATGATTTATGTTAATTATAAATTGACATCTGATACAAATGATAGGGATTATCCTTGCATTAATTTTTGACCTTCTAGTTTACGCAAAACAATAAATGTCATCACAATATTTTTTTGTTTGCCAGCCTACTCTATACACTGCCTACTACATCACAGCGACAAAAGAGGAGATGTTCATTAATCACGGTCATAGGCATATCATAGTTTAATATATTTAAAAAAAGTCATCTCTGCTACTGCATTTATATTTACATTTAACATCCTACAATCAGACCACGAATGATAGCATAACGGTGGTATAAGTGTAATTGCAATGGTTTGTCTCCATTTTGTCCATGAGTTTTGGGGTTAGGTTTTAGTGTTAAGAGTATTAGGGTTTTGAAACACGTACCTGGTAAGGCCAGTGTAGAGATCCTGTTAGCACATTATGTTTGGTGATTTGAGATTTAGATACTAGCAGTACACCACTGTTTAAGTCTATCCCACATGCTGCTATCTTTGTGTCATTGTTCCAGTACTCATCATCTGAAATATAAAGTAAGGCATTAGGCATTTAGCAAATAAATTAAATTTCACTCATCAAGGAACCCACTGAACTTATGAAACAGGGGTGGGTCTATCCAATTATCCCTGATTATCATTGATGAAAATATTACTTGGTATTTAGGATTTCCAAATTAAATAAGAGTTACCCACTCCCTGATAATATTTGCAAAAAGCAGACAACTCCAGGTATTTAACACATTCCTTGTGTACCATACCCACTTCACTTGTAAAACAACCCACAGCCTAGTTTTGGGATTGGTAGACCAGACTAAGAATTCTGTGGGATCATATAATTTCCTTTTTACTCAACGTCTATGACCTCAAGAGCTTGGTTGTAACGGCAGCTATGTGTGGTTGAAGCAATAATAGATAGAAGAAGTATGGGTTAAATTTCACGGTTTCAGAGACCCATTATAACGGGCGATGAGACAATTTTTAAAGGATAAGAGGAGAAGAATATTTACTGTTCTTCCGGTCGACAAAACTTGTTGTGCATTTTAGTAGGCCAACTGAATACCTTCTTTTACTGATGAACAACATGAGCCCCGACCTTTCTAGATGGATGTATAATTAAATTATGCAAGTTCTAGAATACCTGTTATCTCAGTCATGGGATGAAGAAGATGATAACATGGCTTCACTACATAGAGAGATGACTCCTGATCCTCGGTGGGTATGTCATCATCATCCAGCTATAAAAATTTACAGATTGGTAGATTTCAGTGACTCAATGAAACATAAGTCTCGATTTTGGGTCGCCGATTTGAAATTATCCAACCTTTCATGTAGATCACTTGAAGAAAATAGAGTAGCCGCAGGACCAATCTGACACCTAAGCTTTCAAAAATAATACCACATGCTGAACACTTCTTCATTATCATGCGACGCAGGTCCTCATTCATCTGCCAGTGATGGTTCTGGTTTGCTTGTACCCAGTGACCGGGAGGTTATTTATATGTAGTGCCAAACCGTATAGAGATACGGTCTTCGGATGCAGTATATTTAGCGGTATATAAATGACCTCATATTATTATATCAAGTTTGATCGGACAATAAGTTACCGAATAAAGTCAAGTACCTCAAAGCCTCAGTACCTCAATGTGCTTTCTTCAACTGTTAAAAATTACTACATGTGTTTTTACTCACATTCAGAAGAACCTCAGCGTTGAGCTCCTTTACAGACTTCCGCTGGTCGACTTCAATCGTCAATATTTTGTGGCCTATCATTATAAAGATAAAGAAAACCATAAATACCTCATCATAAAAAACAATCATAAAAAGCTCCTCATCAAATAGAAAGAAAGCAGCGGTCTTGGTGTTAGAAGATACCATGACTGTGAATTGTGATCTTTACCCACAATATTTGGTAAATTAGACCTCCTTGGTAAGAAACACATGAATGAATAGTTGACGGCATGATTGGTAATGATATGGATATTGTACGATTTCAAATAAATTGGATTGTATGGACACTGATATAAATAGAAGTAGATATGAAGTAGACATGATTGTGTCCACTTGTCCAAAAAGGGGACAACTCTCAGTCTACACAACAGCTATATACACAGATTTGATGATGGAATATTGGGTTAATAGTAACAGTCATGTGGTTTGGCTTGCCAAGGAAGAATGGCTTGCTGAATGGACAGGGTTATTCTGCATCTTCTCCCTTAATATTTCACCAAACCACTGCAAGCACAAAGTACCCATTGAGTTTTTGATTTTGTTGCAGATATCAGTAACCCTATACCACAATAAAGTATGCTCCAACAAAATGATAAGCACTTTTTACCCTGCTAGAATAGTACAAACCTCAACCCAACACATAATATGTAAATGGAGTTTACGATATGCTTTACTAAATACAGAATAGTAACTTTCAACACACCTGATTTAGCATGGATCTGATTGTCTTCGAACACATACTCTGACTGGGGATAGATCTTGATAGTAACAGTGTTCAGCTTTCGCTCCTCTGCTTCCCTATAACATAAACTCTATGGATTGACAAGCTAGCATTGGCATACCCGCAGTCATTTTTTTGACAACATCAGCCAGTGTCAATCAATATAAAGGCAACAATACCATTAATTGTCTAAAAACGAAAAAATTATTCTGAGTTAGTGAAAATGTAAGTGCACTTTAATAATGACATTCTTACAGGCCTTCTACAGTAGGATTAGAGTAGGCACACACACTTACCTCTCTTCTCTGATCTTATGGTTCGCTTCATTGATTCGCTGTAGGATATGCTCTGGTATGAGATGTTCTTTGTTTCCCTGCGCCTCAGGTGGTCTTGTGAGAGACTTCCTTCTATAGAACAGCATATAAGCAGATTCCTTCCCTCCGTAGAACCTCTCAATATCGGACTCTCTCACGGCCTTCACTCTTCTATCGTCAAAATTGAACCACTGACTTCCCAAATTTTCTCTGATGGGGGTAAACGAAAGCCTCATAATTAGATGATCCTCATTGGCATGAACCTGATTTCATTCGGAAAATTGTAATATCGCACTTTTTAGTGAAAGTTTACATTTCATATTGTCCAAACTTTTAGTAACATCTGCTACTCATTTCCATTGTATACCATACCTATATATTTTCGATGTACATAAAACAGATCGCTTGGTCATTCAATTAAATCACAGGGGGGGGGGGAAGGGGGAGTTGGAGGGACTAATTAATGGGTCACTGACTACATCAAACTTAATGATGAAGTGAGACAAAAAGTTGCCAAGTTGTGATACTGCAACATACCAGGCATATTGAGAATTTAGTAGAATAACTCAAATATCATTGAAAAACTGCTACCATCGGAAAACTTAAATATTTTATAACGGATTATATTTTTATGATGGACAATTATGAGCACTTTTATACAGAGAGACCACTTAAAGGGATTTAGAATTTTGGGGGCTACCTCAACATCAGTTCCAATCACATACATGCACATAAAAACAATCAGAAGCCCAGATACACAACATATCTTACCCATTCATAGTAAGAGTTTCCTGTGTAGACGTACTAGCCTCTGAGTGTTCAGCTGACTCAGAGTCTGGAGATTCAAGTTTGTTATGTGTCTCCGAGCTGAGTTTACTGAGTAGTATTATCTTACGACTGGCTTCATCAAAGGCATACAGATCTGAGTATGTGTTGATAAACTGTAACAAAAGGTAAATACATGTGTGTAGGTCTCACTTATTCTTCATTAATATTAAATCCCGTGGTACAATGTAAATGCGCGGCGAAGACATACATCTAATGTAAATGATTGTTTCTGTAAGTTTGCTTTTGGCATTATTTGACATCATGATATACAGAAATGAAAGACGGACTAAGCAAAGTGTACAGGTTACACTTCAAATGTGAGATGAAGTTGGCTCATCAACTATACACCAAATTTTGGAATGTGTGTAGCATAAAAATAACGGTTCTTACTTGTCTTGAATTCAAAACCCAAACAGGCTGGTGACACACAACGATTCTGTAATCAACTGAACCAAGTTGCATTTCCTATAGGGTAGGAACTGAATACGATTCGTGTAAGGGTTTAATAGTTAATTGTGATAGGCGTCCAGAACCCTTGCAATAAATGTAACTCCATACTGTCCTGTCCTATATACCTTACCCTAGCAATAGTACCATGTCTGTTTTTGAACCTCTTATTCCAGCTAACTCCAGTCTCCTGCTGAACTCTCTGTTAAAAGATAAAATATACACCCATGTTCTCACCAAAAATAGCAATTGACTTTCCAACTTGGCTGCGAGATCTCCATCAGCTTTGCTTTTCTGCCGAAACCGTCCATTGTTTATTCTACGCATTAAATCAGGCAAACACTCAACCAAACTAGTTACACTGGCTTCTCATACACTGCGCGCTGAGAAAGCATTATGAGCTGTGACAGAAAATAGACGACCAATCCATCTGCAGGAGCAGACACAAGCTGATTACGCAGTTATACATGCAGTGAACATAATGGGAATTCGAAACTCTTATGTACTAATTGGACTGCGTGAAGGGATACAGATGACAAGCCAGAACTCATATCCTGATACTAGCGCATATGAGACGATACCTGTGATAGTTTGTCCATTGTTATCCAGTCATCTTCCTTACTGAGTATATGATTGAGAAGATCTACAGGAGACTCAAAGTCCAGCACAACATCATCTTCCGCTTTTTTATTCATAACCACTTCGCTCGTCATTGGCTTCTCAGCCTAAAAATGTATATTATCATCATGAATAAACTAAATTAGAAGTTTCTCACATCATACTAAAAAAAACAAATATATATGGGTAACACTTTCCATTGTTTAGTATACATAATTTGTATTTAGGCTTTACGAATGGAGTTATGAAAGAGAAACCAATATTCACAGTCACAAACTATGAAAGCATAGCCAAGCATAAAAATTCAACCACCCAATTTTGCTGTTTAAAATTAATCTTCTCACTTGGAAGTTGTCCCCTCTCTGTCAACAAACCTCCGAGAGTGGACAACTCTGGAGTGAAATAAAATCCTTATTCTTAGTGTTGCACCATAAAAACTCAAAATGAGTTGCTGCCTTTTTAAGGCAACCTTAAAATGAGATAAAAAGATATCAGTCGGATCAATTTACATCCCATAACCTGCAATTGTCGTTCCTAACCGAAAATTGCGGGAAGCAGTGGAAGGGAGTATACCGTCAACCACAGGGTATATATAACACAAAATACAGGTTAAAAAATTTAAAAAAAGAATTCAAAGATGACATACAGGTGTGGACCAGTTTCCAAGGTGATCGACATCTTTGATGATGGCATGATAATGTCCTCCATGTGCACCCCCTCTGTGTATCACTACTGAGAATAATTCATAGTCTGTGCATTCACAACTCTCCTGTAACATCAGATTATCGGGGTAGTTGATTAAAAATGGCATGTGTGACAATAAAACTTTTGTGAAATCAATGCCAGGACTGCAATGATGGAGTCCAGTAAAGTCATCATTGACTTACCAAAGTTTGGGGACTATCCTCACTTGCGTATAAAATCAGAGGAACCTAAGTACCGGTAATGGTCAGTTAGACAAATACATGTAACAGAGAGTGTAAATCGTTCGAAAACTATTCAAGTCTATTCATTGTTTTTTTTCCATTTAAATGAAACCCAAACACAGTTCCCTTCCCTAAGTGAACATATACACCATGTTTGTAGCCTAATAGACTGCCAGTCCAATCTGTTGGGTTGGGGTGGAAAGGCCCTCCCACCAGGGACCCACCCTCCCTGCTCCCACCCCAACCCAACAGATTGGACTGACAGTCAGTCTAGTCAATAAACTGAAGAAGAAGTTCATTGGTTTAGTAGTCTAATAGTAGAAGTAGTTTTCCAAACGTATGCAGTTTCACTTTTAAGACATCATGCAACCGCATGCATCATGAAATCAGTCACCGTTGTCACATTGTACGTCATATACATTTATTCACGGTGTCACTGTTCACTCACGGCAGACATGTATGCTCCCATGCTGATTTCTTGCGGAAATTTGAAGTTTCCCGTCTCCTGCAATGATGAAAATATAATGTGCTTCTACTACCTCAAAACAGGGTATAATCGTTTCGATCTAGTTGTGATCAGAGGTACATGATAATCATCAGCCTGGTCCAGCAGTTCGAAAGACAGAGAATAATTAGCTCGAGGGCTTTAATGGTCGTGTGTGGCGGCCAGACCAAAATTGGACTTACAAGCCTGAGAAACTTTGGCCCTGTTGCGTTTGAATCTTTGTTTTCATTAGCAAACATGGGAAAAAGATATAACCCACCTTCACTCTCTCAAGTTTGTGGAAATCAAAGTTGATTCTAAGCAGACAGAATGTAAGTATGGGTGGAAGTTCCCTGATTTTAGCACCCTGTAATAGAAAAAAAGGTTTTTGCTAACCTATGTTACGTGTCACTTCATTGATTTATCAATTACAAAACTGTGTGTTTTGAGCCAGTCACAGGCTATCGTAATATCAGGAATGGAAAGTATTCTTTTCAAACAAACAAAAAAGGCGAAATGACAAGTTTTAACTTTCAAGTTATTGTCACATGTAAAAAACATCAAATTGACATGATCGCATAATACACTCAAAGCCAACACATTGCTACTTGGGAGTAGTTTCTTTTCTGCTGCAAAGAGTCCATTGAATGGCAAAAATCCTTGTTACTTAGTGTCTATTATGATATTCTTTTAAATCATTTTTTGCTGTACAATACGGTCATATTTTTTGCTCTGAGAGGCATTGATCAGTTAATACTAACTAACCTTTTCAGCATCCACAAGTTTGTTACAGCCATCACATCTATACTGATTGTTACCAGAGAGCGTCTCGTGATTGAGATAGCAGTCTGTGAGGCTCTCACTGAGGTCTGAGTATCCGCTGATAGCCACTGTCAGGTCGAGATAGGGCTCCAGTCTCTCGCTGGTGTAATCACACTCTTTACATCTTATCTGTGGGTAGGATGAAAGCAGAGCAGCTCTATTGTTTAGAAGCAAAACATTTATACGTGATGGAGGTTCCATACTTTCTTCAAACAATGATATCCAAACCGACAACGCAATATGACTTTATGTCTATACATAGTCTTGTATTTGACAGGATAGCTGTGGTCGCAGCGGCTGCTAATAAGTCAAAAATGCTATGAGCATAGAATTTTTACATACATCGCTTTTCTAAAGTGAAAATGCCCGAAGTTCACGAAGGCGTACCTGATTGACTAGAGTTCCTCGATAGAGTCTGTTCACAATATCAGAATCTGACAGACCATTCAATGACTGTTCCAATGCTTCAAAGAGTATTCTGTTGAGCTCTTGGACATCGTGTTGAAATAACTCCTAAAATGAGAGAAAAATAAATTACCACATTGTATACACAGTAAAATAGCTGCTATGAAGATCTTAACTTGTAGCGGGTGAATTCACAAGTTCAACTTAAATCGCATACACCAGTGAATGTGGATGGCACCAATTGATTTGGAGACATATAACTGAAAACTACACATGCGACGCTCACCTCTTGGTTATTCCAGCCAAAGCTGTCCGTGAGTTTGGTGGTAGATACTGAAGACTGATCAAGTAGTAACATATTAGCAAAAAGCATCTGAAGCTCTAGCGGTATAGGTCTACAATCATGATCGCCGAAATCACCCAGTTCTCGGGGGTTTAGTGAAAACACAGCATCTAGAAAAGTTACAAGCAATATCAGGACATTGAAACAATAGGTATTATACACTGTTACATGTAGTTTAATAAATATGACATGCCGATAGTGTCATGTAGTGAAGTTTAGTCTCGGCTTGGTTACTTGGTACACCGATGTAGCCAGCTGATCTGTCACAAAGGCATTCTTTCCCTCTGGGATGGAAACAGAAGGATGTTATTTACCACTCTTTGCACTGTCATAAATTCCTATGCGTTACCACTTGTGAAGGTTTGGAACCATATGTAGCCTAGACTTATACACTGCGCCTATTTTTTTGCGGAGGGGCAGGGGCTAGACCAGATGCGACTACATGTAGGCATATTTATTATCAAAGTAAGTCACAATTAAACAAACAAAACCAGCTAGAGTACAAGTAA